>LSQX01145157.1_pt1 | contig 10364 bp, 10 predicted proteins | sample 654561 | NCBI WGS metagenome assembly LSQX01 (sample SAMN04489861, study PRJNA283612) | anaerobic digester metagenome | isolation source: 4 biogas reactors fed with cattle manure at either 37C or 55C with and... | place: Denmark: Kongens Lyngby | collected 2014
GCTCTGGCCTGAGAGTGCCGTTTTGCACGCACATTTAGCAGAAATTAAACTGCTTTTGGTCTGGTAAAACAAAGTGTTGATCTACAGTATATTACTGCACGTTGAAATCCATGCCCAAAACGTTCCAAACCAAATGGAGTGTCATCAAGCTCTGAATCTACAAACATAGGCTTAATCAAATTTTTCGATATGTCCTCGAGCGAAACCGGGTTTACCGATAAGTCAATTCGCACGTCCCATTGCTTCAAGGCCTCGTTTATCGGTTGCGAAATTTCTGCCAGGAATCCTTTGTCTTGAGTCGCCTCTGTGTTAAGGTCCCCAAATGCCTTCACTAGATTCTCATATGCAGGACTTTTCGCCACAACACGTTTTAGCATGAAGGTTAGCATATCTCTCAAGGGCGATGGACCAGTAGTCTTCATTTGCTCCGCAGGTGTTGTCAAAGCGGGGATATATATGATACTGCCGCACTTGGACGTACTAGCGTTTTGTGCCCCATAAAACAGCTCTGTATCCTCTACACCGTTTACAACAGCGTAAATGTTACTCTGCCTATTTCTCACCTTTTCCCCTTTAAAATGACGCCGAAGAACTAGCTCAGGCTTTTTCGTGTCGTTCTTATACTTGTCTGCCAAGCCTGTCCACTCTTCAGGAGTGAGGGCGAAGGATATCTCTATCCACGATTGATCGTCCTTTGCTCCCCTCTTAGGGAAATCGTCCTCAGACCACCTTAGGTCATCATAAAACGTCCTTAAGGCGTTTACCACATTACTTTTTCCCGCATTGTTGGCACAGACTAGCATTAAATATCCATGCGCTTCAATTTCAGAATCGATGATCGAGCGGTAATTATGTATCCGAATGCCCGATATTTTCATGTTCCACACTCCTTATCCGTAAGCGATAACTCAAACCAGATTCTTGTTGTGAATGACCACTTGTGAATCCCTGCCCGACGTGACCTGTCGCCATGTTACGAACAACAGAATCGCCGAGGATGGCCTGTTAGCTTTAGTGAGGGGGAAGCGCTTCCTTTAAAGCCTCCTTCTTAATATGTTCTTCGGTAGTACAACACCAAAAACGAAACAACTCTTCTGATCAAACAATCCAAATATTGGTATTTGCTTCTCCACTTTCCAGAAAAACCCTCTTTCTTTAACAGGCAATGCTTGAGACTAGTTTAAACTCGAAGGGATCACCGTCAAATTATCCTCACGCATGGTAGTCCCGCTTGACACAAGCAGATGTGCCGAGGAAGCCTTCCCAGACTGGGAATTAGCTGTAGGTTATTGCTGTGGACGAATGTTTTCCTGACAGTCATTCTGTCCCTCGATGGTAGGTGATCACAGGGCGCCAAAGCAAACTTGCGAAATGTTGACGCAAATCAATGGATTTTTTGCGCAACATTTTTCGTTTCTTTTGCAGGAGTTTTCAAATCGGCGTCCAATAACTCCACTAGTACTTGTTAAGTCCAGGTGAAAGTAGGGAACAGATGAAGGGGAAAGTTGGTTTAAAGGATGTAGCTGATGCCCTCAACATATCACAGTCAACCGTATCTAGAGCCCTGCGTAATAAGCCTGGCGTTAGTCCGGAGCTTCGAGAAAAAGTCTTTAAGGTCGCTCAAGATCTCAACTATTCGTTCAAGCTGCTTAAGGAGCAATCATTTAGAAAAGTTGGCATAGTTATTCCCGATATCGCCAACCCGTTTTTTGCAACAGTTTGCTATGGTATTGAGAGCATTTTGCGTTCCAACGGCTACCTTACTTACCTAATTAACACAGATGAGGACATGGAGCTGGAGTGCGATTACGTTCGATCCTTTATTGAAGACGAGAGTCTCGAGGGATTAGTTGTTGCTCCCAGTGCAGACACCGAAGAGTTTTACGAAAAGCTACAGGGCACTCTGCCCGTCGTATTTTTTGACCGGCACTATGAGTCTCTGGCTATTCCCAGCGTCTTAGTTGACAACAAAGACGTTATCTTCCGGGCAACCCAATACTTGGTAAGTCTAGGTCACAAGAGCATTGCGTTTATCGCTGGTGACCACGATCTTTACACCGGTAGAACCCGTACCGAGGGTTTCAAGGAGGCTGTTCAGTTGCTAGGGCTGGACAAAAATTCTTGTCCCATAGTGAGTGGGAACTTCAGAAAGTCTGAAGCTTACGAGGTGACCCGAGGGATTTTTGGGCGCAACAGTTGCACAGCGGTGATCGCTTCAAGCAACAAGACTACCAGCGGTGTGCTTCATGCCATTCGCGAACTAGGTTTAGCAGTACCTAGAGATGTTTCCATCATCGGCTTTGATGACCAGGAGTGGATGGAATACAGCGATCCCCCGCTCACCACCATGGTGCAGCCCGCATTCACCATGGGGATCCTAGCAGCCAACATGCTTCTGCAACAAATCAACGGCACATCACTTCAAGAACATGTAGTTCTGAAAGCAGAAATAAAGAAGAGGGGCTCTGAGGGCCCACACGGATCTTAGAGGGAGGTGGGGTGGTTTCGATAGAGAGTTGAAGTAGGATGCAATTACGTGCTTAACATCAAGGGAGGGTATAAAGTGAAAAGAGTTACAAAAGGGTTTCTCGTACTGTTCATGGTCTTCACATTGTCTTTCACAGCTCTAGCTAGCGGTGGTTTCACCTACATGGGTCACATCGCATCTCTAGATACCACTGCTGAAGGACCTTTCGGCGAAATTTGGCGCAAGTTCCAAGAGCTCTATCCCCAGTATGACCTCACATATGTGGGCAATGCTGGCACGGATGCGCAGATGACCAAGCTCAAACTGGCTGCGGAAAGTAACCAGCTACCCGATATTTTCTGGTCCTTGGACGCTACAGCTGTGGAGCTTTACGAAGCAGGGTATTTACTGGATCTAACTGAGTTCATGGAAACCCATCCAGAGGTTAGCGCCAACTTGGCCAGCAATATGGTGTTCCAACGCGACAACGATATCTATGGTCTAGCCTTTGAACTCAACATTCAGGGCTTCTGGTACAACAAGCAGATCTTCCGCGAACACGGCATTCCTGAGCCAGTTGCTGGTACCACCTTTGAGGAACTCCTCGATATGGTGGCTGATCTTAATTCAAAAGGAATTGTGCCCATTGCTAACGGCGCACAGTCTCCATACAGTTGCTGGGCCATTATGGGCTGCCTAGCTCGCTACGGTTATTTCGACCGTATTGACGCCATTACCGCTGGAGAAGACTCTTGGGACAATGAAGATTTCCTAGCGTTCTTTAAGTCCTTAAAGGTCTTGGCCGATGCCGGTGCTTTTGCCAAGAACGTAACCACGAACAACTACTTCGACGCAGTAGCGCTGTTTGAAAGTGGGGGAGCAGCCATGATGGACGCTGGTTCCTGGTTGGCTGGAAGTGAAGGGGTTCTTGCTATGGGTGATGACATTGGCTTCTGGTGGGGTCCCACCTTCGCTGACGGCGTGGGAGTAAACGAACTGAGCATCCAGATTCCATCCGCCCCCATCTGCGTAAGTTCAGCCGTAGCCAATGATCCGGCTAAGAAAGAAGCAGTTTACGCCTTTCTGAACTTCTATTACAGTCAGATGGCAGCGGAAATTGCGGTTAACGTTGGGTTCATTCCAGTCGTTACTCTGGAAAAGGAGGTTAAGACTGACATTCCGAGCCAGCAAGCTCTCTTGGATGCAGTAGCAGTGGGCTGGACCAGCATTCCAGTGGGACCAGATCTGATTCTAAGCACAGCTATGCAGAACCAACTGCACGACTCCATATACGGAGTGATCGGCGGAATCTACACTCCAGAACAAGCCCTCCGTTTGCTGGACGCTGCACAGCAAGAAGAATTGCTCTATTTCTAAACACAACCGTTTGGCGGGAGCAAGGATTCTCCTTTCCCGCCAAACGCTCGAACTATTGGTTTCGCTGTTGGGAGGAAAAGTATTTTGCGTTGGTTAAGTCAAACTCGTTATAAAGTAATGCTGTTGCTTCCCTGCCTGGTCCTGTACATTGCCTATATTATCGCGCCCATTTTCCTGTCGTTCTATTACAGTTTCATGCGTTATTCAGGCATCGGGAAGCCCAGGTGGATCGGCCTGACTAACTATCGGTTGCTGTTTAGCAACCCGATTTTCCTCAACTCCATTAAGAACTCCTTTGTTATTATGGTAGTATCACTTGCACTGCTTGTTCCCCTATCCTTTTTCTGTGCCCTGCTCTTGAATCAGAAGTTTCCTGGCACAAGTGTGACCCAAACCCTGGTTTTCTCTCCTGCCATTATGGCTCCAATCATTGTCGGCCTAATCTGGAGTTATATTTTTGAACCAAGCTATGGCCTCTTGAACAGCCTATTGTCGGCTGTGGGGCTGGAACACTGGACCAGGCAGTGGATCGGGGGACCCACTTTGACCCCTTATGCGGTGGCCATTGTGTACGTCTGGCAACAGCTTGGTTTTTATGCGGCAATTTTCATCGCTGGACTGCGAAGCGTGCCAGGCGAGCTGTATGAGTCTGCCCATATCGATGGAGCCAGTCTCTGGCAGCAGACGGCATACATCACCGTTCCCATGATCAAATATGTGTTTACCGTTGTAATCATCCACGTGATTAATGGAACTCTCAAGATCTTCGAGATCGTGCTGCAACTCACCAATGGAGGACCCAACCATCTGTCGGAGACCATGGTGACGTACGGCTACAGCATGACCTTTACTAACGGCAGGTACGGTTATGGCATGGCCATGACTGTGATAAACTTTGTGATCTGCATCGGCTTTTCTATTGCCTACTTAGCCCTAGTGCGGGAAAAACAACAAGCGTAAAGGAGGAATCTAGTGTGAACAAGTGGGTGAAAGTATTTCTACAGATCCTCCTCTGGCTGATTGTCCTGGTAACTGTGTTTCCTTTCTGCTGGATGGTTCTGCTGTCGTTTAGAACAAATACTGAAATTCTGCGTCAGCCCTTGGCTCTACCCAGCACCTTTTCCTTGAGCAACTTAAGGTCGGCGCTACATCAAGTGGACTATTTAAGAATGTACGGAAACACTTTCGTTGTAGCCTTGGTGTCAGTTATCGGGGGAATGTTTTTAACCTTCATGAGCTCCTTTGCTTTAGCTAAAATGGAGTTCAAGAGCGAACGGACGAGAAGCTTTATCCATATCTTTCTCCTGTCCGGCATCGCGATATCTGGCTTTATCCTGCTCTACCCCATTTATCGAATCAGCGTGGCCATGAAAATTAGGGATACACTGTTGGGGCTCATCCTTCCCTATGCTGCCACCACCCTGTCTTTTAACACACTCTTGATGGTCCCATTCTTGCACCAGTTGCCCAAGGAGATCGATGAGGCCGCAGTGATTGACGGGTGCAACATTTGGTCTTTGATGTTCAGGGTGATTGCCCCCATTGCCAAGCCCATCTTGACTACCATCTTTGTGTTTAACATCATTTACGTTTTCAACGAATACCCTCTGGCCTCGGTACTGCTTGACAGTGCCAAGAACTTCACCCTAGCCTTGAGTGTGTATCAGTTCAAGGGGCTTTATTCGCTGAACTACGGAGCTATGATTTCTGGAAGTCTGCTCATTGTTATTCCAGAGCTGATTTTCTATGGATTTTTCAGACGCTATGTAATTGAGGGGATGACTGCCGGAGCGGTCAAAGGATAGGTCTACTCTCGCGGCGGTCGTTAGCTGTAGAAGTTATGCAACAGGTTACTGTACACTACCTGATCCAGTAAGCAGAAAACAATGAAGGAGGATTTTCGCATGAGCAAAATCACAGGTTTATTCAAGAATCTAACAAGGGTACATCAGGCACGAAGTGGACGGATTTCCAGCGCGTGTCACGAAGGACGCAATCAGGACTATTGGGTAATCCCCGCAAACGAAAACGTTGTACTGGGAGAAATTGAAGGTCCCGCCTGCATCAACCACATTTGGATGACGTCTTCGTGCCGAAAGGTGAAGGAACCGTCCATTCTCGATCCAGTACTCAACGCCAGCGCGGCGCCAGTGATGGAGATTCATCCGGCCCTAGGTGTAATCTGGGATGAATATGATCCCTTCTACTACCGCAAGGTCTTGATTAAAATCACCTGGGACGACCAGGAGAACCCAAGTGTGTTGGTGCCGTTCGGCGACTTCTTTTGCATCGGCAACAGCTATCCAGGCAACTTCAGCTCCCTGCCCTTCAATGTCTCCTTGAAGCCTGAAGAGGCTGGTCGGTATGGGGCACCGTGTTCACTCAGCTGTTATTTTCCCATGCCTTTCTCCAAGAACGCCAAGATTGAGATTATCAATGAAAATGACCTGCCATTCATCCTGTTCTTCTACATTGACTATGAAATGTACTCAGAGCCACTGCCTGAAGATACAGCATATTTCCACGCCTCCTGGAACAGAGAGAATCCCTGCGATGGTTGGGGACCCGATCTGCAGACAAACTCCCCCGAAGTTAACCGGGTAGCCAATGTGAAGGGCGACGGAAATTACGTGGTGCTGGATGTGGAAGGCAAGGGACACTACGTAGGCTGCAACTTAACTGTAAATCACTTTCAGGGTAGTTGGTGGGGCGAAGGGAACGACATGATCTTTATTGACGGAGAAGAATATGCCAGCATAGTGGGGACCGGAACTGAAGACTATTTTAACCATGCTTGGGGCATGCAGCGCAACGCCTTCCCCTTCTTCGGAACCATCGTGCACGAAGGTGACAGTGGCGGTTTCCAGGTATCCTACAGATTCCATGTTACCGATCCCATTCACTTTGACAAATCGATACGGGTAACCATTGAGCACGGCCATGCAAATCACCTTAGCGACGACTGGAGTTCAACCGCTTACTGGTATCAAACACTACCAACAACCAAGAAGTTGACCGTCCTACCTGTGGAAGAGCGTCTTCCCGTGGTTCCCGAACTGACTCTTCCGAAACAGAAACAACCGGTACTCGATCCAGAAATGATAGCTGCCCGTGAAAACTACCAGAAGCGCTGGGAGGAATACGAGCCTAAACGTCTGGAGCAGTTCCGCTTGAAGGAAGAGAGAACCCGCCGCTATTCCCAGCTAAACACCAAAGTAGCCCGAGAGCTCCGCGGTCGGTTTGATGCAGAAAGAAAGGGCAGCAACTAATGGATCAATTACGACATGAGGAGAGGATCCAAAGAGCACACGAAGAGATAAGGCGCACTAGAGCCAGCGTAGCCAAAGCGCCCAGTAGACAGCGTTATCACTTCATGGCTCCCCAGGGCTGGCTCAATGACCCCAATGGCTTGATACACTTTCGGGGTAGGTATCACTACTTTTATCAATACAACCCCTTTGACGCCTTTTGGGGAGCGATGCATTGGGGACACGCGGTCAGTGATGACCTGCTCCATTGGGAACATTTGCCTGTGGCCCTAGCCCCTAGTGAAAGCTATGACGATCACTCCTTAGGAGGCTGTTTCTCAGGCACTGCGATTGAGCATGAGGGCAAGCTGTACCTGTTTTACACAGGTACAGCCAACAACGGCAATGGGCTCGAACAAACCCAGTGTGTGGCCTTCAGCGGGGATGGCGTCAAGTTCGAGAAGTATGCTGGGAATCCGATAATAACTGCACCTGAGGGTTATGACCCTGCCAATTTCCGGGATCCGAAGGTATGGAAACATGGCGACACCTTTTACATGCTGGTGGGTGCTAAAAAGGGAGACTTTGCACAGGCGCTACTATTCGCTTCCGCCAATCTTCTGAATTGGGAGTTTGTAAACGTTCTGGCGGAGAGCAGAGGAGAATTGGGCTACATGTGGGAATGTCCTGATTTCTTCCCCTTAGGCGATAAATACGTGCTTATGTTCTCTCCAATGGGGTTGGGCGAGCGTAAGACGCTCTACTTAGTTGGAGAGATGGAATACAGTACCGGTAAGTTCAACTACACTACGGTTGGAGAAGTAGATTGGGGTCACCACTACTACGCCCCCCAGTCCTTCCTTGATCCTAAAGGGCGAAGGATTGTTGTGGCCTGGGCCAACGGATGGCAGTGGATGCCCTGGTGGCAGGATTGGGGCCCAACCTACCAGGAGAAGTGGTGCGGGTGGTTTGCTCTGCCTCGGGAAGTGAAGCTATCGGACGACGGAACTCTACAGTTCCTGCCCATTGAGGAGCTAAACTCCCTGCGCTTTGGTGAGCAGAGCCTGGAGAACGTTCAGGTGGGAACAGAGGGTTTAGAAATCCAAGTAGCGGATCCGGTGGCCTATGAACTGTACCTCGAATGCGACTTGAGTAAGAGCGAAACCAGCGGGTTTGCTCTGCACCTAAAAACGGATACAGAACATGAGACGATAATCTATTTTGACTTGCTCAAAGGGGAGCTTTGTTTTGATCGTAGCGGATCCGATGGATGGACCAAAGGTGTTTCCCGTAGTCCGCTGTTCCTGAAAGACGTGGACAAGCTTGATATCCGCGTGTTTGCAGACACCTCGTCTCTAGAACTGTTTGTCAATGGAGGTAGGATCTGCCACAGCCATAATGTCTATGCAGGGCCTTGGCAGACAAAAAACTCTATTACAGCTATTGATGGTAACCTGGTTGTGAGAAGACTGGTAACATACGGACTCTCACGTACCACAGACTAAACCCATTTGCCAAAAAGAACGCGAGTGTTGACGCACTTCAACCAATGCTCCAAGCCAGTAGTAACATCGAAGCACATCTTCAGACACCATGGCGATACCAGATACAGCAACCTCGGAACACTAAGCTTGAAGTCTTTATTGCCCGACGCGTCGGCGCCGCGTTCTTTTTGATCACCAGTAGGCAGGCAGTTAATTCAAATGCCCTAACCTTTTTGGAAAGAGTGAAAGTAATGAAGGCAGAAAATCACGCAGTTGTAATTCTAGGAGAAATACTGGTCGATATGTACCTCGACAGTGTTGCCACCTCCACTGATAGAAAGTCCACCTTTGTGGGAACACCAGGCGGGGCACCGGCCAATGTTGCGGCTAATCTCGCCTCCATGGGCATTCCCAGCTCGTTTATTACCAGCTTCTCTGATGATCCCTTGGGTAGAGATTTAATGTCTGTTCTTGAGGAGCGGGGAATCGACATGAGTTTGAGCTCTATACACGAGTCCAAAACTCCCCTAGCGATGGTGTTAAGCTCTCCCGAAGGAGAGCGATCTTTTCGTCTGTACCTGAGCGGGAGCGCGTTGGAAAGACTGGATGTTTCCTCCGCGTCCCTATCACGAGAGATTTCCTTTTTTCATTTTGGCTCAGTTTTGCTTGTTTTTGAAGCTGGAGTCAAGGCTACCAGAACGCTCCTTGGTCAAGTGGCTGATAGGAAGACCATTCGATCTTATGATATAAATGTTAGGCCGGACATCTTCAAACTTAATCCTAGAGCAGCGAGAGAGTCCTTGGCAGTACTGGACCAAGTTGATGTTCTTAAGCTCAGTAGCGAAGATTTGGAGTGGATTCAGAAGAATGCAGACGCAAGCTTAAGAGTGCCTAGTGATTTTTTCAAGTTTGGGATTAAGTTGATCGCGTATACGGAAGGGGCCAACGGTTCCACTCTGCTTACCCCCAACACATCCCTTTCTGTCCTTGCCCCGGATGTGCAGGTGGTGGATACCACCGGCAGCGGGGACGCTTTTATGGCCGGTATTTTAGCATCGCTCTACGAACAGAACTTTAGATCGAGAGATACTCTGCTTCATCTAGACGAGGCAGTCCTTCGAAAAATCGGAGACCGGGCGAACCATGCTGCCAAACATATTCTGGGCCAAGCTGGAGCTATGCCGTAAATTCGTTAGGTTTGAGAGGTCGATCACGGCCACGGTTATAGCACACCACCCTCACCACCTCATTCCTTTCATCGATCTCGGTTTTTTGGTAAGCGTCAAGAAGAGTACACCTACCAACTTCATACTTACGATGGGATAATTAGGCTAGCATCGTAAAGGAGTTGGTGTTTTGTCTAACGAGCAGAAGCGAGAACTATGGAACGAGCGTATCCAAGCTTTTCGCGCCAGCGGTCTGAGCCAAAAAGCTTGGTGCGAAGAACAAGGATTACAGGTAAGTCAGTTAGGGTACTGGCTACGCAAGCTTATGTCTGAGACCAACCTGTCTGAGAAAGGACGATGGGTCAGCCTAAGCTCCGTTGCTCCATCTGGCTCGGGGATTTCCCTTCGAGTAGGTAGTGTAGTGTTAGAGATCGAACGGGGCTTTGACCCAGAGGTCTTGGCTGATGTACTGCGGTCTCTGATGGCTGTATGCTAATTGGCCACCCGAGACAAAAAGTCTACTTAGCTGTTGGAGCCACTGATCTTCGCAAGGCTGTTGACGGATTGGCTGCCATCGTTCAACCGGACTACGAATTGAGTCCCTTTGAACCCTATCTGTTTG
>LSQX01223381.1_pt1 | contig 10364 bp, 6 predicted proteins | sample 654561 | NCBI WGS metagenome assembly LSQX01 (sample SAMN04489861, study PRJNA283612) | anaerobic digester metagenome | isolation source: 4 biogas reactors fed with cattle manure at either 37C or 55C with and... | place: Denmark: Kongens Lyngby | collected 2014
TTTTATTTCGTTACAGCCCCTTTTTGTATACTAAGTCTGAGAGTTATTCTCTTAGTCTTTTTTATTAACTATTGTTTTTTATAATGTCAAAAATAATGAGATCATCTTGGGTGTTAAAAACACTTAAATGCAAATCTGAATCGATACCACGTTCAACATTTTGATAAACATAAGTATTGCTCGTAATCTCAGTTCTTAAACTTAAAACAGTATTACTGCTCATTGCGAAAAAAGAGCCATCAGCTAAAATTATTGGTGTAATTGAACAAGCACCACCACCAGAGACTTCACCCAAAATTGTCCCAAGATTTTGATGAGAAACTATGGCAGTCATTAAATTTCCAGCGCTAAAGGTTGCCGGTGAAGTTATTAAAAACCAGTTAACATCGTAAGCATCGGTATCAACATCAACGAAATGAGTTATTTTAGAATTATCTAAAGGATTTTGATAACTCAACTCAATACTTTGATCGGTCAGATAGCCTAAAACACGGAATAAAGCACCAAGGTTTCCTCCTAAATTATAACTTAAATCAATAATTAAATTTTCAACACTAGGGTTAACATCGAAAACCTCATTTAAGGTTTGTTTCATATAATAATCACTATCATTAAAAATAGTTTTTTCTGTGCCAACAGTGGCAGTAAGAAAATCAGCTAAATAAATTATTGCAGTTGTATTATGATTATCAATAAAGCGATAGTTTGGCGGCTGCGAATTAGGCCATGTTTGGAGTGCATTTTGGACCGGAAAGAGGCCATGATTATAAAAGTTCTGTACCCTTTGGCCATATTGATTTAAGTGTGTTATTGCAGGAAAGCGAGTTTCATAATCATTATAATAGCCAGGAAAAAAAGTTGAAGTATGAAGTTCATCAATAGTTTTCCGGATAAAAGTAGAAAGCCTCTCATTTAAGCTGCTTTGGTTAAAGAAATCAGTTATATAAGGCGTTAATAATTCATAAAATGTTGTTTCAATTTGATAAGTTTCTTCATTTCTTAAACCGAAGAAATGATCAAAAGAAAAGGCGAGTTGATCAAAAGTTGCTAGACCGACATCAAAGGGAAGGTCTGTATTGTTTAAAGAACTTATTTTGATAGTTTGATAGACTTCATCATTAAAACTCGGAAAACCGTAGATACCATAATAAGAATCACCATTATAGTAAAGGTTGTAATAAGAATCATTTGTGAAAATTAAATTGGCAAAATTAAAGGGAATTAAATATAAGGTTTTTTCCGCTTCAGTATGAGTTATTAAGTCAACTCTATAATTTGCTAAATCAAACAAGACTTCGCTTCCTTTTTCAATATAAGGCTCTAAATAGGTAAGGCCCTCAGCGTAATCGGTAGCAGTTTGATAAAGATAATAGCTAAAAAAGTCTAAGGAATTTACAAATAAAGTGTCTGCAAAAAAATCTAGTTGGGCGTTTAATTCTAAAGTTGTGTTGTCTTCTGTATTCTCTACTTGATAGTCGATACTCAAAATATCACCGGCCATTGAAAAGTCAAGTTCCGTCGCATAAATTAGTCCATCTAAAAGCAATAAAAAGGACTCCACATCGACATAAGGAAGTTCGCTGTTGTCAACAAAAAAAGTTGTTAAAGTATTATCGGCAACAGCAAATTCATCAGTTAAATTTATAAAGTCTAACTCTTTACTGCTGGTAACAACGGGGGTTTTTCTTGGCTTAATAGTCAACTTAAAGTCTTTGGAAAGGCTTGTGTTGTTAAGTTTGGCGGTAGCAGTTAAAGTAGCAATTTTTTCGCCTTCTGTTTTTGTGGGATAAACAACAAAACCATCTTTAGTAATCAGATTTGGATCTTTTGTTTGCCAAACAATTCTTGTTTGATGAACAGGTCCATTATCCGGTAAAAGATATTTGTTATTTTCAAAAAAAAGCGAATCTAAAGCGTCTAAATCTTCAGTTAATTGAGTAGTTATATCGTTTTCTTCAAGGGGGATATTTTCTTCCCATTCAGCAATTAAAATAAGATTTTGATTGACGGTATCAATTTCGAAATCCCAGAGCTGTTTGTTGCCAGAAGCCTCGATAAACCAACCGATAAAGGTATAGCCCTCTTTAGTTGGCTCTTGCGGCTTTAAAAGTTTTTCTCCTTTTTCAACATCTTGCGAGAATTCTTGAACATAATCACCTCTAAAGGTTGCTGTATAGTTATCGGATTCGAAATCCGATTCTAACAACCTAAAAAAGTCTTCACATGATGCTAAAACAAGTGAACTGATTATCAGAATAACTACCAAAAATAATTTTTTCATTTTTTTCCTCCAATATTAATATTGAGAACTAAGGTCTATTAATCTTATTATATACTATACTATAAAGAAGAAAATTTATGAATAAGAAATATGCTTCAAAATTAAGAAAAATAATAAAAATAGATTATGTAGGAAGCGCCAATAATTAAGATTGCATTGACCCACATGCTTATAAACAGGTATTTAGGCATTGGTTTTCTAGCGGCTCGAATCTCAAATAGTGATTTATCCATCTTTTTTCCAACAAAACTTTTGAGAAATGCACCAACACCATAAAAAACAACATCAAAAAGTCCATGATGGTTAATAAAAACAAACCAACCTATGACAAACAATAAGGCTCCTGCTACTTGGATGCCGTTAATAAAGGATCTTAAACCAAAACTATTTTGATAAAGCATGACTAATACAGTGACAACAGCTACAGAAAAATATTCAATTATAATGGCGATTAACAGTTTGTAGGGTTTCTTTTTTTTCATGAATAGTCACTTTCCTTGTGTTGATTTAATCTAGACAAATTATACACTAAAAAATATCAAAAAACAAAAAAGGCTCTTGAATACGTTTACAAATGCTCATTTACCGCTATTTTAACGCAAAATATTGCAAAAAATCTTGACAAGTTTAAATTATTGATGTAAAATGAATGAAAACCTAAATAAAAGGTAGAAAAGGAGAGATATAATGAGAAAGGTATTATCATTTATCGGAGTTATGTTTGTAGTGTTAATGCTTGCCGCATGTGATGATGTGAAAAAGTATGACGTTACATTCGACTTGGATTATGAAGGTGCAGCTGCTGCTGAAGTACTTAAAGTAGAAGAAAACAAAGCGGTTGCAAAACCTACAGATCCGGAGAGAGATGGTTATAGATTTCTAAAATGGCTTTTAGACGGTGAAGAGTACGATTTTGAAGCTAAAGTTACTAAAGACGTCGTTTTAAAAGCATTTTGGATTGAAGATCTCCAAGGAGTACATCTCACAGTAACAGCTCCGGAGGGAACAAAAAACGTTTATGTTGTCGGAACCTTCAACGAGTGGAAAGTAGGGGAAGCAGTGGCCTTGGAAAAACAAGATGATGGCACGTTTAAAGTTTTTCTAAGTTTAGATGAAGATGTTGATGAAGTAAAATACAAATATGTCAACGGTCTCCACTGGAACTACGTTGAAAAAGATGCTGATGGGGAAGAACTCGATGATCGTGAATATGTTCCTCAAGTTGACAACAGAGTATCAGATACAGTTGAAAAATGGGCAGAAGCATATTCTGAAGTGACAGTTAAATTTGATCCTAGTTATGGAGAAAAAGAAAAAGATGAAGAAGGAAAAGTTGTCGATGATTACTATTATAAAATAGATAAAGCGGGCAAATATCTTACAGCTGCAAAACCAGCAGATCCAGAAAGAGACAAATACGAGTTTAAGGGTTGGTTTGCTGATTTAGAAGATGAAAAGCCATTTGATTTTGCTGAAACTGCTGTAAATGCTGACCTTGTACTTTACGCCAAGTGGCAAGCACTTCCTCCATCAATTACAGGTTACAAACCAGTATATTTTGTTATTGGAAAAGATGTAAAACCTGACTGGCTGGAAGGCGTATCAGGACTTGACATTTTTGAAAAAGTCGTTGCTGCAACAGTTAATGATGATGCAGTTGATTTAGAAGAAGCTGGCGAATATAATTTAGTTTATACTGTTGAAGATGATTACGGTAATAAAGTTACAGCAAGAGCTCCGGTTTTAGTAGTTACTCAAGATCAAGATGCTCTATACAAAATTGAATTACCAGATAAAGTTTCTGCTAATTTAGAACTTCCAACATCAGTTGGGGATGTTGCAGTAACATGGACATCAAGTGTCCCTGCTGTTATCGCTACAAGTGGAGCAGTAACTCCTACAAAGAAAAATAGTGTAGTTAAGTTAACAGCTAAAGCTGGCGATGCAGAGCGTGAATACTGGGTGACTGTTTATGGTACAGAAGTTGATCTAGATGCAACTTATAGATCATCATTTGGTGAAATTCAAACTCTAAACCCATTAATGGCAACAGGAGTATCAGACAGTGATGTTTATGATAACTTAGTAGCTTCATTCTACGGTGGAGATTACGATTGGGAAAAAGCAATGGCTGACGGTTATGCTGAATATCCTGGAGACTTTAGCCGTATCTATGATGCGAAGAGAAACCCAGGTGGAGATGTTCACATGCCATCTATCGCTTTAAAGAGAACAATGGGAATCACTGCTAAGTATCCATATGCGGTTAACCTAGGTGTAGATAACACAATTGAAGGTTCTTATGGAAAACTCTTAGATCAAGAAGCAGCTAAAGAAACTCTTGACAACAAATGGATTATTACATTAAAAGAAGGCTTACAATTTGAAGATGGTACACCAATTACAACAGAAGTTGTTGAGTATTCATTCCAGCAATACTTAAATCCATTACTCCAAAACGAAAGAGCTAACTATTTATATGATGGTGACTACATTTCGTTACTAAATGGTAAAGAGTATTTTGACAGCAAAGTACTTTGGAGAGCAGTTGGATTTAGAAAGATTGATGATTATGCATTTGAAATTGAATTAACTGGAAAAGCAACTCAGTATCATATAATGACATATCTAGGCATTGTAAACTTAGTTCATCCAACAAAATTTGAAGCTGGACTTAACTTAACCGGTTCTGAAACCAACTATGGTTCTGTTGAAAACCCATTGTCATCTTATGGTGCATTTACACTTAGAAATGACTATGAAGATACAGAAAAATTCACATTTGACAGAAATGAGAATTATCATAGCGCTTGGAACATTCCATTTAAAGTATGGGAAGGACCAATTATTAAGGACCAAAAAGACGTTATTAATGAGTTTAAAGCTGGCAATCTTGATGTAGCCGGTGTTGGTGGAGAATTCTGGGAAGAGTTCCAAGACCATGAAAACTTATACGTTTCACCAAGTAACTCTTTCTATCGTTTAGCGATTAGTATTGAAAGACCAAACAATCCTAAGCCAATTTTAGCTTACGCTGAATTTAGACGTGCTTTATATTTAGCGACAGATAGAAACGACTTTGCAAACAACGTCCAACCACCATCAGAAGGTGCTTTGGGTTACTTATCAAACATTCACCAAGTTTCTGAGTGGGCAAGCCAAGCTTATGCTTCAAGCGACAAGCACAAACAACAGCTAGAGGATTTAGGATTAGAACCTGAACAAGGTGGATATGACTCTGCAGAAGCTTTAGCATTATTCAAGAGCGCAAGAGCAGCCGCAATTGCTGACGGTCACTATGCTGAAGGCGAAGTAATTAAGATTGAATTTTTATACTACGATGCTGGTTCAAACATTAGAATTGCAAACTGGGTTAAAGAACAATATGAAGAAGTATTCAATCCAGAAGGTGAAACCAACCTTGAAGTAATTTTAAAACCGGTATCAAGTGATGAGCTTAACAAGCAAAGAACTGCTGGAGACTTTGACTTAATCTTCACAGGAATGAGTGGAGCAACCTTCCAAGCTACATTTGGAATGGGCTACATCTTCAGTCCATCATTCTCAACATTCTTAGCTGGTAAGGGTCATGGAATTCCTGAAGCAGAAGTAAAAGGTGTTGAAATGACAAACTTGTTTGACATTGTTAAAGTTAAAACAGCTTATGTCGAAGCAACAGTTAAAGCTAATGATGGAAAAGTTCCAGAAGGCATGAGAACACTATCAGAAGATAAATTCTACAATGCGCTTAAAGAAACTGATGGCGTATACAATGGAACATTTGATGGTTTATACTTATTATGGAATGGAACTGCTGAATTCAAAGCTGATTACGATGGCCAAGAAGAAGACTTAACAAACATCACTGCTGGATTAGAAGCTGCATTGCTCAAGCAGATGATTGCTGTACCTTTATTCTCAAGTACATCGGCTGCAGTATATCAAAATAATATGGTTCGTTTAGCACCTGCTTATTCATTATTCATGGGCTGGGGCGGAATGTCATATATGTATAAAACTGTAGACGCTTCTGAATAATTACAAGATTATCAGAAACTTAAAGTTATATAAAACATAAGAAAAAGGAAAACAACCCTATGGAGGGTCATCATAGGGTTGTTTCTTTTACAAAAAAGAGGTTGAATATATGCGCAATTATGTATTGAAAAGATTAGGCTTAATGGTTGTCACTTTTTTTATCATCATTTTTATGGTTTTCGTTTTTATCAAATTAATGCCTAATTATTATCAAGTAGGTCTTGGCCAAGATCCAGAAATTTATGAACGTTGGCTAGAAAGTCAAGGATACAATAAACCAATATTAACTCAGTTTTGGATGTGGTTAAAAGCGGCATCTAAAGGAGACTTTGGAATTTCATTCCACAAAAACAATAGGCAAGTTTTGCCTTATTTAATGAGAAGGCTCCCTAGAACGATTAGAATTAACTTATTTCCGTTTTTGATTTCAGTGCCAATTGGAATTACACTTGGAATTATCGCAGCACTAAAGAAAAACAAAATGACAGACCACATTATATCGGTAATGGTAATTATTTTTATTTCCGTTCCATCATTTGTTGTGGCAGTATTATTACAATACTTTTTAGTTTATGAATGGAAAGTTTTACCTAGTGCATTTGTTGATAATATGGCGCCGATGTTTTCCAGAAATGCCATTTTGACGAGAGCGATGCCAGTGTTTGTTTTATCCGTTAGTACAGTTGCTGGTTGGACAAGATTATTACGTGCAGAATTAACCGAAACATTAACCCAAGAATATATGTTGCTTGCTAGAGCAAAAGGATTGACAAGAGGACAAGCGACGGTCAGACACGCTTTAAGAAATGCTTTTGTTCCTTTTTCTCCTGCAATAATTGGGGGTTTTATTTCCCTTTTAGGAGGGTCTTTAATTATTGAACAAACGTTCATGATTACAGGCATTGGTAGATCGTACATTGAATCTCTGGAAAGACCGAGAGGTGTTCCAGACTATCCAATGATTATGATGCTCAATGTTTTTTATGTCTCAATCGGTTTATTAGCAAATATTGTGGGTGACCTATCTTATGGAGTCATCGACCCACGAATTAGAATGGGGGCTGGAAAACAATGAGCGAATATCAACACGTCGATAAATCAAAGTTTGAATTTATTCACCAGGAAATTAAAATTCATGATGAAGCTTTACAAGTTAAACCAATCGGTTATTATAAAGATGCTTGGAATCGATTTAAAAAGAATAAAGCCTCAGTTGTAGCATTATATTTTATTATTTCAATTTTATTTTTAACCTTATTTGGCCCATATTTTAAAAAGTACACCTTACCACAAGAAGAAGGAAAAATGGCTCTTCACTTCGATAGATTGCCACCACGGATACCAGGACTTGAAAATTTTGGGATTTTTGATGGTACAAAAATGGTTAGAGGTATGAGTCAAGGCTTTTATGATACTCTACCCGAAGGGGTTGTAGTTAAGACATACAAAAGTACAATTCATGAAGATTTAGTTGATGCTAAAGTTAACTATTATCGTTATCACCGCCATATTAAAGCTTATGGAACAAAATTAACTGAAGATGGCGAAGTAGATAGAATCATCTATACTCTTTCAAAAGCAAACTATGAGAAAGCTCTAGAAAGAAATGCTGTTATTGAACTTGTGTCAGTTCATAAAAATGATTACCGAGTCCAACTTGATTTTTATCGTTATGCTTTCGACAAAGATGTTGATGATATTTATTTTTGGCTCGGAACAACCTCGACTGGACATGATCTTTTTACAATGCTTTGGTTAGGTTCAAGAGTTTCCTTAATTGTGGCTTTAGTTATTTCGATAATTAATGTTGTTATTGGGGTTATCTTAGGATCAATTGTTGGCTATTTTGGAGCAACGTTAGATATCGTAGTTGAAAGAATTGTCGAAGTCATAAATAATATCCCATTTTTAGTTGTCTTAACACTCTTACTATTGAGATTTGGTAGTAGTATAGGCGTAATAATTTTTGCATTTGTTTTTATAGGTTGGATTGGAGCGTACGGAACAGCAAGGATGCAAACATATCGGTATAAAAACCGCGAATATGTTTTATCTGCGAGATCATTTGGTGCCAAAGACGGTAGAATAATCTTCAAGCATATTTTACCAAACGCAATTGGAACGTTAATAACTTCTTTCTCGCTTACTATTCCAAGGTTCATCTTTACCGAATCAACTTATTCCTATCTAGGAATAATTAACTATCCAGGGATTCAAAGTGTTGGTAGACTTTTAGCTGATGGACAAAGCGAAATGCAGCGGCATTTTCATTTATTGTTATATCCAGCAATTTATTTGTCAATTTTAATGCTGTCATTTAATTTATTTAGTAATGGTTTAAGAGATGCGTTCAACCCATCCTTGAGAGGAGTTGAAGAGTAATGGAAAAAATATTAGAAGTCAAAGATTTAAAAATTTCATTTAAAACTCAACAAGGAATTTTAAAAGCCGTAAGAGGCGTTAGTTTTGATCTTTTTAAAGGAGAAACACTGGCGATAGTTGGTGAATCAGGTTCTGGAAAAAGTGTTACTGCTAAAGCCATTATGGGTCTTTCAGCAGGAAACTCGATTCATGAAGGCGGCTCAATAATTTTCGAAAACGAAGATCTTACAATGTATGAAGAAGAACAATTCCACAAAATTAGAGGTTCAAGAATCTCGATGATTTTCCAAGATCCGATGTCATCATTAAACCCGATTTCTCGCGTTGGTAATCAGATTGCTGAAGCCCTAATTTTAAAAATGCACATGCCAAAATTAAAAGCAAAAGAACAGGCAATAGAGTTGATGAGAGAAGTGGGAATTCCTGAACCGGAAAAAAGATATTACCAATATCCATTCCAGTTTTCTGGCGGGATGAGACAGAGAATAGTAATTGCGATAGCTCTAGCCAATAATGCAGATATCCTGATTTGTGATGAGCCTACTACCGCTCTTGATGTTACTATTCAGGCCCAAATCTTAGAATTAATTAATAAAATTAAAGATGAACGAAATTTATCAATTATCTTTATTACGCATGACTTAGGTGTTGTTGCGAATATGGCTGATAGAGTAGCGGTTATGTATGCTGGAAAAATAGTCGAGTATGGTAATGTAGATGAGATATTTTATAATTCCAAACATCCATATACATGGGCCCTTTTATCATCGATGCCAAATGTAGAAACAGAAGAAGAGAGGCTCGATGCTATTCCGGGTACACCTCCGAACTTAATAGAAACTCCAGATAAACTTTTAAAAGGAGATTTATTTGCACCACGCAATAAATACGCTATGAAAATAGATTTAGAAGAAGAACCACCTTATTTCAAAGTTAGCAATACTCATTACGCTGCAACCTGGTTATTGCACCCAGATGTGCCAGAAGTTGAACCGCCTGTAGCGGTTAAGCGAATCGCCAGACTTGGGAAAGAGGGGCTGAAACGATGAAAACTAGGCATCAAGTAGATTATTCAGAAAAAATATTAGAAGTTAAAAACCTTCGTCAATATTTTACTAGCGGCACCGGGAAAAGAAAAATCCAAGTTAAAGCTGTAGACGGCATCTCTTTTGATGTATACAAAAGAGAGGTTTTTGGTTTGGTTGGCGAATCAGGCTGTGGTAAAACAACAACTGGTAGAACAATAATGAAACTTTATCGACCAACAGATGGTCAAATAATTTATAAAGGGAATATTATCGGAGCTGGCTATGAAGGTTTTATCTATAAAGCTAAGAAAATAAGAAGAGAAGCTAGACAAGAAATAATCATTAACCAACCGTATAAAAGAAAAAAACAACTTTTAAAAGAACAATATAAGTTTGACATTTTGGATATTAAGAAAAGACAATTTAAAGAAACAGAAACTTTTCAGATTCAAAGTGAAGAAACTAAACAAATTAAAAGAGATTATAATTTAAAAACTAAAACTATAAAAGAACAATATTTATTAGAAAAAAGAGATTTAATTCACGATTATAACTTGAAAAAAGGGGCAATTTTATCTGAAGGTTTAACACCAATCATTAAAGAAATGAACCATTTTTTAAAAATTGTAAAATCT
>LSQX01068197.1_pt1 | contig 10363 bp, 10 predicted proteins | sample 654561 | NCBI WGS metagenome assembly LSQX01 (sample SAMN04489861, study PRJNA283612) | anaerobic digester metagenome | isolation source: 4 biogas reactors fed with cattle manure at either 37C or 55C with and... | place: Denmark: Kongens Lyngby | collected 2014
TATGTATCTTGTCACAAAGTCCCTGTACCAAAATCTGAATATTTGCCTTAGTAAACTCATCTCCTATTATCGCACGCCATCCGCCTGTACCGAATTTAATCATTTGCCCCTCTTTTTCTCATTATTGATTCGACTCTATCTAAATCTTCCATTGTATTTACACCATAAACTTCATCCTGTTCATTTATCATGCATATAACTACCTTCTCTCCCTCTTTCTTCAATAAAGTAGGAAGGTCTGTCAGATAATATTCATTTTGAGCATTATTATTAGTCATTCTATTAAGAATATTTTTAAGTTTAATTCCATTGAAAAGCATTACTCCAAAGAATACTTCTTTAATCTTCTTCTGTTGCTCATCGCAGTCTGGATCTTCTACAATACGGCTATATCCTTTATTTTCGTCTCTTATAACCCTTCCATATGGTAAGTAAACATCGTCGAGCATAACTGAAAGCATTACACATGCTGCTGGATCATTTTTCTTTATATTATCGTTGTATGCCTTCAAAACCTTCTTATATGTTTTTTTTGTAAGTAATGGCATATCACCAAATGTTACAAGAACAGGACCATCATAATCCTCAAAAAACTCACTTGCACATTTTACTGCATGTCCAGTACCTAATTGTTCTTCTTGAACTGCATATGAGTATTTAGTCCCTACATGCTCAAATACCAAATCTTTTTTATAACCTACAACAATAACAATCTCATCGCAGAAAGAAAGTTCTTTTAATACATAATCGATCATTGGTTTGCCATTTACAAGCCTTAGCGCTTTTGGCAATCCTTCCTTTTCTGAACCAATTCTTTTTCCTTTACCTCCAGCTAATACTACAGCCTTCATAAACTCCTCCTAAAATTCAGGAATTATCTTCCATATTCCATTTTCAAAAACTGCTTTCCATAAAACAGTCTTGTAAATCTCAGTTACATCATCACCTTTAGTATACTTCAAAGTCACGCTTACTTCAGCACTTTTTTCATTATCATTAGTGATAACATATTCACCTATTGTATATCCAAGTATTTTGGTCTGTTTTATAACTGGAAATTCATTTTCCAGCCATTCGTCATAATCATTTTCTCTATAATCGATTGGAGTAAGAACAAATAGCATATATTGATTCAGATTATTAGTACTGCTTAGCACTGATAGGTATTCTTTTGCAGCCATTGCAGGAGTTCTTCCAATCGGGTCTTTGTCTCCATCAGCTAATGGATAACCTGATATGTCATTTGGGAATATGTATTTTGATGCATCGTAACTAATTCCATTATTCCAAAACATATATGAAAAGGAACCTAGTTCGCGCAATGCTTTAACTTGCCCGTATATCTGTTCATATCCGTAATAGTAAATTGAGTCTGGCTGGTAAAGATATTTAGCAGTAAAATCCTGTATCCAGAGTCTGACTTTACCATTATCATTAAAAGCTGAGTTTTTTTCAATTGAATCTTTCATTGCACCTAGAACCATTCCGTAAGGATTCATATCAGGATATTCAAATCCATACCATCCCGTCGTGTAATGACTTGGATAAATCATAGGACAAATATAGTCTACTACATTAGTTATCCTATACCAGTTCTGGCCGATTTTTATACAGTCATCCGAATCCCACTGTCTGGCAACAAGCCCGAAAATATCAGCACTTACATTAACGTTATATGGCTGTAATGCTTCATATGCATCCTTCAAAAATCCGTGTATAATTTCATCGGAGCGTGTTTCTCCATGAAGCTTCATATACTCTTGATAATATGTTCCCCATTTGCGTCCTTCTGGAAACCTAACATAATCAAAATTTATCTCATCAAATCCTGCAAGAGCAGCTTCTTTTGCAGCAGCTATATTATAGTTTTGAACCCATTCATCATACGCATCAACCCATGCAGACCGATTATCATCCAGCCATATACTTCCATCAGGATTTTTAATAGCATGCTGATATCCATTATATTTTGCTAAAGTATCATCCTGAAATGATGTGACTCTGGCTATTGTATATATACCGTATCCTTTCAATTGCGCTAGCAGATCTTTTATTGCTAAAAACCTGCCAGTTTCGGAATTTACCTGCTTAATGCATTCAGCTTGCATTGGAATTGTAATTCCTCCGTCTCCGCTTTTAATATTTAATACAACAGCATTCATCTCAGTACCTAAAATTGTACCGATAATTTTTTCCAAAGTGGTTAGATTGCTATTCAGATATGCAAGATCATTTATCTTCTGAGTATCGTTTATTGCTAATGCTTCAACATAAGATTTGTATAATTGTATATTTTCATCATCACAACGCACCATTCTCCAGTCAGGTTGACCTTCTGAACCAAAATTTTTAGTTATAACAGAATCAATTATGTACATAGCTCTAATATTATCTCCATTAGGCTTCTCACTATTATTTTCAAGTGGTTTTAGAGGTACATAAAACTCTCCATCCTGCTCTTTTCTTTGCGCCTCAAGCTGTTCTCTCTCGATTATAGCAATTTCTTCAGGACTCAAAGTAGGAGTTGGAGTCGGAGTAAGCGTAGGTTCTTGAGTAACTGTCTCAGTCGGACTATTTTCATCCGATGGTGAAGGCTGTATCGTATCTGACGGATTTTGTGATACCGTTTCAGTAGGTTTTTGGCAAGCAGTCATAGTCATCATTACTGATAGGACTAATAGGATAATTATACATGTCTTTTTCATTTGTTTCTCCATTTTCATATATTTTCTCTTTTGCAGCATACTCCTATTTAGGCAGTATAATTATTGTTAATTATATTACCCCTTGCCTTGTCAAGTAAAGCATTCTTTTAATGTTTTCACTTTTTGTTTATCTTTCTTTTTTTGCTTTGAGTGAGTATTTTATTAATTTTTTCAATATCCTGTTTTGTGAAGCGTTTGGTAAAAGAACTGACTAGACTTGCGCTTAATGGTACTTTTTCAACATATTCGTTCAATCCTATAAAATACTGAAGATATGGGTTCTCGTTCATTTCTTCAATAATCCTAGAATCAGAAAAACCATATTCATTCTTTAGAATATACGCTCCTAAAACCATTCGAAGCGGCTTTGCTGGAGCACCTATCCTGCTGAATTTGTTTGCGTAAATTTTCTCAATTTCATCCCATGGAATCGCATCAGCATATTTAACCCATCGATTCTCTTTTTTTAATACTCCTCCGAAAGGATTTACAAAAGAATAAATATTAATTTGTCCTATCTGTTTCTTATACATTCTCAAAAACCTGTATATATTTTTTACTTATGTTTTCAAGACTGTAGTAATTTAGTACATGGTTAGCTCTCTTTGAAAGATATTCCATGTCTTTATCACTATTGAGTACTGAAAGCATTTTATTTGCAATCTCGGTTTCGTCATCATTTAAACCAATACTAGCATCAAATTCCACATTATCTATTTCGCTAATAGAAGGTATCGGTGTACTTACTACAGGTGCCATAAAAGCCATTGCTTCTAATGGAGCAAGACCAAATCCTTCATATGTTGATGTATTTACGAATAAATCAGCATTTTTATAATATCCGAATAAAGTGTCTCTGCTAACTCTTCCAGTCAGGATTATTCTATTTGTCATCTCTTTTTCAACAATATATCTGTATATTTCGCCTTTTTCTGATATATCTCCGATCAGAACTAAATCGTGATCTATTATAGGAATCAGTTTTTCAAAAGCTTTAACAACCATTAATATATTCTTTTGAGGCTTATCGCTACCAACTGCAACTAAATGCTTTTTTTTGAATACCACATCTACACTTTTGGTCATGTGCGCTAATGGATTAGGTATAATTACTATTTTTTTTGGATCTAATCCTTTTTTCTTAGTTAATTCTTCTTTTACAAAATCTGATACTGCAACTACTTTATTTACCTTCCTTAACATGCTCGGTCTTAAATTATCAAGAACAAAAAATTCATCGCCTTTAATTAATCCATGCGAAGTTATCACTACTTTTGTCTTAAGCTTGAAATTTAAAATTTGAGAAGGTTGAGGATAATACATAACATCAATAGATGTCTTTTTAATAAACCATGGAAGGAATTTTCGGTAAAATATCCTACCAGATTCTGTTGATACTATGTTGAACAGTGGATATTTCAGTTTTAATTTCCCGGCATTATCAGAAGTTACGAATATGATAAAATCATACCCGTTCATATTACAATATAGTCCTTCAACAATACTTAAGGCTGATATCTCATTACCAACAGCTTTATTTAGGTCCTTAATAAATGTCAGGTCAATGCCTACTGTATAGGCCATAATCATCTCCAATTAACATCTTTAATTAAGTCATCATTATTATATATTAATAATATAACATATGCAATTAAAATAATACGTTGTAAATACAATCAGATAACTAAAGCGCTCTCCTCAATTTCTCGAATTCTTCTTTTAATACAGGATATAGAGATTTGTAGATATTGTAGTATTTATTGTATACATCAGCACTCTTTTCGTTATACTTATGAATGTTTTTAGTTGTAATTACATGTTCACAAGCATCAGGAACAGACTTATATAATCCTGCAGAAACACCTGCAAGTATAGCCGCACCTAAAGCAGGACCTTCAGAATTATCTGTCATTGCCACATCAGACTCGAAGATATCAGCCTGCATTGATTTCCACAGAGAGCTTTTTGCTCCTCCTCCGGATACTCTTACCTGAGATATATCAACTTTCATATCATTTCTTAATATGTTTATGCTATCTTTCAGTGAATATACTACACCTTCAAGAATGGCTCTTATGAAATGAGCTTTTTCGTGTATAGGGGTAATACCGAAAAACACCCCTGAACAAAACGGATCCAGATGTGGTGATCTTTCACCCATAAGATATGGAAGAAATATCAAACCCTGTGCTCCTATCTGAATTTTTTCTGCCATCTTATCCATGACCACATATGGATCAACGCCTTCTTTTTCTGCTTGCTTAATTTGTTCATCACAAAAACTGTCTCTAAACCATTTGAGCGATAATCCCGCTGCTTGGGTCACACCCATAACATGATAACAACCTGGTACTGCATGGCATAAGGTATGTATTCTTCCATATTTATCAATATGAAGATTATCTGTGTGAGCAAAAACAACACCGCTAGTACCTATAGTTGATGATACGATACCTTCTTTAACAATACCATTTCCCACAGCCCCGCAAGCCTGATCTCCGCCTCCTGCTGCAACAATGGTACCTTCATCAAGACCTGTAAGTTCAGCAGCTTTTTTTGATATCCTGCCTGCAGCATCACTTGACTCATGCATATACCCTAACAATGATATGTCTATTTCCAATTTATCAAGCAATTCTTTTGAAAACTGTCTTTTTTTTATATCCATAAGCTGCATTCCAGATGCATCAGATACCTCTGTACTAAATTCGCCTGTAAGCATGTAAACTATATAGTCCTTAGGAAGCATTATTTTTTTAGCTTTTTCATATAATTTTGGATTATTCTGTTTTACCCATAGAATTTTTGAAGCAGTAAAACCGGTTATTGCAGGATTAGCGGTAATGGATATGAGTTTATCTCTTCCAATCTTATCTTCTAAAAATACAGCTTGTTGTTCAGTTCTCTGATCACACCATATTATAGATTTTCCTAAAAGATTGTCTTTTTCATCAAGCATGACAAGCCCGTGCATCTGACCTGACAGGCCTACAGCTGATATCTGTTTATTATCAATCCCTGAATCAGACAATATTTTCTTACATGTATGACAAACAGCTTTCCACCAGTCATTTGCATCCTGTTCTGCCCAGCCCGTATTAGGCTGGTACATAGGATACTCATATGATGCGGAACAAATGGCCTTTCCGAATTCATCAAATAGTACTGATTTTGTTGCTGATGTTCCAATATCGATTCCTAATAAATAATTCATAATATATCTTCTCCTATTCTTCAATCAGTTTTTGTATAACATATCCCGCTATAAGAAGTCCTGCTGTAGAAGGAACATAAGAAATGCTGGGTATAGCACCAGAAATCTTTTTTACATTTGAACAAGATGAATAAAGAACATCCACATCTGTAATTCCTTCACTGCTAAGTATCTTCCTTATCTTTTTTGCTAGAGGGCATGTGTCGGTCTTTTTTATGCTTGTTATAATAAAACCAGTATTATCAGTTTTATTACCAGTTCCCATGCATGATATTATTTCAATGCCCTTTTGCTTTGCATATTTAATAATATCTATTTTTGATTGAACAGAATCTATAGCATCAATTATATAGTCTGTGTCATCTTTAATAATATCTGAAATATTATCTTTATTAACAAATATATCATAACATTTTATATCTATATCAGGATTTATATCTCTAACCCTATTGTATGCGCAATCAGTCTTTTTATGTCCAAGGGTTGAATGTAATGCAAGTAGCTGTCTGTTGATGTTTGATAATTCGATTTTCTCGAAATCAGCTACTACTAAATGTCCTATTCCAGCTCTTGCCAAAGCTTCTAATATATAAGAGCCCACGCCACCAAGGCCAATTAAAACTACCTTCGCATTAGTAAGCTTTTCAAACGCTTCTTCACCTATAAGGCTTATTGTTCTTTCATGAATCTCATAATCATTCATTTGGATAAAACCTCCAGCGCATTTTCAAAATACTGATCTGGTTCTGCTACAAACTCCATGTATTGATGCGTTCGTGGATGAACAAAACCTAATAGTCTTGCATGTAGAAGCTGGCCATTTGTGAATCGTTTGTCTTTTCCTCCATATATATCATCTCCTAAAAGAGGGTTACCTATAAATGACATATGTACCCTTATCTGATGAGTTCTTCCAGTTTCAAGAAAAGCCGATATATATGATGCTCCATCCAGTTTCTGCTTTACTTCAAAATAAGTTACTGCCCTTTTACCAGCAACTGATTCCACAGACATCTTAAGCCTGTTAAATTTATCTCTTCCTATAGGGGCATCAATTTTTCCTTTTTCAGAATCAGGATAACCCTTAACTATAGCTATGTATTCTCTTTTTATGTCATGTCTGGAAAATATATCTGCTAAAAATCTATGAGAACTGTTATTTTTTGCAACTACAATTACTCCTGATGTATCCTTATCTATCCGGTGAACTATACCAGGTCTCTCAATCCCGTTAATATCGCTTAAACTATTCTTTGTATGATACATCAGAGCATTTACTAGAGTTGATGAATAATTACCAATAGCAGGATGTACAACCATTCCTCTTGACTTATTTACTACGATAATATCATCATCCTCATATACAATATCTAAAGGTATGTCTTCTGGTTCAATTGAACTGGGGTTATTACTTGAAATAGTAACCATTATGCTGTCTTTACTATTTACTTTATAGCTTGGATTTTTTATCTTGCCATTAACAGTAACATTTCCATCTTTGATTGTCTTTTGAATATATGAACGTGAATAGTCTTCGATATATTTAGCCAAATATATATCCAGCCTTAATCCTTCATCCTGATCTACATGTAAAACATAATCACTGTCCATCATGTCTGCATCTCTCTATGAATAAAAAGCAGATATATTACTAGTAGTATAACTCCAACAGTTATTGCTGAATCTGCAACATTGAACATTGGAAAGTCATAACCGAATATATATGTGTCAACGAAATCTATAACCCATCCAAGACGAATTCTGTCTATTGCATTTCCAATTGCTCCTCCGATAACAAGAGCTGTTGAAAAAGCTGCAAACTTCCTTTTAAATGTCAACAAAAGGTATATTAAAGCAATTGATGCAATAATTGAGAAAATAGCTAAATATTCAGTATGGCCTCCAAAAATCCCCCATGCTGCTCCAGTATTTCTTGTATATCCTATGTAGAGAAAATCTTCTATTACTGTAATGCTGTCACCTATTTTCATATTAGATGTAATAATCAGTTTTGTTACTTGATCAGCAGCTATTAAAAAAATACTTAAAAAGAGCCATAACAGATTTTTTGCACTAATCCTTTTCAACATAATATATCCTTTCAATATGAAGTGTTTTTCCAGTGTTTTCACAAAGATCCAAGAAAACACCATTTATCTGCCCTATTCCTTCCTGAGCTGAAAAATATGCAGGCATTCCAGTTAAGAACCTATCTATAACCTTATCTCTTGATGCTCCGATTATTCCTTCATAAGGGCCAGTCATTCCTGCATCAGTTATAAATCCAGTACCAAAAGGAAGTATTCTCTCATCAGCTGTCTGAACATGTGTATGGGTACCAATAACAGCTGATACTCTGCCATCAAAATGCCACGCGAAAGCAGTTTTCTCGCTCGTTGCTTCTCCATGAAAATCAACAATGATGTTTTTTACATTCTTTTTTATTTCAGGTAATATTTCTTCAACTGCATCAAAAGGATTATCACAAGGGTCCATATACACTCTTCCCGAAACGTTAATAACTGCTAATGAGACTCCATTTTTACTTAAAATCACATAACCCTTTCCAGGACAAGCTTTTGAATAATTAATAGGCCGAAGAAGCGGAATATTCCCTTCCAAAGGTATTAGTATTTCTTTTTTTGCATATATATGATTTCCTGAAGTAACCACATCCACACCAAAAGACAGCAACTCATCCAGCAAAGTAGGTGTAATACCTTTTCCTTTGTCAGTATTTTCCCCATTTGCAATTACAAAGTCAGGTGAATATTTATCTTTCAGCAAAGACATATTATTCTTTAAAGCTATGCGCCCCGTCTTTCCATATATATCACCTATAAATATAACTTTCACTATTACCTCTTTCTATTTATTTAATTATAGACTAATAATATGTTTTTGAGAAGTAAATAAACACAACGGCATATTGCACATAGTACCTTTTTTATATATCATTACTATTAGTCTTACATTATTGAGGGAGATATGAAAAAATTAAAATCAGGTATATTTAAACAATTGAAATCTCCTGCTTTAAAAAAAAGCATTCCTTTTCATATGCCAGGACATAAAAGAAATATCTCGTTTGCTCCCTATTTAAAAGAATTAAATGCAAAATACGATATTACAGAGATAAAAGGATATGATAATCTTCAGTGCCCTGATGGAATAATTTTAAATGTAATGAACAATGCTCAGAAACTATGGAATACTATGCACAGTTTCTTACTTGTTAATGGAAGCACCTGCGGTATTTTAGCAGCTATCAATACTACTTGCCAGCCAAAAGATAAAGTAATTATTGCAAGAAACTGCCACAAGTCTGTATACAACGCTGTAGAGTTGTTAAACCTGAAACCAGTATTTATACATCCTTCAGTTAACAATGAGCTTCATATCTGCGGGTCAGTTGATCCAATAGAATTGTCTAAGATAATCAATGAAAACAATGATGTTAAAGCAGTAGTAATAACTTCTCCTACATATGACGGTGTAATAAGTGATATATCTGCTATATGCACAATCTCACATGAAAACAATATTCCTGTTATTGTTGACGAGGCACATGGAGCTCATCTAGCAATATGTGAAGGATTCGGTCTAAGCGCAGTCAAATCAAAAGCAGATATAGTTATTCAAAGCCTGCATAAGACCTTACCAAGCCTCACACAGACTGCCATTGCCCATATATGCACTGAAAGAATTAATCCAGAGAGATTTTTAAATAGTCTTTCTGTATTTCAGACAAGCAGCCCCAGCTATTTGTTATTATCATCAATAGACTGCTGTATTGATTTTCTAATCATAAACCAAGAGAGAATAACTAATAAATGGCTTAACAGTATTGATTACATAGACAACGAAATAGCTTCATTAAAAAATCTGTACGCATTTTATCATGGTACATCTAAAAATCGTTTATATGATAGTATTTTTTCATATGACAGGTCTAAACTTATAATATCAGTAAAAAATACGAAAATTAATGGAAAACAGTTATTTGATATGCTCTACAATGATTATAACATCGTTCTGGAAATGTATGCTGATAGCTATGTGATAGCGATGCTTTCTATGTGTGACAAAAAACGCAGTCTAAAAAAATTAATGAAAGCTCTTCACAAAATAGATAATTTACTAGATGAAAAACCATCACATGAAATCCCATATACACATACACCTGCTGTTCTAACTGAATCAGTCATGGGGATAAGAGATGCTAAGAATAGAAATAGTAAAATAATCCTAGTAGAAAAGTCTGAAGGACATATTAGCAATGAGTTTATCTGGGCTTATCCACCTGGAATCCCATATTTAATACCAGGGGAAATTATAACATCGGATATTATTGTACAAATCAAAAAAGCAATTGATAACGGCATAGACATAAAATCAGACCTGAATCATAAAAAAGATGAGATTTCAGTTATAAATTGACATA
>LSQX01325282.1_pt1 | contig 10363 bp, 7 predicted proteins | sample 654561 | NCBI WGS metagenome assembly LSQX01 (sample SAMN04489861, study PRJNA283612) | anaerobic digester metagenome | isolation source: 4 biogas reactors fed with cattle manure at either 37C or 55C with and... | place: Denmark: Kongens Lyngby | collected 2014
TTGCAACAAGCCCCAAATCCAATTCCTGTTACAAGGGTATCGACCAAGTGATCTCCGATATTGAATCGAAAGACACGGGTGAGGTTCCAATGCACCTTCGTAATGCTCCAGCCAGCGGAATGAGCGATCTTGGATATGGCAAAGGCTATTTGTATGCTCATGATTTCCCCGGACATATTGTAGATCAGGAATACCTTCCTGAAGAAATGAAAGGTACCAAATATTATCATCCTTCCCAAAACGGGTATGAAGCAAGAATATCCGAGTGGCTTCAGGCTCGCAGAGATAAAGGTAACAAGAAGACGTAAGTTAATCTGGAAAGGTAGGGCTGTCATGACAAAGAAAAGAATTTTTGCATGGATAGCGTTGATATTTTTCGTTTTCAACGTAGTAAACATACTGTTCTTGCATTTTTATGTGACAGCAAGTGCTACTGTTTTTCTAATGTATGTGCTGGTTTTCTATTTTGGAAACAGAAGGGGCCTATACAGTAACACTCAACATAATATTGACGATAATCCTGAAAATGGCGAAGACATAAAAAACATACAGAATACGAACCCTGATGAAGAGCTACAGGGAAACAAGGTTACAGATGACAATTAACGCATTCAACCGATATTTGGCAAATGCTCCTAAAACCCTGTCTCCTGTGATCCAAAGTCCAAAAATAAGTTCGTGAAGATACAGTATCATTTGTTTGGGGATTGGAAGTGGTTTTGTTGATTCAAAGAAAAAATGAACTATCACAGCTTTTAAGGAAAAAAGGTTACAAAATAACCTCACAAAGAAAAGCCGTTCTGGATGTTGTCATTGAAAATGATGGCGAACACCTCAGTAGCCAGGAAATATATGAACTGGTAAAGAAAAAACACCCTGACGTAGGAATCGCCACAATCTACAGAACCCTTCCGGTGCTTGAAGAGCTGGGTTTTGTATATGCGGTTGACTTGGAGGATGGTTGTATCCGGTATGAATTGAACCGTGTCGATCAGCTGCACAGACATCATCACCTTCTTTGTGAAAGGTGTGGTAAAGTAACCGAGGTAAAAGATGATTTGCTGGATGAAATCGAAGCAAAGATTTATAAGAACTACGGTTTTACCATTAAGGATCACAGAGTTAAATTCTACGGGATCTGCGCAGAATGCCAAAGAAAAGCCTTGTAGCTATTGTCTGTCTCTGTTCTAAACTATGTAAAAGTCGCATAAATCCATCGAGTCATTCATGTGAAAAACGAAACCCAGGCCTTGATCGGCCTTTTTTTTGTCATAAATGATGGACTGGTTCAATATATTATAACAACGAATGAAATGCACATGCTTTATGATTGGGTGACCCGTTTTGAAGTTTTTCACAGGAGATCGATAAAAATAAATCCTCCAGCGGACTCCGGGAAATACCTAAAGCTCTATTCCCCGGAATATGATCGGAAAAGAGTATTTTTACCGACCCTGATGACAAAGCCAAATGTATTTTGTGAGATTGAAACAGAGGGGGATACGCTGTGGAAAGAGATTACAGGATCTATGAAGATATAGCCCAGAGAACCAATGGGGATATTTATATCGGAGTTGTCGGTCCTGTCAGGACCGGGAAATCAACGTTTATCAAAAGGTTTATGGATAATCTGGTCATCCCGAATATCACAAACCCTTATGAACGAGAACGTGCCATTGACGAAACACCGCAAAGCGGTTCAGGGCGGACCATCATGACGACAGAACCAAAATTTATTCCCAATGAAGCAGTTGAAATCACGATGGATAACAATGCGGCCATGAATGTCAGACTTGTGGATTGTGTTGGGTATCTGGTGAAAAGTGCTTTGGGGTATATGGAGGATGAGCTTCCACGCATGGTGAATACACCATGGGCAGAGCAGGCAATTCCGTTTGAAGAAGCTGCCGAGTTGGGTACAAGGAAGGTCATTCGGGAACATGCATCCATAGCGATTGCGATGACCACCGACGGATCTTTCACCAATGTCCCCAGACAGGAATATGAAGAGGCAGAAGAAAAGGTAGTTGCAGAGCTGGAAGCGAACGAAAAACCGTATGTGATCATCCTGAATTCTGCATTTCCCGATCAGCTCGAAACCAGACAGATGGCTGAAAGGCTGATGGAAAAATACAATAGGCCGGTTATCCCAATGGACTGCCTGAATATGTCTGCCCGAGACATACATGATGTTATGAAGACTATCCTATATGAGTTTCCAGTACGCGAGATCGCAATCGACATACCCAGGTGGGTCACAAGACTGGACAGACAGCACTGGTTACGAAACGATATTATCAATTATGTTCGGGATGTTCTGTCGGATAATGCTAACATCCGATACATTAACAATAATGTCGGGCGGTTTGAAAACTGTGATTTTATCAAAAGCGGACGAATTGCAGAAATGCAGCTTGGCCAAGGTCGCATTAATCTTGAATTGAGCATGGCAGATGGATTGTTCTACAAAATTCTAAATGACGAAACCGGCCTGGATATTCAAGGAGAGCATGAACTGTTTGGCGTTTTGAAGAAACTCTCCTCTATAAATGATGAATATAAGAAGATTGAATTTGCATTACATGAAGTGAAAACAAAGGGTTATGGTGTAGTTACACCACAATTGGATGAATTGACCCTCGAACCGCCGGAAATCATCCGTCAGGGAAATCGGTTTGGGATTAAGCTTCGGGCCAGCGCACCTTCAATACACATGATTCGTGCAGATATCGAAACCGAGATCGCTCCTCTTGTTGGTTCCGAAAGACAATCGGAAGAGCTGGTGAATTACCTGCTGAAAGAATTTGAGGGACAGCCCGAAAAACTATGGGATTCCAACATCTTCGGTAAATCCTTATACGACCTGATTACAGAAGGTTTGCAGAATAAGCTGTACAGAATGCCAGAGGATGCTCAAATGAAGCTGCAAGAGACACTGCAGAGGATTATCAATGAAGGAAGCGGCGGATTAATCTGCATTATTTTGTAGCAGGCTTTTGTATAAAATGCCTTGTATTCACCAATATAACTTTTGCACTTCTTCACCCGGTTCTACCCGGGTTTTTTTTTATACCGCACGAGTAACCTGTGAACAGTATAACCCACAAAGCAAAATTCCCATATGGATTTATTGAAATTCTGGTTTTTTAGTGGTTTCAGTGGTATAATATGAATGAAGAAAATCGAATTCTACGGCATAACGCAACCCATTCCAAGAATTTCGCAAACTCATTCATTGAGCTGTGAGTAGGCAGATTCAGATACTTTTATTTTCGGGTTTTTGCAGCTTGCAAAGCTCTAAGCAAAAGCAGCCTTGTAGAACAGCTGCAATATTTTTATACAGAGAAAGGGGAATATTTAATGGATGAAATGAAGGAAAAGAGCAAAGGTCAGAAGCTTTTAGACAAGCTTACTTATAATAGTAAGAATGCGTGGGAAGTAATCCCGGACAGAGAGCTAATTTTCAGTTTCTGTGATGGTTACAAGGCTTTTCTGGATAAGGCTAAAACGGAACGGACATATGTCCGCGAAGCAGTTCAAGAGGCTGAAAAGCTCGGGTTTGAAGATCTGGATATGATGATAGCCGAAGGGTTACCAATTAATCCGGGGGATAAGGTTTACCGTGTTGTCCGGAACAAGGCCGTTATTTTTGCCGTCATAGGAAAACAACCTGTTGAAAAAGGCACCCGTATGGTTGGAGCGCATGTGGATTGTCCAAGGTTGGATATAAAGCAAAACCCACTGTACGAGAACACCGAAATGGCATTCCTGAAAACGCATTATTATGGCGGAATCAAGAAATATCAATGGCTGACAATTCCACTTGCCCTGCACGGTGTAATTTTGAAAAAGGATGGCTGCGTAGTAGATATTTGTATTGGTGAAGACCAGGGAGACCCAGTTTTTACGATCACAGATCTGCTGCCACATCTTGCTAAGGATCAGATGCAAAAGAAACTGCACGAAGCCATCTCTGGTGAAGGTATGAACGCTCTATCCGGTTCCATTCCATATGATGATAAGGAAGTTAAGGATAAGGTAAAGCTGAATATTCTGAATCTACTCAACGAGAAATATGATATCACTGAAGAAGATTTGATTTCGTCCGAGTTAGAGCTTGTGCCCGCCTTCAAAGCAAAGGATGTCGGCTTTGACAGAAGCATGATCGGAGCGTATGGACAGGATGACAGGGTTTGCGCGTATACAGGGATGATGGCTTTATTCGATGTGAAAGATCCTGATTATACTGCCATTTGTGTTCTAACCGATAAAGAAGAGATTGGGAGCGTAGGAAATACGGGAGCAGAATCACGATTTTTGGAAGATTTCCTTGCTGACCTATGCGATATGACTACAGACAATTATTCGGATATTCTGCTGCGCCGTTGCCTGAACAATTCGGTTATGCTGTCAGCTGATGTCAATGCCGCATTGGATCCGAATTTCGAAGGAACCCATGATAAGTTCAACGCTGCATACCTTGGAAAAGGCTTGGCTATTCTTAAGTTTAGCGGCGCACGAGGTAAATCAGGCGCATCGGATGCCCATGCCGAGGTCGTTTCAAGGATCAGAAAGTTATTTAATGACAATGACATTCCATGGCATACTACAGAGTTAGGTGCAATTGACAAAGGTGGCGGTGGCACAATCGCCCAATTTATTGCAAACCTTGGAGTGGATGTCATCGATTGTGGTGTTCCCGTGCTCAGTATGCACTCTCCATTCGAGATTACTTCAAAGGCAGATGTTTATGCTGCATACAAGGGCTATAAAGCTTTTCTGAAAAAACTCGAATAGTCGCGTATCAATTAGAATGCAAGGGGACAGATCACATTCACAAAAGCATTAAGACAGGTTCCCTTGCTTTCAAAACAATCAAGAGAGGTCAAATCCTTATTGACCATAGAAAACCTTGCCCAAATTGCAGCTATTTACCAGCATATTACATACTGTCAGTTACCTGAACCTTAGCCGGAGGGGAAAGGACGATCCCATGAAGAAAATAGGATTCCTTTTGTTTACATATATAATTCTTTTCATTTTGCCTGTTCCTGTTTTTGCTGTAGAAGACAAGCAAGAACCGGAAATTAAGGTTTATGTTAACGATACCAAACTACAATTCGATGTCCCTCCAATTTTTATCAACGGTCGCACCATGGTACCAATCAGGATGGTATTTGAATCTCTTGGCGCTGATGTTGAGTGGAACAATGACACCAAAACCGCTTCCATCTCAAAGGGGGGAAAAAATGTCCTCGTACAGTTAGATAACAGAATTGCACAAGTAGACGGAAAAGCTGTTCAAATGGATGTGCCGGCAACCGGTATTGACGGGCGTATTTTAGTACCTGTCCGTTTTATCAGTGAAAATCTTGATTTAAAGGTGGATTGGGTGAATTCAACAAAAACCGTCTTTATCAATGAACTGGCTGAAGGCAACATCACAGGGAACCAGAGTAGGGGAAGGTTTGCATCCGATAATGTATGGAATTATTATATTCTGCAAAACAATACTCTGATCAGAGAGCACATCGCTACAAAAAATCAGAGCAAGGTAGCCGATCACATTCTATCTGATCTTCACTTCTACAAGGAATGGATTTATTGTGTCGGGATTGATCAGGGCGTACATAAAGTAATCCGGCTTAGAAAAAGTGGCATAGGAAAAGAGGTTATTGTCGATACGCCAGTAGATTCATTTCAGATCGCCAACGACTGGATTTATTACAGCGATTCCAGAGATCAAACCGTTCTTTACAGAACGAAAACAGACGGTTCTGAAACCATGGAAGTCATCCATGATGGTAACTTTTCACCAAAGAGTTGGTTTGTCCGTGATGGATGGGTTTTTTATCAAAATCTGCGTACAAATACAATATCCCGTACCCGCATTGACGGATCAGATTCATTTAGCCTAACAAGCTTGTTTGCCGGGTCAGAAATCATCACAAGCAAAAGTAAAGATGACGCAAAGGTGACCTTTGATTTGAAATTAATGGACGATAGGTTTCTGTATCTCATCCTTGATACGGGACATAACCAGTCATCCGGAATATACAGGCTTCTCCTTACTGGTGGCAGACCACAGTTGATTATCAATAAGCTTCCTTTGTCCATCAATATGGATAAAGAGTGGCTGTACATGGCTGTGGAAGAGCAGGGAAACAGTAAGTTGATAAAGCTTAAAAAGGATGGTACCGCACAACTGACCATAAATGAGTATAAGGAAAATGACATTCCTCAAGATATTTATGTTCACAATTCTTCCCTATACTATACATTGCTTCGTGGGAGTAATAAGCTGGAATTCTTTAATATGAACCCGGATGGAGAAAATATCGAGAAGATTGTCTGGGAATATAATACATATTATTCGAGGGTTAAAAAGGTTTTATCAGAAACCGCTTCTGCTCACTCCTCACTAAACAGTATCAGCACTTTTCAGGTTTCCCAACTGAAAACCAAAGAACAGTCTCAAACCATTGCAAGTGAGCACAAAATTAATCAAACCGACTCTCTATACTATCAAGTAATCGAAGAAAATGATACTGATCTGGAAATATGGATGGATTACAAATATATTTATTCACGAAGGTACGATGAAAAAACCTGGGGTATCAGAGAGCATGACAGTGGCAAGAATTTTATGCAAAAAACTGTTTTCGCATCCATAGTGCCCAGCGAAGAGTTGTGTAACAACCTTACCATATCAGAACAAAATGATAAAATCATTCTTCGTGGATCAGGAGCGTTTCAAGACCTGATGTATGCCATTGCAGGCGGTGAAGAGCTTATATTTAACAACCCTTCCGACTTTTTTGAAACAGTGACCTTGGAAATTGTTATCGATAAAGAAAGCTATCTGATAGATGCATTGACGCTGGAGATGATTTATTACCACGGGACAGACCAACAAGGGGTTCAAAGTCAAACCTGCCGTTATTCCTTCACAAACAGTCAATTCAACAGAACGCTGTTATACAGGCCTCCTTCACTGGACGAATCTTTGAATCTGAAAAAGCAGACCGATTATAAGATAGAGCTGGCGCAGAACCTGATCAAAAAAAGTGAGTACCAGGAGGCAATCCAGCTTCTGGATGATGCCATCAGTCTATACAGTAAGGCGCAAAATGCCTATTTATACAAAGGACATGTGCTGTATAACCTTGGTAATTATAAAGAAGCTATACTGGCTTATGAACAGTACCGTGAATTTGCGCCATACAATATTAACGTACATTCCCATGAAGGTTGGTGTTACTTGAAGCTTGGGAACATTGCAAAAGCCGAACAGATGGCCAAAATAGTGCTTAATTTGGATCAGAATAATACTCAAGGGCTAAACCTGATGGGATCGATTGCCGCCATAAATGAAGATTACAACGATGCGAGTGAATTCTTACAGACCGCGTTCTCCCTTGACAGCAATTATTATGAGCCGCATTTGAACTATGCTTCAGTCTTATTTAGTTCAGGTAATTTTACCAGGTGCATTCAGACGGTAGACGAATTTTTGCATCGTTTCCCATATGACAGGGAGCTAATGTATCTTAAAGCACAAAGCTTATCCAGGCAGGGTAAGTCAGCGGAAGCGATCCGGGTATATAATCAAATCCTGGATTTAAATCCGTCGAATGATTTTGTAACGATGACTTATATCGCCATTGAATATGAATCCCTTCAGAACTATACAAGAGCGAAGGAATATGCGAATAAAGCGCAGGCGATATACCCTGAATACAGTCTTTTAAAAAACCTGCTTGAAAAGCTGATCTATGATCAGTCAACAACTTCATCCCAGAAGCTTGTGGATTTCATCCGGAAATATTATTTGTTTTACAGGGAAGATGAAACGGTTATCAAGGCATTTGAAGAGATCACTGCGAAGCTTAATAGCTATACAATCCAAGATGTTGAAAAGCTATTGGAAACCATAAAAAACCCCCAGGACAATTCCAGCTATGTATTGTCCGGCAAAGACTACTCCAATTATATGACGGGGTTTAACAAATCTTTTATGAAAACAGAAATTAAAGGAGACATCGTCTATTGTGGAATGCAGACCTTTCCACAGGTAATTGGCATCCAGTTCACTGAATTTATTCAAGACATCGAGAAAACGGAAGAAAAAACACTCATTCTTGATTTGAGGGATAACAGCGGTGGACTATCGAACGAAGCGAATATTATCCTTGATGCACTTTTGCCTGAATGCACGCCCAGTTATATTATTGAAAGGAACGGGTACATAAGTACTTTCCGGTCTGGAAAGAATTATACACAGTTTAAAAAGATCGGCATACTGGTGAATGAAAACACCGCCAGCAGCTCGGAATTACTTGCCCTCGGGTTAAAAACCTATTTAGACAATGTTACAATTATTGGAAAACATACAGTAGGGCAGGGGGTAGGCCAAACTGTTTACCTGGACCGCATGAAACAATATGCTATTTTCCTTGTAAACCACTACTGGAATGTTTTGCAGGATAACATCCATGACGAAGGCCTACCCATCGATATCATCGTCGGTGATGAAGATCCCGATTATGCGAAGGCACTTGATAAATTCCTGAAAGAATAAAGACAATATGACATGCTATGATAGATGCATATCAATAAGTATTATCGCTTAGAAATAAAATAATAATGTTTTATTAGCCGGGTGTAAAGAATCCCTTGCTAATAGGTAATAGGATAGTGGGAAAGAGAGCCTGATTATGCTGTAAAGGATACCGCTTTGTTATTCTTTGTTCATCTGGGACGGGTGAAAATTGGATAAAGGATTGCTGTCTACAGCGGTTTTTAGCTGTTGTGCGTCAAGATGCGTATATATTTCGGTAGTAGAGATACTTTCATGGCCAAGCAGTTCCTGCAAAGACCGTATATCCACATGGCCATATCGGTACATCAGAGTAGCGGCCGTATGTCTTAGTTTATGCGTTGAATATCGCTTTGGATCCAAACCTGCAGATACAATGTATTTTTTAACAATATGCTGCACAGTAGCCTTGCTGATGCGTTGCTTACGTTCACTAAGAAACAAGGCATTTTTATCTTTTACGCCCTCTACAGGGCGCGCTTTCATATAATCTCTGATAGCTTCAGTACAAGCAGAGTTTAAAGGTATGATTCTTTCTTTATCACCCTTACCAATGACCGTTAAGGTATTATTTCTTATATTATTCAGGTTAATTCCTACCAATTCAGATAATCGAATACCGCAATTCAGGAACAGTGTTAGAATAGCGTAATCACGAACGCCATGTTTCCCATCAACTGATTTTAACAGCTTTTTGCTTTCATCAATGTTCAAATATCGCGGCAGACGCTTAACGATTTTAGGTGATTCCAGCTCCAAAGCAGGGTTTTTATCCAATACTTTTGCTTTGTTCGTTAAATAATTGAAAAAGGATTTCAAACTTGCAACTTTTCTTGCTCTTGCATATGCCGAATTAGAACGACTATTGCTTACAAATGACATATATGAATATAAATCACTTAATGTTATGTGTTTCAAAAGTTTTTCATCTATATCCGAAATATCTATTGTATTATAATCAACAGATGCTGGAACCAGTTTTCTTTGCAGTTTTAAAAAACGCAAAAACACACGAAGATCGTAAAAATAAACTTGAACGGTGTTGGGGGATTTTCCCTTTATTGTTTGCATATAGTTTAAAAAATCAATTAATATGATTGGAGCGCCTTCAAATTTATCATTTATCATATGTAAAACCTCGAATATAAATTGCTTCTTTTATTAATTGCCTGATTTAATGATATCGAATATAAGCATTAAAATCAAGCACAACGGATAAAGGAAAGTATCGGTTATCAACCGCCAGTAAAAGAATCCAACGATATAGAATAATATGATTTTAACAATTATCACAATCAGACATGTTACACATTATCAAATTGTTATACATGGATTTAAAAATTCATATAGGTTTTGACGTCATTAATGCTAACACCGGTGATTCTAAGAAATCCAATTAAGTTCAGAGGAAAGTAAAATTGAAGATAAATTAATTCCAGCTAGGTAATTACAAATTATATAAAAGGTAATAAATATATTTTTAGCTGAAATCAGCTCATGCATGACGCGCAGATATTTCATGCATATGACAGAGAGCTGATGTATCTTAAAGCAAGCACAAAGCTTATCCAGGCAGGGTAAGTCATCGGAAGCTATCCGGGTTATATATAATCAAATCCTGGATTTAAATCCGTAGAATGATTTTGTAGCGATTATAGATTATAGATAGCGCCGAAACCGAGTCATGCAGGATACGCAGAGTTATATATCATATATAGCTTTACTTACCCCTCCTCATTCAACGAAATTATTATTTCGTTGAAT
>LSQX01017284.1_pt1 | contig 10362 bp, 19 predicted proteins | sample 654561 | NCBI WGS metagenome assembly LSQX01 (sample SAMN04489861, study PRJNA283612) | anaerobic digester metagenome | isolation source: 4 biogas reactors fed with cattle manure at either 37C or 55C with and... | place: Denmark: Kongens Lyngby | collected 2014
GGAAAAGGCTTGTCGGCAGGCATGGGGTATGTTGACTATTTGGCGTCGCTACCAAGAGAGGTGAACGAATCATCGGGCTTGCGTTATGAAAGAACGCTCTATCCCGAACCGCACGGAAAAGCAAAAAGACTGGTGTTGACGGAAAAAATGCTCAAAGAATTTGGGCTAGAAAACGTCGATCGGGTCGGGGTAGAGGTGACAGACAACGGACATTTTCGCGTGTGGGCATTGCCGGTAATACCGGGAATGACAATAACAAAAAGGAAAAGAGTAAAAAAGACGGTTGATAATAGCCCAGGAATGGCCGATAATGGGGGGTAATGGTAACAGAATAATTAAAAAAAAACAAAGTAAAAAAAAAGCATTTTAGGGGTTGACATTATACTGTACCGGGTGTATGGTATAAGAAACCGGGCCGTATGGTTCGGAAAATAACAATCGTGATTCAGAGCACTGGACACGAAGGAGTAGGTTTATGGCAGCTAAGAAGGAAGAAGTCGTCGCGTTGAAGAGCATTCGCATTGAGCGGATTAACCTTGAAATTGAGGGCGATTCGGCACTCATTGTACACGCATGGAGCGCAAAGGCAAAAAAAGAAATGCTGGACAAGCAGATGAAAAAGGCTAAAACCGCAAAGGCAGCAAAAGACCCCGAGCGCGATTATGAAGAAGCGTTCTATCGTTTGCCGAACGGAAAGCCGGGGTTCCCGACTATTGCGTTCAAGCAGGCGGCGGTGTCGGCCGGCGGACGTTTTAGCGACGGCCTGAAAATGACCGAGCTTCGGGGCGCGTTTTTCATTGATGGAGAACTTGCCGAGATACGCGGCGAACCGTCGATGCGCGAGGACATGGTGCGCGTTGGTATGGGCACAGCAGATATTCGCTACCGTCCCGAGTTTAAGCAGTGGCGTGTAACACTCCCGATCAAGTACAACGCGGATAAAATCAGCCTTGAGCAACTGGTCAACCTTTTTGACCTTGCCGGGTTTGGTGTTGGTGTTGGCGAGTGGAGGCCGGAAAAAGACGGCCAGTACGGAATGTTCCACGTAGTAACCGAGTAAAACACAACGCGGCGGGAAACCGCCGCAATTTGGCAGGCGCGGCCTGGCGCGGCGGGGCATGGCCTGGCGCGGCAAGGCATGGCAGGCGTGGCAAGGCAGGGCGCGGCTCGGCACGGCAGGGCAAGGCATGGCAGGCGAGGCACGGAAAAAAAACTATTTAGGAGGTATTTTATGGTTTATCAATGGAAAGACGGAACGCGATTAAAGGCGGATGCAGAAAAAGTCGGAAGTGAAATCGAGCAGATAAAGGGCCCGAAGACACCCGAGGCGGTAGTAAAAAAGGCGCGGTCAGAGCGCACTGAATTGCATCGGTGTTTTGAGTGGGACGATTCAGCCGCCGCGATTCAGTATCGACTTGAACAGGCGCGGTACGTTTTGCGTACTATATCAATCGTTCGCGAGGTCGAAATACCCGGTTCAGACACGCCCCGGAAAGTTGTCGTTCGTGCATACGAAAACGTCAACACCGCGAAGGGCGACGACGAACAGGAGCGGGCATACGTTGCAACCGAGGCGGCACTTGCGCAACCGGAATTCCGCGCGCAGATATTCAACCGATTATCAAGGATGATAGCCGAGGCAACCGAAATTGCAGACGCATATCGGTATTTATCGCCCGAAATCAGCGCACTTGGCGACCGGCTCCATGCTATAAAAAGCGAAATGAAAAAAGGCGCAAAAAGCGCATAAACCACACTCGGCAAGGCTGGGCAGGCACGGCGGGGCAAGGCCAGGCGGGGCACGGCGAGGCCAGGCAGGGCATGGCAGGCGGGGCGAGGCGTGGCACGGCCGGGCATGGCGAGGCTTGGCATGGCAGGCGGGGCATGGCGAGGCACGGCAGGGCCGGGCAGGGCATGGCGAGGCAGGCAAGGCGTGGCATATTTTAATATAAACACCGTTCGTTGTTCAATCGTTCGTTGTTTGCATTTTCTTTTCACCTCTTAAAAATCGGTTGACAAGAGGCGGCCGACCGATTTTTCACCACAAGATGGCCTGTTTCTCCGTCTTGTGGTGTTTTTATTTTACCAAAACACGGAGGCGTCATGAGCAGATCACGTAAAAAAACCGCTATATTCAAGCAGAAAAATGACAAATGGTATAAGCGACAATCAAACAAAAAGATCAGAAAAACCGACATACCTTCGGGCGGTGCGTTTCGTCGGGTTGTCAATTCGTATCATATTTGTGACAAGCGGTGTTTGTGTTCAGCGGTGACGCGGTGGATACCGGATCCGGAAGAGGTGAAAAAATCCACCAGAAAGTAACGAAAAACGATACCTTGTGGTGATCAATAAAGTAAAAAAAAGTACGATTTTTGACGATTTTTTGTGTTTGGGGTTGACAACAATATGCGGTTGTGCTAGAATTATAAGTGTCGGGGGGGGGAGATGCCCCGGACAAAATAAACGACCGGGAAACCGGGAAGGGGTACAAAATGATGGACGAAGCGACAAGAAACACCATAAGGAAATTGCAAGCAACATTGATAAAGATTGATTCTGGTGTACCGGTATTTTTTAACATAACACAATATGAAAAAATGGGACTTGTGTATAGTACCGAAAAACACGGTAAAGATGTATACGGTAATGATACTGTAATATGCCATAAATGGCACTTGACAGAAAAGGCCAAGCAGTATATTAAGGTGGCGGTATAATGCACCACGCCCGCCGGGGCGAATCCGGCAAACTAAATTGTTTTACACGGCTCCGGCCCAAAAGGCAAAGTCTACAAGCCGCCCGGACCCGAGTAAATAATGAACGGCAAAAGGCATTGCAGTTGGCAGGGTGGGATTGACCACAACACGACGCTCGAATCGGTGAGAGGCCGACACTTTTAACGCCGGAGCGAATCCGGCAAACCATGCAAGGAGGCGACAAAATGACAGTATTTCCGTTGATAGTATCTTGGTTTTTAACTTTTGGGTATGTACCACAAATGGACGATTTCGTTGAGGGTAAAACCGCAGAAATCGACAGCGGTAGAATCGCAACCGTTGCACAGATCGGATTATCAGCGTCAACCGAAGACGAACTTTTTACCATTTACACCGATATGCAAAACTTTCAGTATGCCCCTGACGGCAAGGGCGGGAAATTCAAACCATTCCGCATTGACTATTCTATCGGCTTCCAGATTAAGCCAAACGACAACATCCGCTTCAACATTGAACACGAATGTGACCACCCCGTACAGACAAAAACAATGACCGCCGGTGACTACCGGTATGGGTCAAACCTGACGACAATATCCGTAACTTTGAGCGGACAGACTAGACTTTTTGGAGGTGAATGATGACCGACCGAATGACAATATCAGAAATCGAAAAGGCGCTTAACGCAAAATATACCGGTTCCGCAAAAATAAGCCGCCTTGTATATTTTGAAAACGATACGACAGAATACCAAATTCCGTACGACGGTATGTTTTCCGGCTCTAAAATAATACGCGGTGCCGGTAAGATGTACCGCGAACTGGGATTTTACGGACTGGACTTTGTAAAAATGACTGAACGAAAAAGGAGGCTGGCAAGTGAAAAAACAATCCGTTAAACAGGTGTTCTTCAAAAAGCTCGACACGTTTCAAGCCGGTCACACCTATGTACTTTCAGGCTGGCAACTATACGACGCAATGTATGATGCAACCGGAACAAAAACAACCCCGGCGACACTGATACACTATTTGCGCGAATATGCCGAAAAAACAAAAAGCACGGTAAAATACACCGGCAAAGATCAAAAGTATTGGTTTATTCCGTCTGGGGTGAGGTTAACGGCTTAGACTGACCGGCGGAATATATGTTGGCCAGATCGTCCACGGTATAAGCGCTTGGGGCAGCTTATACCGATTCCCGACCAAGCCCCATTGGAGGAAAGGTGAAAATACTTGTTGCGTGTGAAGAGAGCCAAGCAGTAACGAAAGAGTTCAGACGGTTAGGGCATGAGGCATATTCATGCGATTTATACCCATGTTCAGGCGGTCATCCCGAATGGCACTTACAGCAAGATGTAATACCACTGCTACAAGAAAAATGGGACTTAATTATTTCATTCCCACCATGTACTGATTTAGCCGTTTCCGGTTGCCGATGGTTTGACAAAAAAAGAGAATCTGGAAAACAGGAAAAGTCAATTCGTTTCTTTTTTGAAGTATGGAAAAAATCAAACTGTGTAGAAAACCCCATAGGAATCATGAACGGCGGGAAGTACATGAAAAAGTACTATCCCGAATTATGGCAGGAAATGAAAGAATATGGATTCCCGTTCAAACCAAGTCAGACTATTCATCCTTATATGTTTGGAGATGGTGAAAGAAAAGCGACTTGTCTATGGATTAAGGGAATACCACTTCTTACGCCAACAGATATTGTACCTATAAATTGGATCATAGGAAAAAACGGTAAGAGATATACGGCGACACATTACGGAACTTGCTTCAAAACGGATAAAGATGAACAAGGAAAACTGAGAAGTAAAACGTTTCCAGGAATTGCGAAAGCTATGGCTGAACAATGGGGTGGCTAACAACAGTCTCAACCTGACCCCAACAACAAAGGAGGCTGACAATGCAGGTAATTAAGGGGAAATACAATCAGGCAAACGTGATGATTGACGAAGTTGACGAAACAACTAGATCACAAATTCAGGGCTTTGTAAACAATCCGTCTTTTAGCGGTTCATATATCGCGATAATGCCTGATTGCCACGCGGGAGCCGGTTCGTGTATCGGATTTACCATGCAGATGAATGATCGAATTATTCCCGATGTCGTCGGCGTTGATATCGGATGTGGTATGCTTTCTCGTAAGTTCGATGTTGAGTCTTTCGACATTCCGGCGTTTGACGCATTTATAAAAGAAAACATTCCGTCTGGTTTTGCAATCAATGACAAGGTTTTTTGCGGCGCCGACTTCTTTACCGACACCGTAAAAAAAATTGGAATGGACGAAGGACGCGCCTTGCGATCAATCGGAACTCTCGGGGGCGGGAACCATTTTATCGAGGCGGGTTACGGATCGGACGGCAAGCTGTGGGTAACGATTCATTCCGGTTCGCGCAATTTTGGGTTGCAGATTGCGAAGTATCACGGCGCAAAGGCAAAAGAGCTTTGCGCGAAGTGGGGTTCAGATACGCAAGGAATCCCGTTTCTTGTCGTTGAGTCGCCGGAAGGACAGGATTATATTTACGATCAGCTTGTTGGATCGCAGTACGCAAGTATTAACCGCGAAACCATGATGGACAAGCTGGAAGGCTTTTTCGGCGTATCTCCGGTTGATTCAATCGAATCACGTCACAACTTCATAGACGATACCGGAATGATTCGCAAGGGTGCGACCCCTGCGCACGAAGGGCAGCGCGTAATCATACCGTTCAACATGAGGGACGGTCTTGCGCTATGCGTTGGAAAGGGAAACAAGAAATATAACTATTCCGCTCCTCATGGTGCCGGGCGTATTTTGTCACGCTCAAAAGCAAAGGCCGTTCTTGACGTTGGTTTTTTTCAGGAAGACATGAAACAGGCTGGCGTGTACACCACAACTGCAAACGCCGGAACTCTTGACGAATCACCCGACGCATACAAAGACGCTGCAATTATTCTTGAAAACATCAAAGAGACGGTCGATGTTATTGAAATGGTAAAGCCGGTCTACAACTTTAAGGCAACAGGTTAAAGGAGGCTGACAATGCTTCAACAATGGGAAATGGATTTGTACCATAAGCACATTACCGAACTATCCGACACTGAGCTTGACAAAGAGTACGAATCGTGCAAAAATGGTACTGGTGGTGACCCGTGGTATACCGCCGCGTGTTATACCGAACGAAAACGGCGCGCAACGATCAGGGCGCTTGAACATGAAATGAGGTAGGGGAATGGGAGAACTAATTAACATTTTGGCCGTCGGTCTTGCGTCATGCATTTTGCTTCCGGTTATACTTGTTTGTGTATTGATTGGTTTTTCGGTATTCAATAACCGCAAGGAAAAAGAAAAGGGCGCGGATACGGAAAAATGACACAAACACCTACAACAAAATGCTGTACAAAATGTGGAATTGAATACCCGGCAACGTTGGAGTATTTCCCGCCATACAAACAAAAACTTGATGGATTGCATTCGTGGTGCCGAAAGTGTATGCGTGATGGAAACAGGGAATCGCAAAAAAAAGCAGACCCTGAAAAAAAACGCCAACGGGAAAGAGAAAGATACCGTAAAAACCGCGAAAAGCTGTGTGCGCTACAACGTCAAAAACGCGCGGAAAACGCGGAGGCGGCCAGAAAGCGAGACAGAGAATACTACCAAAAAAACCGTGCCTGGCTACTTGAAAAAGATCGAGAACGTCGCGGCAGCAAAAAGATAGATGACGATGACGATTATTCCGACTTGACGCCCGTTGACAAATATGATACATACAGGTCGTGGGCGGTAATAACATCGTGGGAATACGCGGCGCATTTTAATAGAAAAACCGGACTGGAATACCCGGAAGAAAAGGAGGATTGAAAAAATGAATCTAAACAGCCCAGACCCAACCGCAAACCGCATATTTTGGGCATTCGTGATCGCGTTTCTTTTGGCCATGCGATCGGCGTATCCCGAACCCGCAAAACCACCAAAACCGCCGGCGTACATTGCCAGAATACTGCGCAACGCCGAAATAGAAAACGACCTACCAATCGGGCTTGCGGTATGTATCGCGTGGCATGAATCCGAATACAAACCGACCGCGCTTTCCAGCTACGTTGGCGGATACCGTTCGCGTGGACTGATGCAAATATACCACAAATACCAGGATGAAATTGTCCGCAAATATACCGATATACCGCCAAAATTATTTGACTGGGAAAACCCTCGACACTCCGCACAAGCCGGATGCGGTTATCTGGCACATTTGATCAACCGATTTGGTGGTGACTTATACCTGGCGGTGCTTGCGTATAATTGGGGCGAGGGCAATGTGTCTGCTTTACTGACGGGCAGTTTGTCCGAAAACGACATACCTCAACATTGTGCGAATTATACAGAAAACGTGCTTAGGATGCTTGACAATGTTGTGGCGTTGTGGTAGATTAGAAGGAGAGGAGGTGTTGTTGTGAGGTATAATGTAGGGGACGAGGTGCGGGTTAAAAAAGAGCTTTCACTAGACCATAAATATGACGGGTTTTGTTGGGTTGCCCAGCCAATGGAGGCTTTTTTTGGCAAGGTGATTACAATAGAAAAAATACAACATGAAGCGAATAAGGGTTATTACTATGTTGTAAAAGAAAACGAATGGTTTTGGACTGACGAAATGCTTGAGCCGGTTGCGGTGCGCGTGCCAATACCAGAAATAGACTGGAGTGATTGGGACGAGCTGGATTCACCAATATCACGAGCCGCAAAAGACATTACGCGCGAACAGGAAGAGCGATTCAAACAGGATGCGATCCAAGGACGCTGGCACCGCGTATACACTCCCATGAAAAGCGTTATAAAGATTGGCGTGCCGAGAGAGATGACGGTCGCCGGTAGGCGAATAACACCGCTATCAAACGAAATTGAATCGCGGAAAGAAATCCGCAAAAGACTGTTAAAGCTGTAGGAGGCTGAAAAATGAAGTTAATCGAAAAGCTGTACAAGGCAACGATGGAAGCGAAACGGGCGCTTGAACTCCCCGGAATCATGAAGCAGACCGGCAGAATCCTTGACGACAAAGTGCGCGAGTTTGATGCCCTTGTGGAAGATTCAGAGCTTGAATTGCTCCGTCTCCGTGCCGAACTTGCCGAGGCAGACAAGGACGAAAAGGGCATGGTATTCGCAAAAATCGTCAACAAGAAAATCGAAATCGAGGAAGCGAAAAAGATCGCCGAAATTGCGAAGGAAGAAAAGGCCGCGTTGTGGGCAGAGGCTCCCGACGGGGAATAAGAACAACCCGCAACGCCCCGATGCGTGAAACGGGGAAAACGGAAGCGTGAGAGGTATTGAGCGGGTTCGAATCCCGCCGCTTCCAATAAGTACAAAAAAATAAACAATCTGCCGGGAGGGCAAAACATGACTGAACAAGAACGAACGGCGCTACTATACAAAGCCGCGCAAAACATTCGTCAAAAAATTATTACAACAATCGGGCTTGCATCCGGCATAAAATTGCACGACGAACTTTTTGACATAATAATGAAAACACAAATACCAGACCCAAACATCGAAACCGAACAGGAACAATTATGGGACTAAACGACCGACCCGAAACAATGAGCCAAAAAATCAAACGGTACCTGCCTCTACTCCACCATATCGGCAAAAATTACCGGTACAAAATGCAACCCGACGATTACGACGACGCCGTAACCGAGGCGATGTGCGCAATCCAGCGCGGTATCGAAACGTACGACACACGGGTAAAAGCGACTATTGATACTTACGTTGGTACCTGCATCCGCAATGCATTTAACGGGTACACAAAATCATTATACAACGGTCAAGAAGGATTTGAGTCGGGGTGTATTGCGTTTTCTGATGTATTTCCCGACGGTAATTTACCTGAATCACCATGGGCAGACCTTGCGGACGAAATAGACGGATACGAAATTGCCGACGACGCCGAAATGGACTTGTTGCGCCAAATGGTAAAAGATTGGCCGGGCGAAAAACGCGACCGCGAAATAATCCAAATGTACCTGAATGGCTATACATTTATCGAAATAGGTGAGGCATACGGTGTAAGCGGACAACGGGCATTCCAGCTGTATAGCCGTGGCGTTCGAAAAATAAAAGATTATTGGGATAGGTGATAGGATGATAGAAATGCTACACGCTGATTGCATGGATTATATGGCAACACTGCCCGACAAGGCGTTCGAGCTGGCAATTGTTGATCCTCCGTATGGGATAGGGGCTGACAAAGAACAAAACATACAGGCCTTATCAGGAAGGGTTTCAAACGGTGGAAGGTGGAAAGAATACAAGAAAACATCATGGGACGACTCAGTTCCGACTGAAAGCTATTTTTCTGAATTATTTCGAGTTTCTAAAAATCAAATTATTTGGGGTGGAAATTATTTTTCGATACTCAAAATGTCCGGCTGTATAATTTGGAATAAAATACAAAGAGGATATATGACAGACGGAGAATTAGCATGGTCAAATTTTCAAGGTATTAGCATCTTTGATATGTCGAGGGCAGACGCATACATAAATACAATCGATAGTAAAATCCACCCCACCCAAAAACCAGTTGCCCTTTACAAATGGCTCCTTTCCCGCTATGCCAGGCCCGGCGACCGCATTCTGGACACGCACGGCGGGAGCGGTTCAATTTGCATAGCCTGCCATGACTTGGGATATGATTTAACGTGGATGGAGCTTGACGCGGACTATTACAAAGCCGCCGTTGAGCGTTACAAAAACCACGCGGCGCAAGCGTCGTTGTTCGACCCGGTAGAATTGACGAAATCAACAACCGAAGCGCCCGAACTATTCACAGAAAATCAGTAACAACCAAAAGAGGCACTAACCAAATGACCGACAACGGAAACAAAATAGATTTTCAACGATACAAACCACGCCTCATTGAATACCTTACAACCGTCTGCGGTACGCAAGCACAAAACAACGTAAACTTCCGTTGCCCATTACACGATGATGGCGACACACCCGACAAATGGTCGGCAATCGTTCGCAATAATCAGTCAATGACCTGTTACGGTTGCGGGTTCCATGGCGACATATACGACTTGTGCGGTGAGGTAACCGGCGAAACAAACATAGCCGAACAATACAAATCGGTGGCGCGGTCATTCGGAGACATTGCAGAAAACGGCACATACAAGCCGTACACGCCACCAAAATACATACCAAAACCAGAACCAATATTCACGCCCGACCCGGAAGCCTTACGGACGGTTGACGAATACCTTGCCGAGCAAAAGGGTTTTTACCTTGAGCAAACTGCATCATTTTTTCATACGCGAAACGTACCGGCGGCATTGATTGATTCATGCGTCGGTCAGGTATTTTACTGGCCGGGGTATGGCGGCGTATTACGTGAGCTTGGCAAAGATACGCTCGACAAGGCGGGTATTCCTGAACGTGCATTCATACCGGCGGGTATTATTGTACGGCTGGCGGTCGGGTATAAATTACACTATTTTGACGACATGGGCGCAACAATAAAACGCGGTTCAATTGCAAGTAAAACCTTTCCGTTTCCAGATTTGCCAATAGACAGTGATACGGTAGTTTTGTGCGAGGGCGAACTTGACCAGATTACCGCACGTGCTGCCGGTTTTGACAATGTACGGTCAATCGGTGGCGTAAACGG
>LSQX01191917.1_pt1 | contig 10362 bp, 8 predicted proteins | sample 654561 | NCBI WGS metagenome assembly LSQX01 (sample SAMN04489861, study PRJNA283612) | anaerobic digester metagenome | isolation source: 4 biogas reactors fed with cattle manure at either 37C or 55C with and... | place: Denmark: Kongens Lyngby | collected 2014
AGCGTATAGAGAAAATGGGTATGACAAAAACTTTAAATTGGGATGTTCCTTTGCGTGGAATTGAAGGTACATCGCAAATACGTCACCCTAATGATAAGGCCAACCCTTGGTCAAAAACAACGCTTGCATGGATGTCTTTTGGGTATGAGACACAAGTGCCACCTATCTATCTATTGATGTTTTACAATGCTTTGGCCAATAAAGGCAAAATGTTGAAGCCTTTTATTGCAAAAGAGTTTTATAAAGATGGCAAGCTTACTAAAAAAAATGAGGCAGAAGTTGTAAACTCATCTATAGCATCCCAAAAGAATATAGATATAGTACATGAAATGCTGAAAGGCGTAATAGAGAGAGGTACAGCAAAAGTTGTAAAATCAGACTTTTTTCCAATTGCTGGTAAAACTGGTACAGCTCAAATTGCTTCTGGCGGAGGATATAGTGGACACTTTGTTTCTTTTTGCGGGTATTTTCCTGCCGATGAACCTAAGTACACTTGCTTTGTAGGTATACGTAAGCCAAAAGGCATACCCTCAGGTGGTGGTATGGCTGGTATGGTTTTTAAAAACATTGCGGAACAAACTTTTGTGAGAACTACTCACTTGGTTGCAGAAGATTGTAGAGTAGACTCTACTCTCTCAAAAATGCCAACAATAAAGAATGGTTTTTGGGACATGAATAAAAAAGTACTCAAAGAACTGGATTATGATTCAAACCCTGTTGAAAAAAACATTCAATGGGTGCAAATTATGAATGACAGCGTTGTTTATCAGCCTGAACCCCTTACTTTGATTGATAATTTAGTTCCCAATGTTTATGGTATGGGTGCGCGTGATGCATTGTATCTACTTGAAAAATCTGGATTGAATGTAAATATTACTGGCTCGGGTAAGGTGGTTTCGCAGTCTATTGGACCAGGTCAACAAATAGTGAAAGGTAGAACCGTTAATTTGGTGATGCGATAAAAAAGAAAGGAAAGATAAAATGAAATTAAATAAGCTTCTACAAAATACAAATGTACTTTCCTCACATGGAGATATGAATATCTCTGTAAAGGAAATTTGTTCTGACTCTCGAAAGGTTGAATCAGGTTTTTTGTTTGTAGCTGTTGAGGGAATATGTACTGATGGTCATGATTATATTTCAAAGGCTATAGAACAAGGTGCTACTGTTATTGTGTACGATAAGGAAATGATTGAAGAGTACTTTCAGCGTGTAACTTATATACGTGTTGAAAATAGTGCTAAGGCTCTTGCAGAAATTGCATCTGCTTGGTATGGCAATCCCTCTTCGAAACTAAAACTGGTTGGAATAACAGGCACAAATGGTAAAACTACTATTGCTACGCTCTTATATAATACGGTGAGAAAGCTCGGTTATTCTGCAGGGTTATTTTCTACAGTTTGCAATTATGTAAACGATGAGGCATATCCAACTTCGCTCACAACATTGGATGCTATATCACTTAATAGATATTTACGCAAAATGGTAGATGCTGGTTGCGAATATNNGTTGTGAATATGCTTTTATGGAGGTTAGTTCGCATGCTATTCATCAACATCGTGTCCATTTTTTGGAGTTTGCTGGTGGAGTTTTTTCGAATTTAAGTCAAGATCATTTGGATTATCATAAGAATATGCTCGATTACTTAAATGTAAAGAAACAGTTTTTTGATAAACTACCTAAAAATGCATTTGCACTTACTAATATAGATGATAAAAATGGTAGAGTAATGCTGCAAAATAGCAATGCTACTCAATATAGCTATTCTGTAAAGAACTTAGCCGATTATAAAGGGCGCATATTTGAGAAACACTTTGATGGTACAGATATTGAAATAAACGATAGAGAACTAACCGTGCAATTTGTAGGAGTATTTAATGTTTACAATTTATTGGCAGTTTACGGAACAGCAAATATTTTAGGCATGCCTACCGAAGAGTTGCTTGTTACACTTAGTTCGCTCAAGCCTGTGGTAGGTCGTTTTCAGACAATTCGTTCATCAAATGATGTTACAGCTATTGTAGATTATGCGCATACGCCAGACGCATTGGTGAATGTATTAGAAGCCATACGCGAGGTGTTATCCTCTGAAGGGGAAATTATTACTGTAGTGGGTTCTGGCGGAAATCGTGATAAAACTAAACGCCCCATTATGGCAAAGGAGTCTGTAGAAAGAAGTAATAGGGTAATTCTTACTTCTGATAATCCGCGCTTTGAAGATCCACAAGAGATTTTAAATGATATGCTAACAGGATTAACCGAAGAGCAGAAAAGATATACGCTTAATATACTTGATAGAAAGGAAGCTATAAAAACAGCATGTAATTTGGCAAAACCAGGTGATGTTGTGCTTATTGCTGGCAAAGGACATGAAGCGTATCAAGATATTAATGGTGTAAAGCACCATTTCGATGACAAAGAAGTAGTTGAAGAATGCTTCTCAATTTAAAAACAACCTGATAGAAAATTACTAATAAGATATGTTGTACTATCTTTTTCAATATTTAAGTGATCTTGATTTACCAGGCGCTGGAATGATGCAGTATGTATCGTTTCGATCTGCTATGGCACTGGTGTTTTCATTGTTTATATCTACCATAATTGGTCGTCGTATCATACAAAAACTACAAGTATATCAAATTGGTGAAACAATTCGTAATCTTGATTTAGAAGGTCAGTTAAGCAAAAGGGGGACACCTACAATGGGAGGTGTTATAATTATTATAGCTATACTTATTCCTATTCTTTTGTTTGGACGATTAGACAATATATATGTCATTTTGATGATTGTAACAACAATTTGGCTTGGTGTATTGGGTTTTTCTGACGATTACATAAAAGTGTTTCGTAAAGACAAGGACGGACTTAAAGGGAAGTTTAAAGTTGTAGCTCAAGTAGGCTTGGGCTTAATTGTAGGTCTAACTATGTTTTTGAGCGAGGATATTGTAGTACGCGAAAACCAGGAGCTTAAGGTTGGCGACACAATAGAGAGTGTGAGTTATGCTCAAAAGGATGTGAAAACTACCCAAACAACAATACCATTTCAGAAGAACAATAATTTCGACTATAAAAAGCTTGTATCCTTTATGGGACCGTACGCAGATAAGGCTGTTTGGGTTGCTATTGTATTAGTTATTATTTTAATTGTAACGGCAGTGTCTAATAGTGCCAATCTTACCGATGGGTTAGATGGTTTGGCGGCTGGAACCTCATCTATTATAGGTGTTACATTGGGAATTTTGGCTTATGTCTCGGGACACGTTGGATTTGCCTCCTATCTAAATATAATGTTTATACCAGGTAGTCAAGAGCTTGTGGTGTTTGCGGCAGCATTTGTGGGTGCTACAGTAGGATTCTTGTGGTACAATGCTTACCCCGCACAAGTGTTTATGGGAGATATGGGTAGTTTAACAATAGGAGGTATAATTGGTGTTTTTGCTGTACTTATTCACAAAGAGTTGTTACTTCCTATATTGTGTGGCGTGTTTTTTATTGAAAGTTTGTCGGTAATTATTCAAGTAACTTACTTCAAATTTACTAAGAAGAAATTAGGTTATGGTAAACGTGTCTTTAAAATGACGCCACTTCACCATCATTTTCAAAAACCAGGAAATGGTAGTATCAACGCAATTATTCAAAAGCCTATTATACCAATACCAGAGTCGAAAATAACAGTTCGTTTTTGGTTAGTAGGTATCATATTGGCAGTGTTGACCTTGGCAACTTTAAAAATGAGATAATATGGATGCGGAAAATCAATATAAACAAAAGAAGCTAGTAGTATTAGGTGGGGGGATAAGCGGTGTAGGAGCAGCCATTCTTGCAAAGAGTAAAGGGATGGATGTGTTTTTGTCTGATAAAGGATTGCTTTCTGAAAAATCTCGTAGTGATTTGAATAATTATAATATTCTTTTTGAAGAAGGACAACATACTGTAGAGAAAATATTGGAGGCCGATGAGGTTGTGAAAAGCCCTGGTATACCTTACACAGCACCATTGGTAATGGAATTGATCAAAAATAAAATTCCGATTATCTCCGAAATAGAATTTGCAGCACGATATGCTAAAGCTAAAACCATTTGCATAACAGGTAGTAATGGAAAAACAACTACAAGCACGTTGCTTTATCATATTTTGAAATCGGCAGGATTGAATGTTGGCTTGGCTGGTAATGTGGGGTCAAGTTTTGCTAAACAAGTAGCAGAAAAACAACACGATTATTATGTGTTGGAATTGAGTAGCTTTCAATTGGAGGCCATGACAGAGTTTCGTGCTGATTATGCAGTGATACTCAATATTACCCCCGATCATCTAGATCGTTATGCCTACCAAATGCAAAGCTATGTAGATGCTAAAATGAGAATTATCAATAATCAAACTAAAGATAATGCCATAGTTTATTGGGCAAACGACCCTTTGATTGTACGCGAAATAGAAAAAATAAAGCCTCTAGCACATCTCATTCCTTTTGCTCAAGCAAAAGCTGAAGGGATATGTGCCTATCAAAAAGATGCACACATATATATACATGTAAATAACAGTACTTTTAGAATGAAACATGATCAATTGGCCCTTCAAGGCACTCATAATTTATACAATTCGATGGCTGCAGGTGTCGTGTCGAAATTATTAGATATTAGCGACGATACATTGCGTCAGTCTCTTACAGATTTTGAGGGTGTCCCTCACCGCTTGGAGAAGGTTGCCACTGTACGTGGAGTTTTATATATAAACGACTCTAAGGCAACTAATGTAAATTCATGCTGGTATGCTTTGCAGAGCATGAAATCTAAAATAGTGCTTATTATGGGTGGTACTGACAAAGGAAACAATTACAAAGAAATAGAGAGTTTAGTGAAAGAGAAAGTGCGTGCGCTTATCCTTTTAGGAAAAGATAATAAAACTTTGCATGAGTTTTTTGATGGTAAAGTGCCTTTAATATTTGATGCTGATAGTATGCAGATGGCAGTAAATTTAGCGTACGATGTTGCTGAAAAAGGCGATGTCGTTCTTTTGTCACCTAGTTGTGCGAGCTTCGATTTGTTTAAAGATTATGAGGATAGAGGAGACCAGTTTAAAGAATGTGTGAGAAATTTATAGAGACAGAGCACCCTCTGTTTTCTCTTACAAAGTGAGCAGAGTATTTATGTTTAGATATGAAAAATAAGTATTGAGATGATTAAACTCCCAAATTGTCGAGAATAACCCAAACATCTCAGACCAAATTATTAATTAGTAAAAGGAAATCAAAATGAAAGACAAATCATCAATCCCAGATAATCTGTTGAGTATTGCAGACCCCATACAGCAATCTCCACATCCTACACCTGAGACTGGCTTCTTTTCAAAGATTTTTAAAGGAGATAAAGTCATTTGGTCAGTTTTTATAATACTTACTATTATATCGCTAATAGAAGTGTTTAGTTCAACTAGTACAATAGTTTATCGACAACAAAACCATTGGGGGCCTATACTTCGTCATGCTACTTTTTTACTTGGTGGTGTGGGCGTTATACTATTTATGCACAATGTGCCGTACAAATATTTCTCGTCGTTTATATTTGTATTGTTTGCCTCCGTTATATTGCTACTATTAACTCCTTTTCTTGGTGAAACTATTAATGGAGCAGATCGTTGGATAAAGATAATGGGTATAAGTATTCAGCCATCTGAAATTGCGAAAATATCGTTGATGGGTACAATTGCATTTTTGCTGAGCAGGCAAAACAACAAAAATGAAAAAATTCTATTTAAATGGATGATAGGATTAATGCTAGGCGTTTCTTTTATAATTGCTATAGACAACCTTTCAACAGCAATGCTCCTGTTTTTTGTTTGTTTTGTTTTGATGTTTATTGGCAATGTTAAAATCATGCGATTGGTTAAGGTAGCCCTTTTAGGTCTTGCTGGAATTGTTATAATTATACTTTTATTGAAGATTATTCCAACACCATCATCCGAAAAAGGAGTTCTTAAACGTTTGGCTACTTGGCAATCTCGTATTGATGAGTTTAGCAGTAGTAATGGCATAGAAGATGAAGGCTCGTACTATCAAATTACTGATAAAAACTTTCAGGTAGCTCACTCAAAAATAGCAATTGCCAATGGCGGAGTTTTCGGTAAGTTTCCTGGTAATAGTAAAGAACGAGATTTTTTGCCCCAAGCATATTCAGATTTTATCTATAGTATTATTTTGGAAGAGATGGGTTTGCTAGGTGGAACTGTAGTGCTTATACTCTACATAATTATTTTGATGCGAGCTGGCAAAATTGCGCAAAAAACAGACAAGCTTTTCCCAAAATACTTGATTCTTGGTTCTGCATTAATGCTTGCTATGCAAGCTTTTGTGAATATGGCGGTAGCAGTTAATCTAATTCCTGTTACTGGCCAACCCTTGCCTTTGATTAGTAGGGGAGGGACGTCCACACTTATCACTTGCGCTTATTTTGGGATTATTCTGAGTGCTGACCGATTTGGGAAGTGTAAAAAGAAGACGGAGGTTTCCTCAACAGCAAATGTGGAAGTGATTAATATAGACTATATGGAGCAAGAGAGTGATGAAGAAAGCAAAGAAGAAGAAGCTATTGAAAAGTCAGTTGTTCATGAAGAATATTCATCAGGCATAGAATTTGAAGTAATTAAGGCGTAAAATAAATCTTAATTAGTAGCGTGCTTTGTAGAAAGGATGTTTTTTTTGAATTGAAAAAGTATAAACAAGACTAATTAACACCCCTTCTTTGACTAACTGATATTTATTGTCTAATTTTATCAGGAATCACCTCGACACAGTTGCAGCTAATGTGTCTGATTGTTGCGAGGTGTAACTTTTTGATACGTATAAGTAATATTAATCAGTAAGTATGACTATAAAAGTAAAAGTTAATCCTGTCTTTACATATTTGCAAGGATTCTTAAAGTCGCTTCCTGTCACATTTGATGAAATTGGAGAGACATTAAAGAATGATCGTAATGAAATAAAGGTAATTGAGTATGAAAATCTTAAGCTGTGTATTAAATCGTTTAAACGAGTTACAGTCTTTAATAGATTTATGTATTCTTGGTTTCGTCCTACCAAAGCTAAACGATCGTATAAAGTAGCATGCAGATTGGAAGATTACGGAATTAGCACACCTCAACCTGTTGGTTATATTGAAGTATACGACAAATGGCACATTCTGAGGAAGGCATACTATGTATCGCTCTATCTTGATTATGATTTTGATATGAAGGACGTGTTAGATAAAACAATTGATTGTCAGGAGAAGATACTCTCTAGTTTTGCTAGAGAGATGGCTACTGTAGTTCATCCTGCTGGTGCATGGCACAATGATTTGAGTCAAGGCAATGTGCTTATAAATAAATTGGGAGATGATGAATGGAGATTTTCTTTTATCGATCTTAATCGAATGACATTCCGTCATCATATTTTGCCAGTAAAAGGACTTTTTAATTTAAAGAAACTAACCGACAATCCTGTAGCAATTGCTCTCATGGCTGAACATTACGCTATACATGCAGAGAAGAGCCCTCGACTGTATTCTCTTTTGTTGCTACGCAATAATCTCTATTTTTCCGTGCGTCGTTTTTATATAAAAAGGGTGCTAGGAATGTTTAAACCTCGTAGAAAAAAAGAACTTCGAAAGACAGATTAAGATAACGACCAATTTGTTTAACAATAAAACAGCCTTAATTGCTATCTTTACGTATAAATAATAGCTTGCAAACATAATAATCAAATTATAGTTTTATGAAAAAAGAAACCACTCTCAACCAATCTGAGCAACTCCATTTCATAATTAGTGGAGGTGGCACAGGAGGTCACATTTTTCCAGCACTCTCTATTGCCAATGCAATTAAAGAAAGATGGCCCCAATCGGCCATACTATTTGTGGGTGCAGAAGACAGAATGGAAATGGAGCGAGTTCCTGCTGCTGGATACGAGATTGTGGGTTTGCCCGTTGCCGGTCTTGTGCGAAAGAGCTTATTTAAGAATGTGTCTGTTGTATTTAAATTGATTAAAAGTTTAAAGCGCGCCAAGAAAATAGTAAAGGCATTTAAACCTCATGTTGTAATAGGGGTAGGTGGTTATGCAAGTGCACCTGTATTGCGGGCTGCCTCTTCGTTGGGTATACCAACATTGCTACAAGAGCAAAACTCTTATGCTGGTGTAACCAACAAGTTGCTAGGGCGTAAAGCTTCTACAATATGTGTAGCTTATGAAGGTATGGATAAGTTTTTCCCAAAAGAGAGAATTGTTCTTACGGGTAATCCTTGCAGGCAAGATTTAGCAATTACCCCACAAAAAGCTGAGGAGGGTTATACTTTCTTTAATCTCGACCCTTCAAAAAAAACAATATTAATGGTTGGCGGTAGTCTTGGTGCACGCACACTCAATAATAGTATCGTAAACGCCTTCGATGAGATTAAAGAAGAGAATGTTCAAATCATCTGGCAATGTGGTAAGTATTACTACAAAGAGATGAAAGAGTTGGAGGCAGCTGATAAAATTCCAACTAATGTAAAGCTATATGACTTTGTATCGCGAATGGATTTAGCATAATCTGTAGCTGACTTAGTAATATCGCGTGCAGGAACAGGATCTATTTCAGAGTTTAGTTTGTTGGGTAAACCTGTAATATTGGTGCCCTCGCCCAATGTAGCAGAAGATCATCAAACGCAGAATGCTTTAGCATTGGTGAAGAAAAATGCAGCTATTCTTGTGCCAGACAGCAATGCCCAACAAGATCTTTTTCCCAAGGCTCTTACTTTAGTAAAGAGTTCAGAGAAACTAGCAGAGCTTAGTTCAAATATCATGAAACATGCACAGCATAATTCAGCTAATAGGATAGTGGATGAAATTGCAAAATTAATAAATAATAAAAACTCATAACTATGTCGGCATCTAATTTAATTGATAAGCAATCAAATCATTCATCGGTTGTTATAGATAGTTTCTCAAGCTTCTATTTTATTGGTATTGGTGGCATTGGTATGAGCAATTTGGCTCGTTACTTTTTATCAAAAAATAAAAATGTTGGTGGATACGACCGTGTATCTACGCACCTGACCAAACTTTTAGAACAAGAGGGTGCTGTAATTCACTATGAGGATGATGTGCAGTGCATACCCCCTCAGTTTACCAAGCCTACTACTACATTGGTGGTGTATACTCCTGCTGTTCCAGCAACACATACGGAGTTTGTTTATTTCAAGCAGAATGGATTTACCATTATGAAACGTGCTCAAGTGTTGGGCGAAATAACAAAACTAAGCAATGCAATCTGTTGTGCAGGAACTCACGGGAAAACTACTGTAAGTACTATGACAGCTCATATTCTTCGTCAATCGGAGGTTGATTGCAGTGCATTTTTGGGAGGAATACTTAAGAACTACGATAGCAACTTACTTTTGTCCAATAAAAGTGATATTACTGTAATAGAGGCCGACGAATACGATCGGTCGTTTCATTGGCTGCGTCCTTGGATAGCTATTATTACTTCGGCCAATCCCGATCATCTTGATATATACCACAATGCGGCTAACTATCGCGAGAGTTTTGAGAAGTTTACGAGTCTCATTCGTGAGGATGGTTATTTGATTATGAAAAAAAATATTCCTGTTACACCTCAATGTCACGACTCTGTTAAACAGTATAGCTATTCACTTAAATCGGGAGACTTCCACGCCGAAAATATACGTATAGGTAATGGAGCTTTACTATTCGATTTTGTTTATCCAGAAGGAATAATTAAAGATGTAGAATTAGGCGTTCCTGTTTTAATAAATGTGGAGAATGCTATAGCTGCAGGAGCTGCTGCATGGATAAGTGGAGCTAAACCGCACGAGATAAAAACTGCACTATTGAGCTATATGGGAGCAAAGCGAAGGTTTGATATTCGTTATAAGACCGATAAAGTGGTACTAATTGACGATTATGCTCATCATCCCGATGAGGTAGAGGCATCAATCTCTTCAATTAGAGAGCTATATGATAATAAAAAGATAACAGGTATTTTTCAACCACATCTTTATAGTCGCACAAGAGACTTTGCAGATGCTTTTGCATCCAGTCTTTCTTTGCTCGATGAGTTGATTTTGCTTGATATATATCCAGCACGCGAAGAACCTATAGATGGAGTGTCGTCTCAACTTATTTTTGATAAAGTAAGTATCGAAAACAAAAGAATGTGTAGCAAAGAGAAGCTGATAGATTTGTTGAAAGAAGAGCAGCGCGAAGTAGTAGTAACAATTGGTGCAGGCGATATTGAAACATTATTGCCTGAAATAGAACAACTTTACAAGAATAAGTGAAATTGTTGATGACTAGCAGATAAATTGTTGAATTACAATTTTCTACTTATA
>LSQX01270780.1_pt1 | contig 10362 bp, 10 predicted proteins | sample 654561 | NCBI WGS metagenome assembly LSQX01 (sample SAMN04489861, study PRJNA283612) | anaerobic digester metagenome | isolation source: 4 biogas reactors fed with cattle manure at either 37C or 55C with and... | place: Denmark: Kongens Lyngby | collected 2014
AACTCATACTCATCACCTCGATATAGAAGTTTCGGGAATTTAGGTTAGAACAGTGGGACGTTTGAGAAAACAGCTGGACTCAAAAATGGCAGCAGAACAGCCCGGTTTTGAAAGAAGTTCAGAAGAGGTTCTGATTGCAGGTCACTATCTTAGGGCAGCATGCAGAAAATTTACTTTAACTTGTAGTTTTTGAATTTGCTTAAAACACAGCAGGGGGAGGTAAGTTTTATGTCTTCAGGATTGGCAAATCTTGCCAAACTTTCCACAGGAGTTGTCACAAAACGTCTGTCGTCCTTCGACAGAACCGGAGGGAATAAGGATTCATGGCCTGTAGGTGCAGGGGAAACCGTAAATTTGGCAGAAATTAAATCTCCTGGCTGCATTAAACACCTTTGGATGACAACATCTGCAGAAGACTTCAACCTCCGGCGGCTGGTCCTCAGGATGTACTGGGATGGAGAGGAAACCCCGTCGGTCCTGTGTCCGTTGGGAGACTTTTTCGGACTGGGTCATGCGCAGCCACAGTACATCTCATCTCTGCCCATCCAGGTTGCCTATCTGGGCATGAATTGCTATTTCCCCATGCCGTATGCTGCAGGCGCCAAAATCACAATCACCAACGATTCAGATCAGGACAGTTTCATCTATTTCTACATCGATTACGAAGAGTGGTCGAATCCCCCTGCGGATGCAGGCCGCTTTCACGCCCACTGGCGCAGGCAGTTGGTCCTGAAGAAAGACGCACCTTTAGGACCCAACAGAGCAGGCCAAATCCAGCGTCTCAACACAGATGGCAGGGACAACTACGTTCTTCTGGAGACAGAGGGAAGGGGGCACTATGTAGGCTGTTTCCTCCATATAGATACAGATGAGCCCGGCTGGTGGGGTGAGGGAGACGACATGTTCTTCATCGATGGGGAAAAATGGCCTCCCTCCCTGCACGGCACAGGCACAGAAGATTATTTTTGTGGTGCCTGGAACTACAATAAGCTGAAGGAAACCTACAACATGCCCTACTTCGGATATTCCTTCAAAGGCAACAGCGACTATACAGGAAAGCATTCGCAGTATAGATTTCATATAGAGGACCCTGTTCGTTTTGAGCGGTCCCTGAAGTTCTCGATAGAACACGGCCATGCCAACGACAGGCAGGGAGACTGGAACAGCACGGTTTATTGGTATCAGATCGGGCGCACCAAACCCCTCCCGGAGATCGGTTCTTTCGATGAGCGGATTCCTTATGCATTCGGCGGTTTGGAAAGGAGCCTGGGCAGGGCTCGGTCTGAACTGCCCAAGTAGAGCGCAGACAGTGGAAGTTAAAGGATGCTGTGGTGTCAATAAACGTTGAGGGAAGTATAACGTCTGAACAACAGTTTATGAAAAAATGCAAGTTGAGAAAAAATGTGTTAAACTGCCTGTGGGTATCTGTTTTACCGGCCGCTTTAACTAATGACAAAATTACCCGCTAAACTATTTAATTAAAATCATCAGCTGCAAGCATAGATGGGACAATGTTGTCAATCCCTGCCATTTGAGATGCTGCTCCGCCATCACCACAGAAAGCCCATCCGGCAAACGTATTTTTTTGAAAGAAGGGAAACTTATGGATCTAATCTTCACAGGCACTGGAGCTGCGGATTTTTTTCACACCAGCTTCTGTGCAGGGGAAAACTGTAGCAGCGCAAGACTGGAAGGAGGAAAAAGCATCCGGAGTTCTTCAGGACTTCTCCTGGAAGATATGCTCCTGCTTGATGCCAGCTGGGGTGCATATGCTTTTTTTTCAGAAGCACCCAGTGCTCGTCTCCCGGTTAAAATACATATTGATCACCCACAGCCATTTAGATCACTTTCTGCCCCTTGTGGTGGCAACATTAGCTGAGCAGAAATTAAAAGCCAGCAGCGAACCGTTGGAACTGTTGGGCAACCACACGGTAATTTCTGCAATGAGATTTTATTTAGAGCACCAGCTTGTAGAAGGCAGAGTAGTAAGCAAAGAAAACAAGCCAAGGATAAAGCTGACTCAACTAGAGCCCTTTAAGTTGACTAAACTCGCTCCTTTTGAGATCTTGCCCCTGCCTGCAAATCACGCCATCGACTATTCCTGGGAGAGCATTTACCCTGAGGAGGTCAAGCTGCCTTTCGGCGGGAACCTGCTGTTGAAAAGAGAAGATGCTTTCAATTATCTCATCGCTTTCAATCAGCAGAAAGTATTTTACGGTTTGGACAGCGCCTGGCCCCTTCCCCAGACCATGGCTGTACTCAAAGAGCAGCAACTGGATTTGGCCGTTTTAGACGCCACCTTCGGCTTTGAAGATCCCCTGCCAGGGCATATGAACTTTGAAATAGTAGCGCAGCTTGTAGATGAGTTATGCCTTGAAGATAAAGCTATTGCATCGCACCTGGGCCTTCATTGGGTGCCGCCTCACAGCCAGAGTGAATCATGGCTTGCCAAGCGAAAAATCAAACTTGCCTACGATGGAATGAGCCTTTCAATTTAGCTTTGATCCTATGGCTGGGGCAGATGCAAGATTCTAGGGCTCAAGCGGGTAACCGATTTACATCCCTTGTCTAGAGCTGATGCTCCAACTTATTATGCTGCAAACTGCGTTCTGATCTCTGTCCATAAATTCATAATGATCGAGGTGAAACGAATGCAGTGGATAAGTGAAGTTAAGTATCAGCACCCGGCAACCAGGACTTACCTTGGCAGCCCCAGCCTCCTGCGTTTGTTTGACAATACTTTGATCGCCTCCCATGACTATTTCGGGCCAGGCTGCCCGAAAAATCACGAGGGCGAGGAGTTTCTCACCAGTATTTATCGTTCAGAAGACAATGGACTCACCTGGCAGGAAGTGAACCACATTGCAGGGGCTTTTTGGAGTTCACTTTTTGCTCACAGGGGTGCAATCTATCTCTTGGGAACTTCAGCCCAGTACGGCAGCATAGTGATTAGGCGCTCAGAAGACGGGGGTTACACCTGGACGGAACCTACAGATGCAGAAACAGGGCTCCTCTTTCGGGGAGGAAGCTATCACACCCCTCCCAATTATCACTGTGCACCTATGCCGGTTGTGGAATACCAAGGGCGCCTTTATCGGGCTTTTGAAGATAATCCAACCACAATTTGGCCCCAAGATTTCCTGGCTTGCGTGATTTCCTGTTCTGTGGATGCAGATCTCTTGCAAGCAGAAAATTGGCAGCTCAGCAGCGAATTGCCTTACCCCAAACAAGCCACTCCTTCCGAGTGGGCAGCTGAGGCTCCCGGCTGGCTGGAAGGAAATATAGTGCCTGCTCCAGGCGGAAAACTCTGGAACATCCTGCGGGTTAATTCAAAACCGGCTGTAGATAAAGCAGCCATTGTGGAAGTTGAAGACCAGGGGCGGAAGCTTTCGTTCAAAAAATTCATTGACTTTCCCGGCGGCATGAGCAAATTCACCATCCGCCAAGATCCCAAAACAGGCCTCTACTTGACCCTCACAAACAACAACACAGTGCCGGAATTTCCCAATCAGCGCAACGTTCTCTCCCTCTATGCCTCGAGGGATCTGGAGACCTGGTTTTTCGCCAAAACCATCATGGAAGAAGACCAGCCAATCCCAGTGGAAGAATCCCTCAAGCTGACAGGATTCCAATATCCAGACTGGCAATTTGATGGCGAGGCTCTGATCCTGCTTGTCCGGGCTGCCTATAAAGGAGCAAATAACTACCATGACGCAAACAGGATCGTCTTCTCGAGGATAGAGGACTTCCGCTCTTTAACTCCAACGGAATTGAGGGATTCAGATTCTCTCAGCAGGGTAATGAACAGATTAGAATTAAACGAGCATTTGTAAAAGAGCAGCTAGATGAACCTTATACTGATTCAAGTTCATTTTGAAACTCCGTGTAAGGTATAATAATAGCAGGGTAAGTGTCACAAGGGTGGGGGTAGGATGGACAACGAGATAGTGTTATTGAGCAAAGAAAAACTGCTTGCGATCTTTGAATACATGAACGAGCAGCTTAAAGTCAATCAATTGCAACTCGATATCACCCTTTTTAGTGGCTCTGTTATGATTCTAGTATATGACACAAGACCTGCTGCCCGCGATATAGACTGCATGTTCAGCGAAACAAACTCGAGGCTATTAACAAATATATTAAAACAAACCCAATTTGCCTTTGGACTTCCTGACAACTGGATCAATGAACAAATTAAAGAACCTTTGAAACATCTGTTAATGGAGAATAAAGAGGTCTTCAAGGCTTATTCCAATTTGAGAATCCTAAAACCTATTTCAGAACAATTGCTTGCGATGAAAGTGTTAGCTGCAAGACCTGAACCAGCAATGGATTTTGTAGATGCCAAGCTATTGTGTCGTGATTTGAACATCACCACAAAAGAGCAGCTTTTGGGAATAATATCAAAATACGTTCCCCTCAAACTTTTAGGTGAAAGACAGATTCGGTTTATTCAGTATTTAGGAAAGGATCTAGGTTATGATTGGGAGTAAATATTTAAGAGAATTGTTTCATTATCCCGACCAAAACACAAGTATCAACCAACTATTAGAGCTATTAAAAGTTAAAGATCCAGGCTTTATAGAAAGCTTATCTGAACCGATAGATCTAAGCCTTTGTACAGAGGAAGAGATAAAATTTCTAACCATAACAGCAGCTCTAATAGACTACTATTTGCAGAAGCACGGCTTGGAAGTTCCAGTCTGGCTGAGATCCGACACTTTAAGCTTTGACCGGCCTTTCTACTATCCAAAGCGAATAAGCGATTTTGACAAGGTGAAACTTCAGTGTACAAACCCTGGTCCCTTTCGAGCAAGAAATGTTTATTTTGATTTGGCTGGTATCGAAAGGGTTTAGATTGCACACATAAACCCAGTATGGGATCTCACAAGAGCCAATTTTAAAAAGAGAAGCAGCGGAAGTCTTCCACTGCTTCTTTTTTGCTGCCTAGAGAAAGCCCCCTTTTGCTTTTCTGACAAAGGAAAAATAAAAATATAAACCATGAAGAATACTAGTCAAGAGAGAAATGCAGGAGGGAGCTTGATGACAACCTGGCCCCAAACTTTCCGCGGTGAAAAGTGGCGCGAGCAAATTGATGTACGGGACTTCATCATCAATAACTACACTCCTTACGAAGGAGATGGAAGCTTTCTAGCAGAGGCTACTCCCAGGACAAAACGCCTTTGGGAAAAATGCCTCAGTTTGATCAAAGAAGAACATGAGCGAGGCGGCGTCTTGAGCATAGATGCTGACAGACCTTCAACCATCACCTCCCATCTCCCAGGCTACATAGACAAGGAACTGGAAATAATCGTCGGCCTGCAGACAGACAGCCCCTTGAAAAGGGCCATCAATCCTTTCGGCGGCATCAGGATGGTTGAGATGGCCTGTCGGGAATATGGAGCAGAACTCAACCCCAGCATCTACGAAATCTTCAAGAAGTACCGCACCACCCACAATGATGGTGTTTTCTCCGTTTACACAGACGAGATGCGTACGCTTAGGCGCAGCGGTGTAATTACAGGCCTGCCTGACGCATACGGCAGGGGCAGAATTATCGGCGATTACAGGACAGTTGCCCTATACGGTGTGGACCGCCTGATCCAGGCCAAAACAGAAGATCTGCGTTCCGAACCCCTCGCGAAAATCACAATCGACACCATTCAACTGCGGGAAGAAGTCCACCAGCAAATCAAGGCCTTCCATGAATTGAAAGAAATGGCAGCAAGCTACGGTTTCGATCTGTCAGGTCCTGCCCAGAATGCCAAAGAAGCCATCCAATGGCTCTATTTTGGCTATTTGGCTGCCATCAAACAGCAAAACGGTGCAGCAATGTCCCTGGGCAGAACCAGCACCTTCCTTGACATCTACATCGAAAGGGACATTGCAGCTGGCAAACTGACTGAAGAAGCAGCCCAGGAGCTCATCGACGACTTCGTGATCAAACTGAGGATGGCAAGACAGCTGAGAACCAGGGCTTACGATGAGCTTTTCTCAGGAGATCCCCTTTGGGTCACAGAGGCTATAGGCGGGATGAGCATCGAAGGGAAACCCCTGGTGACCAAAACCAGCTTCCGCTTTTTGCATACCCTGCGGAACCTGGGGCCGTCCCCTGAGCCAAACCTGACTGTCCTCTGGTCCAATTCCCTGCCCAAGGCCTTTAAGGAATATGCAGCTCAACTCTCTATTGAAACAAGCTCTATTCAGTACGAAAACGATGACCTCATGCGGCCCATCTTCGGCGACGACTACGCCATCGCCTGCTGCGTTTCAGCCATGCAGGTGGGCAGACAAATGCAGTTTTTCGGCGCCCGCTCCAATTTGCCCAAGGCGCTCCTTCTCACCCTCAACGGCGGCAGAGACGAGTTCACCGGGGTGCAGGTTGCCCCTAAATTCTACCAGGCCCAGCCCAACGAAGTTTTGGATTTTGAAACTGTCTGGGCTGCCTTTGGGAAAACTTTGGCCTGGCTTGCAGAAAAGTACGTTGACACCATGAATGTCATCCATTACATGCACGACAAATACGCCTACGAAAGCCTGCAGATGGCGCTGCATGCCACAGACGTAGAAAGATTTATGGCTTTCGGGATCGCAGGTTTGTCTGTGGTGGCAGACTCCCTCAGCGCCATCAAATACGCCAAAGTCACGCCGAATTTCGGGGAGGACGGCTTGATCTGTGATTTCCAAATCCAAGGCGATTTCCCCAAGTTCGGCAACAACGACAACCGGGTGGATTCTCTGGCAGTAGAGGTAGTTGCCATGTTCCACAAAGAGCTGCAGAAACACCCTGCCTACCGGGGTGCAAAACATACCCTTTCCATCCTCACCATCACAAGCAACGTGGTATACGGCAAACGCACAGGCAGTACCCCGGACGGCAGAAAACAAGGCGAGCCCTTTGCTCCTGGAGCCAACCCCATGCACGGCAGAGATACCCACGGTGCTTTGGCATCTTTAGCGTCAGTTGCGAAAATACCTTATGAACATGCCCTGGATGGGATTTCGTACACCTTCTCCATAACCCCCGGCGCTTTAGGCAAAAGCAGGGAGGCAAGGCTGAAGAACCTGGTTGCCATTCTGGACGGCTACTTCAGCAAAGGCGGCCACCACATGAACGTGAATGTCTTCGAGCGAGAAGTGCTCCTCGATGCCATGGAGCATCCGGAAAAATATCCCCAGCTCACAATCAGGGTTTCCGGCTATGCTGTGAATTTCATAAAACTTACCAGAGAACAGCAAGAAGAAGTGATCGCAAGGACCATCTTCACGTAAAGGCAGTGGAAAAAATGACTGACAAGATCACAGGCTCCATCCATTCCATCGAAACCTTGGGAACCTTGGACGGCGGCGGCATTCGCTTTGTGATCTTTCTGCAGGGCTGCGCCATGCGCTGTGAATTCTGTCACAACCCTGATACCTGGCTCCAGAGGGGAAAAAAGATGACAGTTGGGGAGCTGATGGAGCAGATTCTGGACTACTCAGTGTACTTTACAGCCTCAGGCGGGGGAGTGACTGTCTCCGGCGGCGAGCCCCTCCTGCAGGCAGCTTTTGTCAGGGCGCTGTTCTCAGAATGCGGCAAGGCTGGAATCCACAGGGTGGTTGATACCTCAGGCTTCTGCCGCCACGGCAAGTTTCAGGATGTGCTCGGTGTGACAGACAGAATGCTCTTTTCTCTGAAAGTAATCGACCAACAAAAGCACATTACCCTGACCACAGTAAGCAATGAGAAGATATTGGTTAACTTGCGCCTGGCTTCTGAAAGTCCTGTGGAGCTCGTTGTGCGCTATGTTTTAATCCCCGGCATCAACGACAGCGAAAAGGATATAGAGGACCTGATCGCTGTCCTCAAAAGCCTCAACAGGCAGGTGCTGGTAGATGTCCTTCCGTACCACAGAATGGGCATTATAAAGTGGGAACAGCTGGGGCTGGAGTACGCTCTTCGGGACGTGCCAGAGCCTGCTGAAGAAGATCTCCAGCAAGTTCGCGAAAAACTGACAAGAGCAGAGCTGGAGGTTGTTAGATATTCCTGAAAAAGGGCAGAAGGGCCCTTTTTGTTTTTTGTCCTGTGTACTTTGAGAAAGATCTCTGCTAAAATGGGGGAGAAGGATAAAAGGCTGCAGAATTGAATAATATAATTGCGTACCATTGCTAAAAAAGGAGTGACCCTCATGGCATGGCGATGGGATAAACGCCAGAAGACGAACATTTTTTTGGTAGTGATCATTTTGGCCAGCGCTGTTGCAGGCGGCCTGGTTGCAGAGTTCATCAAAAGCAGCCAGAGGCAGGACCAGCCTCCCAACAGGCTCGAACTATCCGGCGAAGTTTTAGAGAATCAGGATATAATAAACGTTGTGGAAAAAAGAGGCCCCGCTGTGGCGCTGATTAACACCCAGCGGGATGAGGTGGTCTACGACTGGTTCCTCAGGCCCATGATGAGGAAGCAGGAAGGCTTGGGCTCTGGCGTCATTTTCGACAGCCGCGGCTATATTCTCACTAACAATCACGTGATTGCCAATGCCACAGAGATTAAGGTTACTCTTCCGGATAAGCGCACCTTCACAGGCAAAAAAGTGGGCGGCGATGCCCTCACCGATATAGCAGTGGTCAAGATCGAGGGAGAAAACCTCCCGGTGGCTCCTTTAGCAGACTCTGACAAAATCAGAGTAGGGGAGACAGTGGTTGCCATCGGCAATCCCTACGGCTTCGACAACACAGTCACCACAGGCGTCATCAGCGCCTTGGAGCGCAGCCTTACAGAACCTGAGCAGAACATCTACCTGGAAAACCTGATTCAAACAGATGCTTCCATTAATCCCGGCAACAGCGGTGGACCGCTTTTGAACCTGCGGGGAGAGGTTGTGGGCATCAATACAGCCATTATCCCGCAAGCCCAGGGAATAGGTTTTGCCATCCCTGCTAACCGCGCCCGACAGGTAGCGGAGGAATTGATTAAATACGGCAAGGCAATTCGCCTAGGCATTTTGGGAACAACCCTCACCGAGGAAACTGCAGCAGCCTTGTCTGAACAGCTGAACCAAAAAATAGCTGTCAAGGAAGGCGTTTTCGTCACCCAGGTGTTGGAGAATACACCTGCCAGCCAATCTGGAATGAAGCCTGGAGATGTGGTGATTGCAGCTGATGGGAAAAAGGTCACGAAAATGGAGCAGCTGCAGGCCAAAGTAAAGCAGGCAGGCTATGGCGGCAGTTTCAGATTGACTGTAAACCGACAAGGCAGAGAAATTAATCTTAGGATAGTGATTCGGTGATGTCCAAAAAAGGTATACTCAGAATGACCAGACAGCGGAGGGCAATCTTAGATGTCCTGCGCAGCACAACCAGCCATCCAACAGCAGATTGGATCTACGCGCAGGTCCGAAAAGTCCTGCCCAACATCAGCCTGGGAACAGTGTACAGGAATTTGAACTTGCTGCGGGATGCTGGGGAGATCCAAGAGCTTTCCTATGGCAGCAGCTTCAGCCGCTTCGACGGCAATCCAAAGGAACATCCCCATTTCGCCTGCTGCCGCTGCGGGAGAGTCTACGACCTTGCCGTCGACTTCGACGAAGAGATGAAGAAAAAGGCAGAAGCGGCAAGCGGGTTCAAAATTCAGCGTACACGGGTTGAATTTGAAGGCACCTGCAGCGATTGTTTGCAAAAGGAGGAAGCTCTCTATGGAGAAAAAGCTAGTCAATCCGTACCTCTTGGCAGCCCAGACTATCGCTCCTTCGCCGGCTAATCTATTAGTGGCCTCAGACAAAGAGGGCAAACCCAATGCCATGACCATCTCCTGGGGGTTTGTCGGCGAGATGTGGCATAAGCCTGTTTTCATAGCGGCAGTGAGGCCCAGCCGCTATACATACGAGCTTTTGGAAGAGCTGCCGGAATTCACAGTGAATGTGGCCTATCCCCACATGCAGAAAGCCCTTGCCATCTGCGGCACCAAATCAGGACGGGATCTGGACAAGTTCCAGGCCTGCGGCCTCACACCGATCCCAGCGAGGAAGGTTACACCGCCTATTATCGCAGAGTGCGCCATCTGCTACGAATGCAGGGTCATCCACACAGCCTCTGCTGAACCTGTCAGCAGCCATAAACTGTATTTTGGCGAAATTTTGGCTTGCCACGCAGATCAGGCAGTTATCGCTGGTCTTCAGCTGGCAGAGTTTCCTGTTGCTGAATAAAAATAAAAAAATTTAAAGGCAAAAGAAGGATAATAGTAATGATTATCGAATATGATAATTAAAACACTAGGGAGGTATGCTTTATGGACCTGAAAAACAGCAGAACATGGAAGAACTTAGAGGCTGCTTTTGCAGGCGAGTCTCAAGCGCGCAACAAGTACACATATTACGCTTCTGTAGC
>LSQX01039396.1_pt1 | contig 10361 bp, 6 predicted proteins | sample 654561 | NCBI WGS metagenome assembly LSQX01 (sample SAMN04489861, study PRJNA283612) | anaerobic digester metagenome | isolation source: 4 biogas reactors fed with cattle manure at either 37C or 55C with and... | place: Denmark: Kongens Lyngby | collected 2014
CATTTGGAAAAAGGCCGAGTGGTTATTTTTGCCTGTGGCACCGGCCATCCGTTTTTTTCGACGGATACCGCCGCGGCTTTACGCGCTTCCGAAATAGAAGCCGACATTATTCTTAAAGCCACCGTGGTTGACGGTGTTTACGATAAGGATCCGAAAAAGCATTGTGATGCCGTCCGCTATAAAACCGTCAGTCATGACGAGGTTCTTCGCCTCAGCTTGGGGATCATGGACGCCACCGCGGCAGCTTTATGTCGGGACAACCGGGTTGCCATCGCGGTTTTCGACATAAGCGACCCGCAGAACATTATCAGAATCGTCGACGGGGACGGAATCGGCACGATTATCAGTTGACGGCCCCAAAATCGCCCGGTGTCGTTTACAAAACAACCCACTATGGCTTCCCGACCCATTAATCTGTCCGCAACTGTCCATAATCTGTTATAATGACTCTACCGATTGTTGACTTGGAGGTAATAGTATGGCCATGATTGAAATTACCAAGGAATCTTACCGACCTTATGAAGAGAACATGGGTAAAACCATCAATGTACTCAATGAAAATTTGAATGCAATTCGCGCCGGCCGTGCTAATCCCAGGGTCCTTGATCGGATTACCATAGATTATTATGGTGTCCAGACACCGATCCATCAGGTGGCTAACATCCAAGTTCCGGAACCGCGTCTGATTACGATTACCCCTTGGGATCCAACCACCCTTAAAGCGGTGGAAAGAGCCATCCAGGCATCGGATCTGGGTATTAATCCTGTCAATGACGGGAAGCAGCTGCGATTGATTTTTCCCACTCTGACCGAGGAACGTCGCAGGGATCTGGTCAAAATCGTCAACAGATATGGCGAAGATGCGAAGATCGCCATCAGGAATATTCGCCGGGACGGCATTGACAAACACCGGGGATATCTCAAGCGAAAAGAATTGACCGAAGATAATCTGGCTGAATTTGAAGTTGCGATACAGAAAATAACCGACCGTTTTGTCGCCGAGATTGACGCGATTACGGCGGAAAAAGAAAAGGATCTGATGGAGATCTGACAGTCCAACATAAGAAGCCTGTTGAAATGCCGGGTGCCAGTCGCCCGGCTCTTGTTTGAAAGGAACGTCATGTGCCGTCCGGGTAATGTTTTAAAAATTAAAAACAAGCGCCGACCGAGGCGTGCAGACGGAGTTGATCTTCGGATACCCATTCATTTGGCCGTGATCATGGATGGCAACGGTCGTTGGGCCGGAAAGCGTGGTCTGCCGCGGACCGCAGGCCATCGCGCCGGCGCGGAAAATTTGGAAAATATTTGCAAAGCTTGTATTGAGCAGGGCATTCAATATTTGACCGTCTATGCCTTTTCCACGGAAAACTGGTCTCGGCCGGCCGAAGAGGTCGATACCCTGATGGACCTTTTTATTGAATTTATTCATCGTTTTGATACCAAGATGGCCCGGGAAGGAATCCGCCTTCGTTTTGCCGGTGATTTGGCCGGACTGCCCTCCCGCCTGCAAAGCATCATTGCCCGTGCAGAGGAAACCTCCCGTCACCGCGACAGATTGCAGTTGATTATCGCCATCAACTATGGCGGACGCCGCGAACTGGCCCAGGCCTGCCGCAAACTGGCGGAGCAGGTTCAAAGCGGACAAATTGAGCCGGATAGCATCGATGAAAACTTGATACGTTCGGTTCTTTATTTATCGGATGTGCCCGATCCGGACCTGATTATCCGTCCGAGCGGCGAACAGCGGCTTTCCAATTTTTTGATCTGGCAATCCGCTTATTCTGAATTTTGGTTTTCCGATGTTCTCTGGCCGGATTTCGATCGAAAACATCTGCTGGCCGCCCTCAAGGCCTACACGCTGCGAGACCGTCGATTTGGAGGCGTGAAGCAGATATGAGACAGCGCGTAATCACCGGTACTCTCTTTGCTCTGGTCGTCGCGGCTTTTATCATCCCCGGCTATTGGGTTGCGTGGCCGCCGATCATTCTTTTTGTCGCTGTGGCTCTTTTGACTTCCCGGGAGCTGACTCACACTTTGCGCCATCGTGGCTTGCGACCCAACGGTTTTATGGCTTCGGCCGGGAGTTTGTTGATGTTGTTGCCGATTTTGGGGGCGGCGTTGTTCCGCAACGGATCGGCCGGGCAGGTTGCCGGCCTGACCGGTCAGGTGGCGGGGGGACTGTCATTGATGGCGTTCACCCTGTTGACTGTCATGCTTTTTACCGCCGCCGCCATCGTGCTGAAACGGGGGATAGATGGTCTGCCCGATGCCGTGGCTACAGCCGCGATTATGGGGTATGTCGCATTTCCGTTAAGCTGTCCGGTTCTGCTGTCGTTTGAAATCAGCGGTGGTTATGTTTGGTTGCTGGTCGGATTGGTTTCACCTTGGATTTCCGATTGTTTTGCCTATTTTACCGGTAGCTTGATCGGAAAACATCCGATCGTGCCGGCTATCAGTCCCAAAAAGACCGTCGAAGGTTTTTTGGGCGGTATGGTTGGCTGTATGTTGGTCACCTCCTTTGTCTTCATCTTGTTCCGGCACCGCTTGGAACCGATAGCGAGACCCGGCTGGCCGGTGATGCTCTTTGCCATGGGCAGCGGTCTCCTGCTCAGCTTGGTTTCGCAGCTGGGGGATTGGTTGGCTTCCGGTATCAAGCGCTGGTGCCGCGTCAAGGATTTTGGCAGTATTTTGCCGGGACATGGTGGAATCCTCGACCGTTTCGACAGCGCGTTTTTTACCTTGCCGGTTTCTCTGGTTCTGGCCGTCTTGTTCCGGCTTCTGATAGCAGGATGAAGCCGGCAATGAAAAAGGAGTTTCGTTCATGACCGACTCGATCATTATCCTTGGCTCGACCGGATCAATCGGCACACAGGCTTTGGAGGTCTGCAGCCATCTTGGTATTTCGGTCAGAGCTTTGGCGGCCGGTCATCAGATCGATCGGCTGGCACAGCAGATTCGTTGTTGGCATCCGACTCTGGTCAGTGTTGCCGATGCCGAAGGAGCCGATCAATTGGCCGTTCGGCTGGCGGATTATCCTCGCCCACTTCGAATTGTGCACGGGCGGGAAGGGCTGCTTGAGGCCGCAACCTGTTCCGGCGCCGACCTGGTTTTGGCGGCAATGGTCGGCGTGGCCGGCCTTGAGCCGGTCCTGCACGCAATCCGAGCCGGTAAAAACATTGCCTTGGCCAACAAAGAAACGCTGGTTGCCGGCGGTTCGCTGGTTATGCCCCTTCTGCAAAAATACGGCCGAAATCTTTATCCCGTTGACAGTGAGCATTCGGCGATCTGGCAATGCCTGGCAGGTTCTTCCGCCGCAGGTTTCAGGCGAATTTTCTTAACCGCCTCCGGCGGCCCTTTTCATGGTCGTTCGATCCGGGAGTTGTCTGCCGTCACCAGAGAAGAGGCTCTGCGGCACCCGACCTGGCAAATGGGTGGGAAAATAACCGTTGACTCGGCTACCTTGATGAACAAAGGACTGGAGGTCATCGAAGCCAGCTGGCTGTTCGATTGTCCCGCCGAACGCATCGAAGTGGTGATCCATCCGCAAAGCATCATTCACTCCATGGTGGAAATGCAGGATGGTTCTGTTCTGGCGCAGATGGGCTTTCCGGACATGAAACTGCCCATTCAATTGGCGTTGACTTGGCCAAAACGGCTGCCTTCCGCCCAGCCGGCCTTTGATCCCTTTGATCCGCGAGCCAGCCGATTGACCTTTGAGCCGCCGGATCGCGAGACTTTCCGTCTGCTGGATCTGGCTTATGCGGCCTGCAATCGGGGCGGCTCAATGCCTGTTGTGCTCAATGCAGCCAACGAAGCGGCCGTTGCCCTTTTCCTTGACGGTACGATCGGCTTCCTGGACATAGCCGAGCGGGTGGAGAAATGCCTGAACAAACACGAAGCCTCAGGCTTTGTGACAGGTTTTAGCTTTGATGATATGATTGAACTGGATCGCTGGGCACGAGATTTTGTTAAGGAGTTATAACCAATGGGCATCGTCGTCGGATTTTCGATTCTCAGCATTATGATGATTGTCCACGAACTGGGACATTTTTTAACCGGTCTGCGACTGGGTTTTAAAATAGAAGAATTTTCGCTTTTTATGGGTCCGGTTCTATTCTCCAGAACCCGTCGTGGCATTAAGTACAGCATTAAGCTCTTTCCCATCGGCGCTTCGGTGCGCTTTGCCGGAGAATACACCGATGACTTGGTGCCGGGAGATGACGATCCGGGACACTTTTTTAATCGGCCGAAATGGGCCCGTGCCATTGTCATCGGAACCGGGCCGGCCCTTAATTTTTTGTCCGGAATCCTGGCCTTTTTTATTATGTTTACCTCTTTCGGCTATACCGTACCTGTGATTGCCCAGGTCAACAGCAATACTCTGGCCTACGAGGCCGGTTTGCAGGCAGGGGATCGGATCATCGCCGTGGAGGGCGAGTCCATTCGAACCACCCTTGACTTTGGCGGACGGGAAATGTTTTTGACGGCTGACCAACCCATGCAACTGCGCCTTCGGTCTCCTGACGGTTCGATTCGCGAAACCACCCTCGTACCGGTCGCGGTGGATGGTTATCGTTTGGGGATCACCGTCGATCTGTCCGGAGCCGATGCCGGCGTCCGGATCAGCTCGGTTGACGAAAAATCAAACAACGGAAATCCGGTGTTGCGCGTCGGCGATATTTTATTGTCGGTTAACGGGGTTCCGTACGGGCATGACGATTTCGTGCAGACCGTTGAGGATAGCGCCGGCGGCCCTTTGTGTGTGCTGGTCAAACGAGACGGACAAAATCTGGAGCTTGAGATGGCGGCTACACAATATCGGTACCACCTGTCCAGAGGTATCTATTTTGAGTCGGGCAGAGCTCTCGTTCCGGCAATCGGACAGTCTTTCCTTTGGAGCTGGTCCATTATCAAAGTGACATTGCGCAGCATCGGCATGATGTTCACCGGAGTCATCAAACCGCAAGAGGCCCTGTCCGGACCGGTGGGCGTGGTCACGATCATCAGCGATGTCATTTCCGCCAAACAGCCGCTGGCGGATAAAATTTATCAGCTGTTGTGGTTGTTTGCGCTGATCTCGGTCAGTCTCGGCTTTATGAACCTGTTGCCGATACCGCCGTTGGACGGCAATCATTTGGTTTTAATCGTGATCGAGGCCATTCGTGGCAAACGGTTGTCGGAAAAGACGCAACACATCATCGGGATGGCGGGTCTGGCCTTGATTATCCTGCTGGCCGCCGCCGGTTTGCTGTTTGATGTGATGAGGCTGGTGGGTCGATGATCCGGCGGCGTCAGTCCAAGACGGTTCGTGTCGACCGGCTTCTGATCGGTGGTCAGGCTCCGGTGGTTATCCAGTCGATGAACAACACCGATACAAGAAATGTCGAGGCGACATTGTCTCAGATCCGACAGTTGGCCGATGCCGGCTGCGCCTTGACCCGCGTGGCCATTCCCGATTTGGAAGCCGCCGAGGCTCTGGCTAAGATCCGTCGGGAGTCGCCGTTGCCGATCGTTGCGGACATCCATTTTGATTATCGCTTGGCGCTTGCCGCCATCGAATCCGGTGCCGACAAGATCCGGATCAATCCGGGCAACATCGGCGGCGCCGACCGGATTCGGCAGGTCGCCGAGTCGGCTCGGGAACACGGCATTCCTATTCGGGTCGGTGTTAATTCCGGTTCGATCAGCCGGGCCGTGCTGGATCGGTATCAGGGGGTCAACGCCCGATCCATGGTAGCTTCGGTTATAGAGGCCGTGACCATGTTGGAAGCCGTTCAATTTACGGATCTGGTAATTTCCGTCAAAGCATCCGACCCGCTTCTGACCATTGAAAGTTACCGGCTTCTGGCGGATAAGACAGATTATCCCTTCCATGTCGGCGTAACAGAGGCCGGAACCCGTTATGAGGGTGTTATCCGTTCCAGTGTGGGAATCGGCACATTGCTGGCGGAGGGAATCGGCGATACGATCCGCGTTTCTTTGACCGCCGATCCTGTGGAAGAGGTTCGGGCGGCACGCACCATTCTTCGATCCTTGAACCTTATGTCCGGTGGTCCCCAAGTGATCAGCTGCCCGACCTGTGGCCGGACCGAAGTCGATTTGCAGAGCATCGCCGAGGAAGTGGAAAACCGGCTGCAGGCTTATGACCGTCCAATCAAGGTTGCAGTGATGGGTTGCGCGGTCAACGGTCCCGGGGAAGCAAGGCATGCCGATGTCGGCATTGCCGGCGGGAAGGGTGAATTTTTGATTTTCAGCCGAGGCGATATTTTGTGTAAAGTGCCCCAATCCGAAGCCGTCGAGGCTCTGATGACCGAAATCGACAAAATAATCCTACAAAAAGACAACCGGAGGAGCAACGACGAATAAATGCAGGCATCGCTATATCATCTTGTAAAAATAATCCTCGGAGACCGGCCCATCCTCGATCAGGTTGCCGAACTTGGCGGTCTGGTAACCGGTATTACAGTACGAAAAGACAACACGCTTTGGCTCAATTGCCTTTTGGAAAAACCTTGCCCGACGGAGCTGTTGTGTGAAATTGAACAAAGTCTCGAGCGGTCATTGGATGTTGCGGAGATTATCTTGCGGCAGCAATATGGCCGAAATCTAACCGCCGAGCAAAGCAGCCGATATGCCGCCACGCTTCGGCCTTGGCTGATCCGTCATCTATGGAAAACCGATGCTTCCCAAGCCTCCATGCTTGCCCATGGCGATTTTCAACCTGATGATCATTCGGTCAACATCTTTTTGCCGGATGCATGCTGCGGGTTGATCGTAACCGATACCATGACCTTTATCGATCGGATTTTTCATGAACATATCGCTGCCAAAACGATTTTCACATTGTGCTCATCCTCGGATGATTTGGTGGAATACACCCGAAAGATGAACGACAAACATCGACTTGAAGCCAATCAGGTCATGGCCTGCACCGCCTTGGCCAACCGGTCGGCGTCATCCAAGACATCCGTCACACAAAACAAAAATTCGCGAACCTCTCGTCGTCAACCCAAGGCGGAAGGTTTAATTTGGGGGAAAATGCATTCGGAACTCAAGCCCACTCCGATCAGCAGCCTGAGCAGTGAGTCCGGATTGGTGCTGCTTGAAGGCAAGGTGTTTGATTTTGAGAGCCGCGTGGTCAGCAACGGCACGCGCGTTCTGGTTAAATTCGGGCTTACGGATTACCGGAACTCGGTCGGCTGCATCTTATTTTTGAAACCGGCGGATCGTGAAGCCGTCGAAGAAAATCTGATCGACGCTTGGATTCGGATCAATGCCGAGATTTCTTTTGATTCACAATTTGCCAAAGATCTGCAAGCCCGCGTCCTTGGATTGCAAAAGGCCGCGCCGCCGCCTCCGCGTCAGGATACCGCGGTTCAAAAACGCATTGAACTTCACACCCACACCAAAATGAGCGCCAAAGATTCGGTTGCCGACGCGACCGAGCTGGTCAAAGCAGCAGCGGCTTTCGGGCACCTGGCACTGGCGGTTACCGACCACGGCGTTGTCCAGGCCTTTCCGGATGTGGCTGCGGCCGCGGCTGATCTGACGGCGAACGGCCAGCCGATCAAGATTATTTACGGGCTGGAAGGTTACTTGGTTGATGACGGTCCGGTTGTGGCCTGGCAAGTCGAGAAAGACAGCTTGACCGATGGCTTTATTGCTTTGGATGTTGAAACCACAGGTTTGGATCCAACGCAAGACCGCCTGATTGAAGTCGCCGCTCACCGGTTCAAGCCCGACGGCAAGGGCGGTTTTACGCCGGCCGAATCTTTGAGCAGCCTGGTTAATCCGGGCATCGCGGTTCCGGATCAATCCAGAGAACTGACCGGTATCAGCACCGAGATGCTGCGCGAGGCGCCGGAGGTTTTCACTTTTCTGGAACAGTTGGCTGCATTCATAGGAGACCGCCCGATTGTGGCGCATAATGCCCTTTTCGACCTTGGCTTTTTGCGATGCGAAGGATTCAGAACGCGAAAACCTGATGATCCCAGATTAAAATTTAACCAACCGCTGATTGATACGCTGGCTTTGACTCGAGCCATGTTGCCTCATTTGCCGAACCATAGACTGGATACGGTCAGCCGCGAGCTGTCGATCGATCTGGAGCATCACCATCGGGCCGGTTCCGACGCAATTGCCTGCGGCATGATTTTCAGCACGCTTTTTTCCCGAAGCGGCGCCAAGAACCTTGTGGACCTTAACCGACAGTTGGGTCACCAGTCCCGGGAAGAGATCCTTGATCATAAGCGGACCGTCAATCATGTCATTCTGCTGGCCAGAAGTGATGTCGGTTTGTATCACTTGTACCGGCTGGTATCGGCATCTCATATGCAGTATTTTCACACGCGCCCACGCATTCCCAAAAGCCTGCTCCGGTATTTCCGCACCGGTTTGCTGGTCGGCGGTGCCTGCGAGGCCGGCGAAATTTTTCAAGCCGTGCTGAAAACTTATCAGCAAGCAGGAAATGATTTTGCCAAGGCCGCGAATCTTCTTCGTGCTCCTGAACTTGTCAATCTAGTACGTTTCTACGATTACCTTGAAATACAGCCGGTATCCAACAATCTGTATCTGATAGAGGAAGAGAGGCTTCGGGACGAGGAGGCTATACGGGAGGTCAACCGCAGAATTTACGACCTCGGCAAAAAAACAGGCAAGCCGGTGGTGGCTACCTGCGACGCGCACTTTATAAACGAAGACGAGGAGCTTTTCCGCAAAATCCTGCTTGCCGGGATGAAGTTCAAGGACGCCGAGCGGCAGACACGGCTACACCTGCGCACAACCGAGGAATTGCTTGAGGAGTTTTCCTATCTCGGCAGCGAGGCGGCCTTTGAAGTGGTGGTTAAGAACACAAACCTCATATGCGACATTGTTGAGGAGGTCCGCCCGATTCCCGAGGGCTTCTACACCCCTAGTATGGAGGGCGCTGAAGAAGAGCTGCAGCGGCTCTGTTATGAGCGGGCCGGGAGCATGTACGGTGACAAACTACCGCCGATTGTGGCCACGCGGCTTGAAAAGGAGCTGAGTTCAATCATCAAGCACGGCTTTGCGGTGCTTTATATGATTGCCCAGCGGCTTGTGAAGTTCAGCGAGAACGAGGGGTATCTTGTCGGCTCGCGCGGCTCTGTAGGCTCCTCTTTTGTGGCTACCATGGCCGGGATATCCGAGGTCAACCCTCTCCCCCCGCATTACTGGTGCCCTGGTTGCCGCTACAGCGAATTTATCACAAACGGCTCATACGGCTCGGGGTTCGATTTGCCCGAAAAAAACTGTCCGGTCTGCTCGCGCAAGCTCAACTCCGACGGGCAGGACATACCTTTTGAGACATTCCTCGGGTTTTACGGCGACAAGTTTCCGGATATAGATCTGAATTTCTCGGGCGAGGTTCAGGGTAAGGTACATAAATACACAGAGGAGCTGTTCGGCGCAGACAATGTCTTCAGAGCCGGCACGATAGGCACGTTGGGCGACAAAACCGCCTATGGATTTGTGAAAAAATATCTCGAATCAAAAAAAATATCGCTTCCAAGGGCCGAACTAAATCGGCTTGTGAGCAATTGTGTCGGCATAAAGCGCACGACCGGCCAGCACCCCGGCGGGCTTATTGTCATTCCGCGACAATTTGACGTGTATGACTTCACCCCGGTTCAGCGTCCGGCCGACGACCCGAAGTCTGAAATCATAACCACACACTTTGCCTTTACATATCTGCATGAAACCGTCCTCAAAATCGACGCGCTCGGGCACGATATTCCCACAAAATACTGGTGGCTCGAACGCCTGACCGGGAAGAAAGTAGCCGACGTTCCGATGAATGACCCGGCGATCTACCGGCTTTTTCTGTCGACAGAATCGCTCGGTGTGCGCCCCGAGGACATAGACTGCAAGCTCGGCACCTTCGGCCTGCCCGAGATGGGCACAAGATTTATTCAACAGGTGCTGCTCGACGCTAAGCCGAAAAACTTTGCCGACCTCATGCAGATATCCGGCCTGACACACGGGACTGGTGTCTGGCTCAGGAATGCAGAGGAGCTAATCAAAAACAATATCTGCGACATTTCCCAGGTGGTCGGAACGCGCGACGGCATAATGCTCACACTCATATGCTACGGGCTAGACAACCGGGACGCATTCAACATCATGGAATTTGTCCGGAAAAACAAGCACGGCAGGTCGCTGAGTGAGGAAATGGTGCGGCTTATGCGGGAGCACAATGTCCCGGAATGGTATATCGACTCGCTCAGAAAAATAAGGTACATGTTCCCCAAGGCGCACGCGGCTGCCTATGTCATGTCGGCAATCAGGCTCGGATGGTATAAGGTCCACTGGCCGCTTGAGTTTTACTGCACCATGTTCACGGT
>LSQX01039500.1_pt2 | contig 10361 bp, 9 predicted proteins | sample 654561 | NCBI WGS metagenome assembly LSQX01 (sample SAMN04489861, study PRJNA283612) | anaerobic digester metagenome | isolation source: 4 biogas reactors fed with cattle manure at either 37C or 55C with and... | place: Denmark: Kongens Lyngby | collected 2014
TTGTTATTGAGTGAACGTTTTAAAAAAATGAGATTGACTCTCTAGCCTTATAGTAATATATAGACATGTAGTTTCATGCAGGATTTAAAAGTTGTTCTATACCTTAGGGACTGCGTGCTAAAGGTTTAGCAGGAATGAGGAAGTAAAAAAAGAGTAGGAATGAAGGTTACAAATCCTAGCGCAATTTAAGAATAAACACTAAACGGAGGTTATGATGAAGAAAAGTAAAATTTATACCCTAGCATTAGTAATGATGCTCTCTATACTGGGAGCATGTACTGCACCAGGAGAAAATGGTACAAAAGCAGCTATCAATCCAGATGATCCAATCGTGATCGGATCTTTTGTAGATACGGAGGGTGGTATATTAGGGAACATGGTCCTTTTAGCACTTGAAGCGAAAGGGTACACCATGACCGACAAAGTCCAATTTGGAACTCCTGATGTTCACCGAAATGCCTTGCTTCAAGATGAGTTAGATATTGGAATAGACTATACAGGGAATGGACAATACTACTCAGAAGGTTTTGAAGAAACAGTTTGGGGCGATGTGAAAGAAGGCTATAATTCAATAAAAACTTATGACGAAGAAAACAATGAATTGGTTTGGCTGGAACCTGCAAAAGCCAATAACACAGAAATGCTAGCGGTTAAAAAAGATTTTGCCGAGGCTAATAGCTTAACCAGTTTAGAAGATTTTGCAACTTATGTAAATAATGGTGGTGAAGTTAAATTTATTACCAGTCAATTATTTGCAGAAAAGAATATGGGGCTCCTAGGAATGGAAGCCGGATATGGCTTTAAACTGGAACCGGATCAGTTAATCATGCTTCCCCATGGGAATACAGCTGAGACCATCAGTGCCCTAGCCAATGGAACCGATGGCGTCAATGTAGCCTTGGTCTACGGGACAGATGGTTCTCTGCCAGATCTTGATTTAGTGGTATTAAAAGACCCGCTATCAATTCCACCTGTTTTCGAACCGTCTGTTGTGGTTAGAAAAGAAGTGCTTGATAAATATCCTGATATTAAAGCTGTTATTGAGGACGTATTTAAAACCTTGGATCTAGAAAATCTTCAGATTATGAATAAAAAAGTTATCGTGGATGGATTATCACCCAAGGATGTTGCAAAAGAACATCTAACTGAAAAGGGGTTCTTAGACTAGCTGATTGGAACAAAATAAAACGTAAGGTAATTATTTGATGAAAAAAATACAAGATAAAACATTGCTGCTGTTATCCTTAGTGGGAGCAGCAGCATTTTCTTTTATGAATTTACTGGAACTAAAACCAAATCGTATTTCACAGGGAGTTAAGTACTCCAGTTTTGAGTTTTTTGGCGGATTAGGAGTTGCAATCATTATTTGTTGGTTGGGTTTAATTGCCTTGGCCTTTTATGGAAAAAAACATAAAAACTTAATGGTGATTATTGTTACAACAGGGTTACTCCTTTTATTGCTATGGATTTTACAGTTAAAAACAGGAGCTTATACAAAAGGTAATTCGTCAGCCCGGGTTAGTTTATCGGCTGGGTTTTATGTGCAAGTTTTCTCCATTTTTATGTTATTTTCAAGCTATGCAAAGGGAATCAAAAGATATCAATGGATCAAATGGATTGGCTATATAAGTATAGCCGGACTTGTAACATTCTTATTAATGACCGGGGCTTTTGATGACCTGTCTTTAATAAAAGAGTACAATACCAAAAAAACTCAATTTGCTGACAATTTAAGAATCCATGCTTTATTAACGCTAGGTTCCGTTGCTACTGGAGCTCTCATTGCTATTCCCTTAGGATTTTTAGCATATTCAAGTAAAAAGTTGGAAGATAAAATTATGATTCCACTTAGCATCATTGAGACGATACCTAGCTTGTCTCTTTTCGGTATTCTTTTAGTCCCCCTAGCAGGGCTTGGGAGGCTTCCATTCTTTGATTCCATTGGAGTTAGTGGAATTGGTTGGGCACCTGCCTATGTTGCTCTAACCCTTTATACGCTTCTTCCCATTGGCAGAAACACCTTAACAGGATTTTATTCGGTGGATAAGGGAGCCATTGAAGCGGCCAAAGGAATGGGCATGAGTAAGGGACAAATCGTGCAAAAAATTGAATTGCCCTTAGCATTTCCTGTTATTTTTACTGGCATTCGAATTGCCTTTATCCAAACTATTGGCGGAGCAGTCCTGGCTGGCTTAGTGGGCGGAGGGGGCCTGGGGACCTTTGTTTTCTTAGGACTAGGCGAAGCATCACCGGACTTGATTTTACTGGGGGTATTACCCATTGTATTCTTTACGGTGTTATTGGATTATCTATTAAAAGCTTTTGAAAAGACCATGAGGGGTGTTATCTATGATTAAGATTAATAATGTGACAAAAAAATATGATGATTTTACAGCCGTTAACAATCTATCCTTAACGGTTAATAAAGCTGAGTTTTTAGTCCTTTTAGGCCCCTCTGGATCTGGCAAATCGACACTGCTCCGGCTCATTAATAAAATGATTCCAAGAGATGGTGGTGAAATAGAGGTTGAGGGAGATAACATCGATGATTTAAAAGGTGAGGAACTAAGAAAAACCATTGGTTATGTGATTCAAAGCATTGGGCTGTTTCCCCATATGAATGTTAAAAAGAACATTGCTACGGTTCCTCATTTATTAAAGTGGGACAATCATCGAATCGATCAAAGAGTCGATGAAATGCTTGAATTAGTCGGCCTTGAGCCAGAAGTGTATAAGGCGAAGAAACCATCTGAATTATCCGGTGGTGAGGCGCAGCGCATCGGTGTTGCTCGAGCTATGGCTTCAGACCCAGATATTCTTTTAATGGATGAACCCTTTGGGGCGGTGGATCCAATTAATCGCCTAAGAATTCAAAAGGAATTTCGCAAGATTCAACGAACCCTTAAAAAAACTGTAGTGTTTGTAACCCATGACATTGATGAAGCGCTGCTTTTATCAGATCGAATCTGCGTAATGAATGAAGGCGAAATTGTTCAAGTGGATACACCGGAGCAGATCGTGTTAAACCCCGCCAATGATTTCATCAAAGATTTTTTTAAAGGTGAGGGGATTTTGACGATATTATCCAGAAAACCAGCAGTGGATTATGCTGAACCAGTTTTTATGGAGGACAGTCCCATGGATGAACAGGCCACATTACGTGAAGTGTTAACTAAGATGCTGTCTACCGGCCAAAATAGAGTTCCTCTTCCCAATGGAAGCATCTCCTGGGAAGCTCTCTTAAAGATTGCAGGACGTGATATCGATGAAAAAAAGTAAAAAAGGCTATATCGCAGTCATTATCTTAGCAATCATCCTAAGTTTCATTGTGATTAATTCCAAAGATTTTGAGTCTATTTTATATCGTTTTTTCAGTGCGAAGAGCACGGAAGGGTCTAGAACACCATTGGTGGTGTATTTTAAAGAACACATCTGGATGGTCCTAGTTTCGAGCGCTATTGCGGTGACCCTTGGCGTTCTCCTTGGAACATTTGTAACCACTAGTTATGGCAAGGAATTCAAAGAACTTCTTCTAAAAACAGTGAATTTGGGTCAAGCTTTTCCATCGCCAGCACTATTAGCACTCACAGTACCAATCCTAGGCTATGGCATTAATGGAGCTTTAATTGCCTTAGTGGTGTATGCCCTTATGCCCATTACTTACAATGTAGTGATAGGCATTGAAGAAGTCCCTAAAGATATCATTGATGCTGCAAAAGGAATGGGCATGACAGAGGCTGAAATTTATTTAAAGGTAAAATTACCACTAGCACTAAATGTTATTTTAGGAGGGATTCGAACAGCCCTAGTTATCAACATTAGTGCTACCACACTGGCTGCAGCAGTTGGAGCTGGAGGCCTTGGGGTGTTAGTTGTAAACGGAGTTCGCACCTTTGATATGGTACTTATTCTAGAAGGAGCCATTCCAGTAACACTATTAGCCATCATTGTAGAGCTGCTTCTCAAGGAGCTGCAGCAACAATTAATTTGGGATGCATAAAAAGCGCAATAAAAAGAGGAATAAAAAGTCTGAGCAAGTTAAATGGCTAGCCAACCGTTAAACTTGATTAAAATAGCTAAAACTAGAATTGTGGAATTCAGTTAGAATAATTAAATAGGCAATCGATAAGATAAATACCTAATAAAAACAGCAAGATCAAAAAATAAACAAATAAAATGCAACTATAAAACACAAATAGTTGGAGGAAAAACATGAAAAAGTCAGCATTGGTGATTATTAATCCGACTTCAGGAAAAGAAGAAGCTCCGAATTATGAGGAGAAATTAAATGAGACTCTAACAAAAGAGTATTCTAATGTAGTCATTAAGCATACTAAGGGCGAAGGGGATGCCACTCAATTTGCTAAAGAAGCAGGTCAAGAAAAATATGACTTGGTAGTGGCATTGGGAGGAGATGGAACCGTCAATGAAACGGTGAATGGCTTAGCTGGGTTTGACCAACCACCTGTGTTGGGGATAATACCCATGGGAACAGTCAATGACTTAGCCAGATCCTTAAAAATTCCCTTGGAACCTGAAAAAGCCATTGAACTTTTAGTTAAAGGTCAGCATAAGGCAGTGGACATCGGCCAGGTGAATGGTCGTTACTTTACAAATGTTTTAGGAATTGGAAAAGCTACCAAGGCAGTTCACGATGTTGATATTAAAGAGAAATCAAAACTTGGCGCTCTAGCTTACGTTAAAGCCATTGCCAGTGAGATTCTAGAAGATGACTTTTTCCCAATAAAAATTGACATGGATGATAAGTCTTGGGAGGGTGATGTTGCAATGGTTTTAGTTGCTTTAATTGATTCATTAGGCGGCAACAAATCAGTCCTCTCAGATGTAGAGAAGGGAGATGGCTATTTCCATATTTTTGCGATTAAAAGATTGAATTTCTCTAAACTAGTTAATATGGCGCCAGCCTTACTATCTGGAGCAATCGAGAAATCGGAAAACGTAGAATATTTTAAGTCCAAAACAATTCACATGAAAGCCCTTAACAGTGTCAAACAAGAAAGTGATATTGATGGAGAAAAGGGACCGGACTTGCCTCTTGAACTAAAGATTCTGCCAAGACGGCTAACCGTTATATGTAATGAAGAAGAGCGGTAAAAAAAGGTCTGTATTATTTCATTAGGGTTTTAAAAGAAAGAAAAATAAACAAATTCAGTAGTTGATAAATTCCCACACACTACGCAGAGTGAGTTTGACAAAATCATGGCAAAGAACCGTATCAAGTTCTCCCCCTTCTTAGCAGAGATAATGTCCTAAAAGACTTGATAAATAAGGCTTTTAGAGTGATGTATAGTACTGCAAGAAAGGAGGTTGAGACAATGAAACGGATAACAAAGATTGAAGCAAACGAGAAGCTGCAGACAGCGCCAAAAAAACTGCGTGTTGCTGCCTACGCTCGCGTTTCAACAGATAGTCGCGAACAACTCGTCAGCTTGGAAGCTCAAAAAAGTCATTATGAAACCAGCATCAAAAGCAATCCCGACTGGGAGTATGTTGGACTTTACTATGACGAGGGCGTCTCCGGCACAAGCATGGCCAAGCGTGATGGACTTCTCAAAATGCTTGATGACTGTGAAGCGGGTAAGATCGATTTTATTATCATCAAATCCATCAGCCGCTTTGCTAGAAACACCACAGAGTGCCTGGAAGCGGTCCGAAAGCTGATCCGGCTGAAGGTGTTTATCTATTTTGAGAAAGAAAATATCAACACCGGAGACATGGAGAGCGAGCTTCTGCTCACGATTTTTAGCAGCCTTGCGGAAAGCGAGTCGGTTTCCCTGTCAGAGAATGAAAAATGGTCCATTGAGAAGANNGAATGTTTAGCCGGTAAAGGCGCACATGTCATCGCCAGACAACTGAACGAAAAAGGAATCCCTACCAGGCGCAACAGTGAATGGACAAGTGGAACAGTAAACGCAATCCTGCGAAATGAAAAGTACAAAGGGGATGTGCTCTTCCAGAAGACATTTACCGATTCCTCTTTCGTCAGGCGCCCCAATAATGGTGAAAAGGCGCAGTACTACGTCACTGAACATCACGAAGCGATCATCAGCCCAGAAGATTTTGAAGCAGCTCAGGCCATGATTGACCAGCGCGCCAAAGATATGAAAATCCAGCAGGGTAATGCAAAGTATCAAAACCGCTACCCGTTTTCTGGGAAAATTATCTGTGGCGAATGCGGCGCCACTTGGAAAAGAAGAACCCACTCCGACAAGAAAGGCAAATATTATTCTTATGCTTGCAATACACACATTAAGAAAAAAGACCAATGCAGCATGCAGTTTATCCGCGAGAAAAATTTCGAGGTGGCTTTCTTAAACATGGTCAATAAGCTGGCATTTACGAAAAAAGTACTGTTACAGCCACTGCTTGCAAGCCTTAAAGACATTAATCAGGAAGCACCACTCGCTCGCATTCATAAGCTAGAAGCGGCGCTTGAAGATAATTTTGATAAAAGGCAGCAACTGATGGACCTTTTCGTTAAGGAATACCTGGAACCAGCGGTTTATACAGCTCAGCATGCAGGCCTACTTGCTGAAGCTAAAAATCTAAGCGATGAAAAAGAAGCATTGTATGCTTCGGTCAATCACGAGCACGAACATGTAGAAGCCTTAAATAAGCTCATCAAGTACATCAACAGTGCAGGTACCCTTAGAAAATTTGATGCGGATGCATTTGAGGAACACGTGGATCACATCATCGTGTTCAAAAGATATGAAATAGGCTTAGCGTTAAAGTGTGGAATTACGCTAAGAGAAAGGTTGTGAGACGATGCCAATTCCATATGGATACAAAATCGAAAAGGGCAAAGCGGTCATTGATGAAGCGCAAGCGGAGCAGATCAGGTTGGTTTACAAAGGTTATCTTTCCGGGCTTGCATACATTGCTGCAGCAGAAGCCGCAGGACTAACGCTTTTACATGCAGGTGTAAAGACAATGCTACAGAACAAACGCTACCTTGGTGATGCGTACTATCCGGCGATCATAGATAAGGATACCTACGATAGAGCAGAAGCCGAACGCATCAAACGCCAGACGAGGCTTGGTAGAGTATTTGCGGATAAGCCGGTTGAGGAAAGCAAGCCAGCAACAAAATTTACAATGCCCAAAGCCGGAAAAAACTAATAGATCCATTTAAGCAGGCGGAGTACATGTACAGCTTGATCGAAAGTGAGGTGGAAAAATGATTTCACTTGCGAGCAATGTTACGGTCATACCAGCAAAGAAGACCATCGGGACACAGAAAGTAACCGACCAAAAGCAGAAAACCAGAGTTGCAGCGTACTGCCGGGTCAGTACGGACAGCGAAGAACAGGAAACCAGCTACGATGCCCAGATCCAGCATTATACCTCATACATTGAGAGCCATCCGGACTGGGTACTGGCTGGAATTTACGCAGATGACGGTATCTCCGGAATGAATGCGAAAAAGCGTGACGAGTTTCAGCGCATGATAAACGACTGCCATGATGGCCAGATCGATATGGTGATTACCAAGTCCATCAGCCGATTTGCCAGGAATACAGTCGATTGTCTGAATTACACCAGAGCCCTTAAGAACAAGAACATCGGTGTATATTTCGAGAAGGAAAATATCCATACGCTTGATGCCAAGGGTGAAGTGCTCATGACTATCATGGCCTCACTTGCGCAACAGGAAAGTGAATCCTTATCAGCTAACGTTCGCTTAGGTCTACAGTTCCGCTACCAACAAGGAAAGGTGCAGGTCAACCACAATTGGTTCTTGGGCTACACCAAGGACGAAGACGGACACCTCATCATCGATCAGGAGCAAGCCGAGGTTGTTAAGCGGATTTTCCGAGAGTACCTAAGTGGCTATGGCTTATTGAAGATAAAAAGATCGCTTGAAGCGGATGGCATTCTAAACGGTGCTGGGCATAAAAAATGGCATGAAACAAATATCAAACAGATCCTAACCAACGAGAAATACATCGGCGACGCATTGCTTCAAAAGACGTACACGGTTGATATTCTAGAAAAGAAGCGTGAAGCCAATAAGGGTCAGGTACCGAAGTATTATGTTGAAAGTAGCCACGAAGGTATTATTCCTAAAGACATTTTCTTAAAGGTCCAGGAAGAAATTACAAGACGTGCAAACCTCACCAAAGGCACTACACAGCACAAGCGAGTCTACAGTGGCCGATATGCACTTTCTGGCATGGTATTTTGTGTGCATTGTGGGGATGTATTCCGCAGAATAAAATGGAACAATCGAGGGTGCAAATCTACGGTTTGGCGCTGCACCAGCAGAGTTGAAAAAGACGGTCCTGACTGTTCAGCAAGAACAGTTCGTGAAGAACTCCTTCACGAAGTGGTAGTAAAGGCAGTTAACGAAGCCTTCCACGAAAAGGGAAACATTCTGCCTCTATTAATCGAAAACATTGAAAGTAGTCTGGAAGAAAATATTTCCGATCGAATTGCAGCGGTTGATGAACAGATAAAGTCGCTCCAGCACGAGCTTTTAACAACCGCCGATATGAAGAACTCAGGTGATGACCTTGGTATGGAGATTAGAAAACTACGCAACGAGAAGCTGGCTATCCAGGCTGAGGATGCTTCACGCCAAGATCGGAAGAAACGGATTGATGAACTTATTGCGTTTCTCGAAGATCTACCTTGCGAACTTACCGAATATGATGAGCAATTTGTAAGGATGCTTATAGATAAGATAACCGTTTCCGATGACCATTTTATTGTGGAGTTTAAGTCTGGAATCGAAATTCAAATTGATGAGTAATTCATACAATACTGCGGTTTTATGAGGGTAGGTCAGTAGCACCACTGTTTCACTCTTTCGAGAGCTGAACATTAAACAGGCTGGAGAGCAAAATCTCTAGCCATTTTTATTGCTGGGAATAATTAGCGAGTTCACAAAAGACCAGAAAACTAATGTTAGTAGCTGATTGACAGATTCATCTATATAGATGTACAATACATCTATATAGATGAATTAAAGAAGGATTGGTGATCATGTCAAAACTAAGTAAAAAAGATGCCAGTTTAATGATCGGTTTTAGCCGTATTACAAATTATCTGCAGCGGGAAGTAAGTCTTTTGTGTAATCAGCACGATTTAACACAGACACAATTTGCCATATTGGAGGTATTGTACTCCAAAGGAGAACTGCTTGTAGGTGAAATTCAGAAACTCATTTTAAGCACTCCGGGGAATGTTCCTTATGTCATAAACAATCTGATTAAAAAGGGATACGTTATAAAAGTGAATGTAGAATCTGACAAAAGATGCAGCAGGATTAGTTTGACCCCGGCAGGGAAAGAAAAGATTATGGAGATTCTTCCAGCTCACGATAACCTATTAACGGAAAAGTTCGAACTCCTTGCTGCTAGTGAAAAGGATGAACTTCTTTCGCTGATTTTCAAATTTCGAAATGGTTTGAAAGAGGAAGAAAAAAGATGATTACCGAAGAAATCAAATATGCATACGGCATTTGCCAATAAACATAAGGACATAGTAGTAGTTACGGTGCTTACGCCTACACAGTTAATCGGTGAAATTTACCGCACTGACTAAGATTTTGTATAGAAGTAATTGTTTGAATATTAATCTGAGGAAAGGAATGTGAGTTCGATGACAAAGATGCCTGTTTTATTTGTAGGACATGGGTCACCAATGAATGCCATTGAAGATAATAATTATACAAAAACCTGGCGAAGCATTGCTGAAAGGATACCAAAACCCGAAGCGATATTGTCAGTTTCAGCTCATTGGTATACTAGAGGAACTAAAATTATGAACGAGGAAAGTCCAAAAACCATATACGACATGTATGGCTTTCCTAAGGAATTATATGAAGTATCATACAACACAGCAGGTTCACCCAGCGTGGCTAAAGCCTCCAAGGAGCTGATTTCAAGGGAAACAAAATATGATAATTCATGGGGTATTGATCACGGAACTTGGTCTGTATTGGCTCATATGTATCCGGATAGGGATATTCCAGTATTCCAAATCAGTATAGACGCTGATGCTCCTGCGGAAGATCATTATAAAATTGGCAAAGAGCTTAAGGCATTAAGGGAACAAGGCGTTCTTATATTTGGCACAGGGAATATTGTCCATAACTTAAGACTGGTTGATTGGAACAAAGCAGGCGAGGGATTTGATTGGGCATATGAATTTGATGAATATATTTATGAAAACATTCTAAATAAGAATCATGATAATATTCTGAAATTCAATAAACTTGGTAATATTGCAAAGCTGGCAGTGCCGACTCCAGACCATTTCTATTCTCTTTTGTATGCGCTTGGAGCGTCGGGCAAAGATGATAAAATCAGTGTTTATAATAAATCCTGTGAACT
>LSQX01343204.1_pt2 | contig 10361 bp, 9 predicted proteins | sample 654561 | NCBI WGS metagenome assembly LSQX01 (sample SAMN04489861, study PRJNA283612) | anaerobic digester metagenome | isolation source: 4 biogas reactors fed with cattle manure at either 37C or 55C with and... | place: Denmark: Kongens Lyngby | collected 2014
GCGCCGGTGATGTGGGGAGAAATCTGCTCCTTGGCCTGAGGCTTTTAGGAAAAGGCACGATTGAAAATTTATCCTTCTGGGAAATGAATCCTAATCAGGCGCAGCGTATCCTTCACGAAGTGGGTGTCATCCGCGCTTTTAATGATCCCTTGGTACCGCTGAGGTATGAAGAGGATCTCTCCGGCTGTGATATCGTCGTTTTTGCCGCCAGCGGAGGTGTTCCGCCCCTAGGAGACGAAAAGAAAGTCGATGTCCGGCTTCTTCAATACGAAGCAAACGCGCGCATCTTAGGGGAGTGGATCGATAAGCTTGAATCGACAGGATTTACAGGGCTATACTTTATTCTCAGCGATCCGGTGGATTTTCTCTGCCAGACAGCTGTCGAATGCTTTAGTCTGCCATCGCGAAGAGTCATTGGATTTGGTCAAGGTGTGATGTATGCCCGCGCGGCTTTTTATGGCGGAGCACAGGTTCATATTTACGGCCCTCATGGCGCAGGGTTGTGGGTAGCAAACGATCCATTTAACTATGATCCGCTTCTTTCACAAGAATTGACACAAAAAACCGTCGTGGAAAACGTGCTGATAAGAGGTCTTGGTTTCAAGCCATTTATCGCTCCCGCGTTTACCAGTGGCGCGCTCAGTATGCTATCGTATCTTCGAAGCGAATCTCACTACGCTTCGCACTATATTCAAGATATCTACTGGGGAGAATTATTTCACCCGAACAAAGACACCTGGCACATGGAACCTCTCGCAGACGAACGCCTCTTTTCCGACGTGCTGAAGACGTATGAAAGGTGTAGAAGAGATGTCAGAAAATTGCTTGATTGAGATCACTCGTCAGGCGTCTCCACTCATGATGGAGATGATTGATGCGTTTAAAAAGGGTTATGGTTCTTCCTCACAGGAGACCTTCCTGTTGACATTGGAACTCGACGAGTATGGCAGGGATGAAACACTCTACAGACTGCTTAGAAGCGGCTTCAACCCAGAAGGGAAGCGAGGGGCGATCCTCATATCCAGTCCGTCAACTCTTTATACCAAGTCCGTGCTGACAGAACATGTCCATTTGCTCAATTCAATGGGGATGACTTTTCCCGGTATCCCTTATGTAGAGGCGATTCAGGGCTTGATGAATATGAGAAATGTCGTCCATCAACTGCACATCAGCCCGAAAGAAGCTCTCTTGAGAAGATGTAGGGATCTTGGCAGACGGCTTAGCCACTATCAGCCAAAGCCCCTTGAAAAGTTATTGGTCATTCACGCGAACTCGAAACCTGAGCAGTCCAATACGATGGCGCTGTTTCGCCGCGTAGAACAATATCTAAAGGGGATCGAAGTATCTGTAGAAATCATTCGAGAAGAGATTCAAGACTGCCGCGGCTGCTCATACAAAGCATGTGGCTACTTTAACGATACCAGTGGCTGCTTCTACGGCTCTGTATTCAACGAAGCCTTTTTGGAAAAAGTAACGGAATATGATGCGATCTTATGGCTGGCTCCAAACTACAACGATGCCCTAAGTGCAAAGATTATGGCGATTATCAATCGATTCTCTGCCTTGTATAAATTCTCACCCTTTTATGATAAAAGCCTCTATGCACTGATTGTCTCAGGAAACAGCGGCAGCGATAGCGTCGCTAGGCAATTAATCGGCGCGCTGTGCCTTAACAAAGGCTTCAGTCTTCCTGCCAAATTCTATGCGCACAAGATAGCCAATGATCCAGGGGAAATACAAAAACACCCTGACTTCGACCTAGTTGCCAGGGAGTTTGCTGATCGACTCAATCGGTGTGCAAAACAAGCCGGTTCAATTCATGCTATTAATTTGTAAGTCATCGATGTAAATAGGGGAGTCTGTCATGGGAAAAGAGATCCGCAGCGAATCGATCAAGGGAGATGACACTTCCAGAGTGATTTCTTTCCAGTCCGAGTCGGGGACGAAAATATTTTCTTCTATCATCACCACTCTCGATCCACTGTTGTATCCTTCAAATCGGAGTTTTTCCTGACGGCCGGAGTCAGAGCGCACAAAGAAGTGAAGACTGATACTGCCTTCCAAATAAATCGAGTCTAGTTGGGCAACAGAGTCGGATGAGAACATCAAAGACTTTGGCCCGGTCCTAGAGACATCTTCTGTTATATTTGCTGTAGTCCACGCATAATACTCAATATTATCCTGCGCCATGGTGTGGGGGACAAACTGGAAAGTCTGACTAAAGGGAGAACTCCAGTTTTCATTCATGTCTCGCACTTGCAGTACCGCGCGGAAAGTTCCGGGACCAGTAGGGGCGTAGTTCAGGTTATCGGAGTCCCCTTGATAGAGCAGTTCATTGTCCTGATAGAGTGTCCATTGTTTTCCTGTCAGATAGGTTCCCTTTGGTGCAAAGGACGTATCAAGCAGCAGAAAGCTGGAGTCTCTTTTTTCTATGGAGAACGACGCGTAGAGTCCTTGCGTTTCTCGGAAAGAGAGGCTCTTGTACAAGGTGAACAGCGCACTGACAAGGAAGAAGAAAAAAGCAAAAGCTAAGACAACAAATTTAATGTTAATGTATCCCCAGACGCTAGTGACAACTTTTGTCTCCTCGGCTTGGAATTTTTTCTCGACAAACAGATCGTGAATGTAGATGTCTTTTACATCCTGAACAATCTGCTCGACCTTTTCAATGCTGGTGTTGTTCGGAAGACTGCGAAAGTAGTTTTTGAAATTAAACAGCGAGACATCTTTTCCGATGATCTCAAGCATGATGCGGCTGATGTTTCTTCGCATCTGAGAAGGAGAGGGAAGATACTCGAAATCGACGTCTTCGACAATCAGGATCCCGCGATGTTTTAATTCTCCGTGAACCATGTAGAAGTTCTCTGGACGCATCAGGTTCAGCTGCATGAAGAGAGGGAGGGGCTCGAATTCACGCACAATGTTCAAATAAGCGTTCATCAACTCCACTTTTTCAGAACTGCTGCCTTCTAACTGCAATAGAGCCACCCCTTCAAGGACAGGGGAAATAAAGACAGCGCGATCTTCTTCCAGATAAAAGTCAGAAAGGTTTGGCAGATGCATGCGTGTCATGGACAGAAGTTCGGGGGTCAGTTCCCGAGTGAAATAGATTTCATTTTTAAAGTAGTGGCGATCTATTTTGGATATGCGTTGGTATTCGCCGGAGAGATTTACACTCTTTTGTCTTCGCATTGAAGCGGACTTCCTCCCTGTGATATAGTAGTAGTATACTCGAACTTCATCGAATTGTGAAGCCGACAGAACGCATCGCAATCGTGAAACAGTTGAAAACACAACGACTACCAACTTCAGTGAAGGGTAAACGAATGATCAGACTTTTTCATGCTTCTGACCTTCACCTGGGAAGACTCAGAAAGGCGCAGCAGCCCCTCTTACACAAAGCACTTCGCGCGAATCTCGTTCAAATGTTCGAGCGGGCAATAGAGGAGAAAGTCGACATGATTCTCCTCGCAGGCGATCTCCTCGATGACGGCTCCCGTGAGCCTAGGGAGGAGCTTTTTCTTTTGGATCTCTTTTCCCAGGCGCACTCGGAGGGAATTGACGTCTTTGTCTGCACAGGAAATCACGACAGCTCCATTCATGCGCGTCTGTGGAGAGAGCATGTCCATCTGTTCGACTCTGCGGATGTGAAAGTAGTAGAAAAAGAAAAGTACAGAGTCGTTTCCCAAGGACATCTTCCCGGCAAAGATCTTCGTAGCACGGTGGATTTTCCCGTATATCATGACAAGAAACCTACGATAGCCCTTCTTCATTCTCAGGTGTATCTAGGACAGATTCCCAAAGACGCAGTCTATCATCCGACAAGAGCAAAGGATCTTCAACGTCTACAGTACGACTACATCGCGCTGGGGCATCAGCACACCTTCTCTGTCGTATCTAGGAGCCCTCTGATCGTCTACAGTGGGTCTTTGAGTCCGTTACACCCCTTTGATCAGTCCACAAGCGGATACGTTGATCTGACGATTGGTCAAGAGCCGATATTTGTCAAGACAACAGAAGTGCTGTTTGAAGAGCGTAAGATCACTCTGGAGAGCGAGACACACACCGCTGCTGAAATCTATCCGCATCTTTTGAGTCTTTTAAGAGAAGATCCCCGGACGTTTCTGAGGCTGACGCTGGAGGGAACGCTCTCGTATCAGGATAAAGAGGGAATCGATAGACTGTTTAAGAATTTACCTGAAGGGCGAGTGGCCATACGCGATCGCACGGTGCTCATTGAAGAGGCTTCATCTCTTCCAGATGAGATCACTGAATCCTTAGAGACATTTGTCCCGAGAACGACGAGCGCTCTTTTTCACAGTTCACTTGAAATGCAGGAGATCTATCGAGCAGATCCAAAGAGGCTGATGAGGATTCTCGAGCAAGCGCTTTTAAAGGAGGAATCATGAGTTTTCGTGAGATCATCCTCCATTCTTTTGGAGCCTTTGAAGAAGAACGCTTTCGCTTTGATGCGCCGACGGGTCTATTTTATATTACCGGTGATAACGAAGCGGGGAAGAGCACCCTTTTTTCTGCCATGAAGACCATCTTGGCTGGGTTTCGTCCTGCGAGCAAAGAACGATTTGCCTATTTTCCCATCGGAAAGAAGGAAGCTTCTTTAGAGGCGGTGTTTTGGGATGGCTCCCGAGTGACAAGACAGCTCTCATCCTCGCCCTCTGGATATTTGATCACAGAAAACGAGACGAAGGCACTGGGCAATTTGCCAATGCCTCCACTAAAGGTGACAATGGTCGATCAGCTCTACTCGTTAGGTCCTACAGCTGCAGATGCACTAGAAGAAAAAGATTTTATGGAACTGGTGGAGGAGTTTTTGTGGCCTTCGCAGAAAAATATCCGCTCGCTTAAAGAAGCTCGTGCCATTAGCTCATCAAAAAGAAGAGAGCTCTATGTGCACAGAAAAGACGGCAGAGGCCAATTAAATGCCCTCCAACGCGAAATAGAAAGGCTTGATCAATTACTGATCGATTCAAGAGAAAGAGATCTTCATACGTGGGAGGATAGGGTAGAAANNGGGTAGAAAGCCTTCGCTTAGAAGAGGAGATGCAAGAGATTGACTTGCAAATCCAACAGCTTCAAGAGAAAAGAGAGGAACAACTCAAGGATCATATCGCTCTTTCAGAAAACGACGTGCGCATCATGAAGCAGCGCTGGAAGATAAAAGAACAATTAGAGCAAATCGAAGAAGAGATCCGTCTTTCAGGCGGCCAGAAGATGGATCCGGCTTTTTCGCCAGACGCATTAGCTGATCTGTCCGTCCTGTCTCCTGTCTTTCTTCTAATATCTATCATTCTGTTTGCCATCTCTTTGGTAACGGTCTTTTTGTATCGATGGTGGGCTATTATACCTTTTGTTGGAGCCATGCTTTTTCTCGCACTGTTTTGGATGTCCCAAAGGAAAAGGGGATTGCGAGGCGTCCTCAGCCCAAAACAGACCCGATTACTGAAAGAGCTTGGCGCGCAATGGTACGACCTGTACCGGAGCCTACCAGCAGAACCCCATGTCGAAAGAAGAGTTCTTTCCAAAATACCTGAGCCGTCCGAAAAAACGCTCGAAGCATTTTACACACAGCAGCAAGATGTGCAGCGCACGATGGAAGCGCAGAGAGAGGAGATGGAGGAAGCGTCTCACAAAAGAGATGATATTCTGTGGAGCCTCTCCGCCATCCGTGAACGACAGGTAAGATTTGAAATGGAACTCTCCACAGCAGAACTCGAAGATGCACGTGAAGAGAAAATACAGGAAGCAAAACAGCTTGACATCGAATGGGCAGGCTGGGCGATGGCCGAAGAGCTTCTAGAACATTTGATGGACTCCAAGCTTCGCAGTCTCAGTGAGCTGCTCCCGCGGGCTTCAGAGTACATGAAGAGATTTTCCGCCGGGAAATGGAGACAGATCCACCGCTCAGGTAACGGCTTCTTGCTTGAAGACGACAGAGGAGTCATGGTACGCTCTACGCATCAACTGAGCAGAGGAACAGCTGACCAATTCCTTTTATCCCTTCGCCTTGCGATGCTTGACACCCTGGAGACGACACAGCGACCTTTCCCGCTATTTCTCGATGAAGCGCTTGCCCACTGGGACGAAGATCGCCATGGAATCGCCATGCAGGTGCTCTCAGAGATTGCTTCGCAACGCGCTGTGTATTTTTTCACCACTCAGTCGGATACAGAGCGTTGGAAGGATCTGGAAAACATAAACTTTATTAGATTGGAAAAACAATGACGAGACTCGAACGCGCCAGAAATCTTACTTTTACCTCAATTGCAGTGAACTCTTTTTTGAGTGTCACCAAAATCTTGACGGGGATATTTGCCCACTCTTCTGTGGTGCTGGCCGATGGCATCGACTCCCTTTCAGACCTTTTCACGACCTCTTTAGCTTATATTGGGGTCAAGATGAGTGAAAAGGAAGCCGATGCTGGGCATCCCTATGGACACGAGAATTTTGAAGCTATTTGGGGCAAAGTGCTGGCGATGCTACTGTTTGTTTTATCGGTCTCGGTTTTCTATCGCGCGGCGCAGGAACTGATGGCGCCAGAGGTGATAACACCTGGGATCTATGCGATTGTTGTGACCATCCTCTCGATCATTGGAAAAATCTTTTTATCTCGATACACGCTCTATCACGCCAAAAAGATGCGATCGAGCGTATATGAAGCGGACGCAAAAAACTATATGAACGATGTACTGGCTTCGATCGGAGCACTCGTCGGCGTCATCAGCGCGAGAGCCGGATTCATCTATCTTCAGCCGCTGTTCTCCATGCTGATCGCTTTCTTTATCTTTAAAATAGCCTTTGAGCTCTATCGAGATTCTGCGCATGATCTAAGCGGAGCTGCCGCCGACCCCAAAGTCATAGAAGAAATAAGAAGGATCATTTTACAAGACCCCGGCGTCATACAGATCGATCAGCTTCGCACGCGTCGCCACGGAAAGAGAATATTTGTCGATGCGGACATTGCCGTAGAGAGGACACTTAGCCTCTTGGATGCGCATGAAATTGCCGACAGGGTCCACGACAAAATAGAAGAAGATATACCAGAGATCAAGCACGTAATGATACATGTCAATCCGAGCGCAAAAAAAGGGACCATAGGTCCCGTTGGCGAGGCATAGAAGATTTGAACTCCTGACACCCAGATCCGAAGTCTGGTGCTCTATCCACTGAGCTAATGCCCCACAGCGTTATTATTATACATCTTCTTGTAAAAAACTCAAAGTGTTTTCTTCGCAAGTGGGGAAGGATGGATTTTGGTTTTATCATATACCACTTGTCTTTCTGATTAAGGTGGAGTAGGTCTTTTGAATATTTGATGATTTGAAAACGCATCAACGAAGATCCTCATAGTATGACTTAAAAAAAAGTTTACACATGATTAATATGGATATTTATATATAAAGTCCTTACGTGTTTATTGACCAACCTGGGAATTGAGAGAGTTACTTTGCTAAACAAACAGAACGCTTGAGCATCTTTCTTGTAATATTGTCTCCATGATACTTAGGAGGAAGCTGATGATTCGAAAAGCGTACCTGGTTTTGTCGATTCTACTTTTAATCTCTTTTTTTCCTCCAGCTCTTAATATTCCGGCTTCTGTGGAATTGAATCGCTTTGGTGATCCTTCTAAATTACTTGAAGAATCAGCCCTTTACGGCATGATCATTCCTGAACAAGGCACGTTTTCAAAAGAATTGCAACAGGAAATCGAAAGCATCTCACTCAACTATGATGCTGTGTTTCTTTTTCTAAATTATTCTCATGAGAGAGAGCGTGATTCGCTTCGCTATTTTTTACAGTTACCCGATGAACGCTATCTGGAGAAAATACCGATTTCGCAGAAATTAACTCTTGATGAGTTTCACTCGCTGAGAGAACCGCTGAGCAATCTAGTGATCAAAAAAGGGAAGCCTAGTCTGCTTCTCCCGCTAGAAGAAACAGATATTACTCTAGCTCCACTTCCACTCATCGAGGAAGAAAACAGAGATGCCTATGCGTTTCGTGTGAGTCTGCCACATGAGCACAAAGAGTCTTGTCTTCAATCTCTCCAATCTATGCAATTGGCATTTGTAGAATTGTCTGAACCTCCCGTCCCATTGGCAGAGCCTACTCTTTCTCAGTTTGTCTTTTTATCCCTTTCGAGAAAAACTCTTCTAATTTTTTTACTCGGTACGATTCTAATTTTCACACTTCATTTGATACAAGTTAATAGGCGACGCATGATCGTTGAGAAGCTACAAGGAATTAGTCCTACTTCCATGTTCATTATGCAAAGCAAGAGACATTTCCTTTTTTTAGTTCCTGTTGCTACTGTCGTCTTTATTACTACATATTTATTTAAGATCGGATGCCATTTTTCTTTATTCTTAAGCACGGCAAAGTACTACACTATACTCTTCATTTTGTATATATGTCTCCTGGGAGTTATTCAATTGATTGTTCTCCTGTATTTCTATTCAATGCCCATGACTGACACACTTTCCCGTTCGCGCGTTCTGTGGCGCACTGCTTTGCTCTTAGCAGGAAAGTCACTTTTGACGTTTGCTCTCCTGAGTTTGCTACTTCCGGCCATAGCAGAAGGGATCGTTTTATTCCGCTACAAAAGTCTCTACCATCTCTATGCAAACATGTACAAAGATATCTATTTCCTTGAATATTCTTCATGGTTTCCGGAGGGAGAAGGGGATGCCCAACTTCTATATCAGGAGCTCAGTAAACACCCAAACATTTTCTACTCATATGTAAGAAAAGAAGGGGATATCTGGTTATGGGAAATGAACCAAGAGTACTTAGAGTGGCTCGAACTCATGGATACAAAGGGAAAACAAGTGCGCTTCGATACAGATGATAAACTTGTTCTGGCACCGATTTCTATAAGAGAAGACCCGGAACTCAAAAAAATGATTTCCATTTATACAAGGCAAGGATTACATCCTAGCCTTATTGAACTTAAGGATAAACCCTTGATCCCTCTTGTTGATCTCAGGAAAAATCCTGAACAACTGCCAATGATGGCGATTGATCGATATGTAATTGAGCAGGGCTCTCCGCCTCTTGTTCGATCTATTTACTCACTTGATCCTCAGCGAGGTATGGAAGATAAGAAAGAATATCCACTTTCGCCTTCACCGCTGCCATATCCCGTCTACTGGCGCTCTTACGCCTCTCTGGCTCAAGAGAGGGAGGATATTGCTTTGTTCCATCTAAAAGAACAACTAAAGAAAATCGGTTTATTCGGACCCTTTGTCCTCGCCGTGCTTTTAGCCGTCTACCAATATCTTTTCGGGATGTATAAAGAGAGGATAAAAGTCGGTTTTCTTTTCGCAATCCCATCGTGGCATTCAGTGAAACCTATGATTCTCGCCATAGTGTTTTTAGATGTGTTCGCATTTGCATTAAGTGCCGTTCTTTTACCGAGCTTATTTTTTCAGGTGTGGAAGATGGCGATTGCTCTACTATTTTCGTTTGATCTACTGTGCATCATTAGCAGTTTGGCGCTTTTGAGAAGAAGAATACTTTTGGAATTAAAGGAGTCATCATGATTCGAGTAGAGGCTATCGGAAAAGAGTTTAGCGGATTCCCTGTACTGAGAGACGTTGACTTTGTATTAGAGAAAGGGGATTTTCTCGGCATTATTGGACCTTCCGGTAGCGGCAAGACGACACTTCTCAATATTCTTGCCGGTTTTGAACGAGAGTATGAAGGAGAAGTTTATTATCAGGGAACACGCTTAAAATCATTGAGTCGGCACAAACAACTCAAGTTATATCGCTCAGACTATGCATACCTCTTTCAAAACTATGCACTAATGATGCATGAGAGTGTAGAAGAGAACCTGAGGATGGCAATGTATTATCGAAATGTTGCCTCTCCCAAGGATGAAATGATCAGCGCCCTTGAAGAAGTGTCCTTAAATAAATCCGTTCTGAAAAAACCCTGTCTTCTTCTTTCTGGCGGGGAACAGCAACGAGTCGCATTGGCGAGGCTACTGCTCAAGCCTTCACAGATCGTATTTGCTGATGAACCGACTGGGAATTTAGACCGTAAAAACGCCGATATGGTCTTTTCCATCTTGAAGAAGATGAAGGATAAAGGGAAAACCGTACTTGTTGTCACGCACGACCTGCAGAATCTGTCGTATTTTGACTATGTACTGGAACTACCCCTGCTACGTGAAAAAAATCAAAATAATTAAGTGGCTATTTGACAACTTCCCCTACAGTATCACTGCATAATAGGAGATTTGTTATTTGTTTTTCTAACGGAGTATCAGAATAAATGACTAAAAAAGTTGTTGAAAGATATTTTTGGCATCACAAATGGTAGTGTAAAGAGTTTTGTGT
>LSQX01387717.1_pt1 | contig 10361 bp, 9 predicted proteins | sample 654561 | NCBI WGS metagenome assembly LSQX01 (sample SAMN04489861, study PRJNA283612) | anaerobic digester metagenome | isolation source: 4 biogas reactors fed with cattle manure at either 37C or 55C with and... | place: Denmark: Kongens Lyngby | collected 2014
GGCTCAAAACCATCGTCAGCATGAATACCATTATGGTGGACGGCACGGGCATGTGCGGCTGCTGCCGCCTCACCGTCGGAGACGAAGTCAAATTCTCCTGCGTCGACGGCCCCGACTTTGACGCCCACCAGGTAGACTTCAACGAAGCCCTAAGGCGCTCGGTGACCTACCGCGAACAAGAAAACCACGACCGCGAAGAAGAAATGAAACTGCACCGCTGCCGCGTCACCGGGGAGGTACGCCATGGATAAGAAAAAACCTAATATGTCTCCTGTCAAGGTCCCCATGCCCGAGCAGACGCCGGACATCCGTAATCGAAACTACGACGAAGTCGCCCTAGGCTACACATTGGACATGGCCATGGAAGAAGCTACTCGGTGCTTGCACTGCAAGCACCGCCCCTGCGTCGACGGCTGCCCTGTGAATGTCCAGATCCCCGACTTCATCGAGAAAATCGTGAACGGTGAAATCGAAGGCGCCTACCAGACGATCATTGAGACCAACAGCCTTCCCGCCGTCTGCGGACGCGTCTGCCCCCAAGAGAACCAATGCGAACTCGTCTGCGTACGCGGCATCAAGGGGGAGCCCGTCGGCATCGGTCGCCTTGAGCGCTTCGCCGCCGACTGGCACTTCGAGCATATGGAAAAGCAGCCTGAAAAATCGGCCTCTAACGGCCATAAAGTGGCCATCGTCGGCTCCGGTCCCGCAGGACTCTCCTGCGCCGGCGACCTGGCTCGTTTAGGCTACGACGTCACCGTCTACGAATCATTGCATGTCGCGGGCGGCGTCCTCATGTACGGGATCCCCGAATTTCGTCTCCCGAAGTCCTTAGTACAAACAGAAATCGACCAGTTAAAAGCACTGGGCGTCAAGATCCTCACGGATCATGTCATCGGGCGCATCATGACCCTAGATGAGTTATTAGAAGAAGAAGGCTATGAAGCCGTCTTCATCGGCAGCGGCGCGGGACTTCCCGGCTTCATGCACATCCCCGGCGAAAACATGAACCAGGTGTACTCCGCCAATGAATTCCTCACCCGCGTGAACCTCATGCAGGCCTGGCGCTGGCCCGAGTCGGCCACCCCGATCAACATCGGGAAAAAAGTAGCGGTCATCGGCGGCGGCAACGTCGCCATGGACTCCGCGCGCTCCGCCATGCGCTTAGGGGCTGAGAAAGTCTCCATCGTCTACCGGCGCTCGGAAGAAGAACTGCCCGCCCGACAAGAGGAAGCCCATCACGCGAAAGAAGAGGGCATTGAGTTCCTCATGCTGAACAACCCCGTAGAGATCCTGGGCGATGAGCAGGGCAACGTCACGGGCATGCGCATCATCCGGATGGAATTGGGAGAACCTGACCATTCAGGGAGAAGACGTCCGCATCCTATTCCTAATAGTGAATACGACATCGAGGTCGACACCGTCATTGTGGCCATCGGTCAGTCACCGAACCCCTTGTTGCGTCAGACCACCCCTGACTTAAAAAGTGAGAGCTGGGGCGGGATCATCACGGATGAAAAACTCTTGACCTCCAAAGCCAAGGTATGGGCCGGGGGCGACGCCGTCACAGGCGCGGCCACCGTCATCCAGGCCATGGGCGCCGGAAAGACGGCCGCGGCCTCCATCCATGCGTATTTAACGGAAGTATAGAATTTATGCGCGGTAAAGCGCCGCGCCGATCGCTGTGGCGTACTCGGCCTGTTCGGGCACCACGATATCAATTGAATACAAATCAGAAAAACCACGGAGCACCTCGTGTCCTTTTGAAAGGACCGCGAGGTTGCCCGTGAAGACAATCTTGTCGACCTCTTCAAGCCGGGCTGAAAGTACGGCGTCTGTCCCCACTGACTGAAACACTAAGTTGATAATGCCACAAGCTAAATCAGACGCGGTCGCGCGGTCACCGACACGTCCGAAGTTCGAGGCGGTCGTGTCCTCTGACAAACCGGGGATGTCATAGCGTGAGATATCCCCGATGGAAAGATCCACATGTCTCAAATTTCCGCCTTCGGCCATCTCCCCGATCGTTTCAAAATCTCGGACATTCAAGATCACCTGGGCCAGGCCCAATAGTGTGCCGCCTCCGACTCCCGACCCGATAATATGACGGATCTCATGTCGGTCGGCATAGACAATGGAAGTCCCTGTCCCCATGCTGACCACTATGGCGCGTTCGACGCCGGCCGTATAAAGGCCGCCTAAGCCCACGGCGTCAAATTCCGGGACGATACGTGTCTCACGCTTTAGAAGCTGGCCGTCCAAATAGGACGCGCCCACCCCTGTGGCGTGAATGGAGGTCACTTCTTCTAGTTGGAGATTGTTTATCGATAAGAACTTACCCAGGGCGCCGTAGGCTGAGGCGACAGGGTCGTCGGCCTGCACACGTGCCCGAAGGAGCGGCTCACCCTCTTGAAATCCAATGATCTTCGTGATGCTGCCGCCGACATCGAGCCCGATGAGGACGCTGTTTGTGGGTTTAGCGGGCATAACGTGAACTGTCGCGCTCGGCTAAGAGGCCTGACATAACGGGCTCACGGCTCGCATTTCGAAGCGCGCTGAAGGCCAGGCGCCCGTCGTCAAAATCGATATGCGTCGAGGAGGGAGCAAAGACAAAGATAAACTGTGAGACAGCCTGTAAGAGCCCCCCGATCGCGTAGGCGGATCCCGAGATAATATCCTGGAAGCGCACGCGCACCTCAGAGGATAAACGCTCGGTGTTGCAGATGACCGTGCGGCCCTGCTTCACATGGTCGCAGACAGGCCAGGCGGTGTCGATGTCAAAGGCTTCGACGAGTACCACCGTATGATCAGTCCCCTGCTTCGCGCCCGGGAAGGGCACGGTCCGCTCGCGTTCGCGCTTCGACCTGGCCTCACGGACATTAGGGCTTTCCTCCTGGTAGGGCTCCTCGTAATCGTAGGAGTCATACGAATCGTAATCGTCGTAGTCGTATTCCTCGTCCGTGCGCCCAAAGAGTTTATTCAAAAAGTTGCTCATAGTTTCTCCTCAAACACAGCTATCCACTCTGTGTCCGTCCATTATAAGGACGTCAGGTCAAGCTTGCAAGAAATGCATGAAATCGTCATAGCCTTGTCATATGGCTGTTATTTATGTAGGCGTATACAGCGCCTCCTCATTTGACAAGCTTTTTTTTTGGTGCTACCATTCGAGGCAATTGAATCGCTTTAGATAGAGGCGCGATGTTCAAGAGTACCACCGCATGAGGGTCAGGCAACCCGCGGGGATAGGAAAAGGGAACGTCGCCGAAACTTCAAAGACAGCCTGAGTCATTGGAGTTGGGTCGCAGGAGAATATCCGGCGGACTGTCACAAGTATTTGTGAAGCGCTATCGATGGCATCGGAGAAGAAAAACTGTTCTCACCCGATTTCCATGGAACCGCTTGACAAAGCGGTTCTTTCATTTTAAGCCTCCGGCAGGCTCGAATGCCGGGGCCCTATTGGGGTCGGAAAGGAAATGGGCATGAGAAGAATCGTTCTTATCCTGACAGTCTTACTTGTTATTAGTATGGCAGCCTGCGGCCAAAAGACAAGCACTCCCTCAGGCGTCGAGGACGGCGTCCTCACCGTCGCCATGGAATGCGCCTACGCGCCTTACAACTGGGCGCAAAACGATGACGCTAACGGTGCCGTTCCCATCAAGAACGCGCCGGGCTCCTACGCCAACGGCTACGATGTCACGATTGCCAAAATGATCGCTGAAAAAAATGGCTGGGAACTGGAAGTCATCCAGTCTGACTGGGACTCGTTAGTGCCCGGGGTCATGACGGGCACCTTTGACGCGGTCATCGCGGGGCAGTCCATGACCGCCGACCGCGCCAAACAAGTCGATTTTGCAGGCCCCTACTTCTACGCCACCATGGTCAGCCTGACCAAAGCGGGAAGCCCCTATGCTTCCGCAACCGGCATTCAAGATCTAACAGGTGCCCGGGGCACCGCCCAGGAAGGCACCATCTGGTTTGACCAGTGCTTGCCCCAGATCCCGGATGCTGTGATCCCCTTAAAAGCCGCTGACGCTCCCGCCATGCTCATGGCGCTTGAGACCGGCACGGTGGACTTTGTCACCACCGACCTCCCCACCGCTCAGGGCGCGGTTATCGCCTACCCGGATATGGTCATCTTGGACTTCACGGGCACGGACGGTGACTTCCAGTTCTCAGAACAAGAGCGTACCGAGAACGTCAACATCGGGGTGTCGGTCATGAAGGGCAATACAGTTCTAAAGAACAAAATTGACGCGGTTCTTTCCGCCATGACCGCCGATGACTTCACAGGCCTCATGGAAGAAGCCATCCGGATCCAGCCTTTGGGCTAAGGAGATACCATGGGTAAATTCCAAGAACTCATCCTGGATATCGGGGATCTGTGGGGGCAGTACGGGGCGCTTTACCTGCGGGGCATCCGCTCCACGCTTGTCTTAGCGCTTGTCGCGACCGCGATCGGCTGTGTTATCGGCTTTGCCTGCGGGGCCCTGAACACGATCCCCTACACCCAAAACGACTCGCTTTTAAAACGCTTTATGTTGAAAACGATTCGTGTCGTGATTCGCATCTATGTCGAACTTTTCAGGGGCACCCCGATGCTCCTGCAGGCGGTGTTCATCTTTTACGGCCTGCCCTATGTCACGAACAATATGTACCGCTTCAACAGCATCTGGCTGGCCTCCATCCTCATCGTGTCAATCAACACGGGCGCGTATATGGCGGAGTCCGTCCGAGGCGGTATCCTGTCGATTGATCCGGGACAGACCGAAGGCGCAAAAGCCATCGGGATGAACCATGTGCAGACGATGACTTCCGTGATCCTGCCTCAGGCTTTGCGCAACATCATGCCGCAGATCGGCAATAACTTCATCATCAACGTGAAGGATACCTCGGTCATGTTTATTATCGGCTTTCCCGATTTCTTCGCCGCCCACCGCTCTGCGGTGGGGGCGACCTATCTTTACTTTCCTTCCGCCACGGTTGAGATGGCGGGTTATCTGACTTTGACGCTTGTCGCCTCTTTCATCCTCCGCTCTATCGAGAAGAAGATGGATGGCGATCAGCACTTTGAATTGGCCGCGGCCGATCAACTGGTCATGGCGGCGGGTACCTACCGCCACCGGGGAGAAAGGGAGGATTCCTATGAAGATTAAACCTTCCGTGAGTGATGCCCCGATCCTTTCCATCCGGCATTTGGCCAAGACCTTCGGGAAGAACAAGGTCCTCTTCGACATCGACTTCGATGTCGAAGCGGGTGAGGTCATCAGTGTCATCGGCTCCTCCGGTTCGGGGAAGTCAACGCTTTTGCGCTGCATTAACTTGTTAGAGATGCCGACAGGCGGCGAAATCCTCTTTCGCGGCAAGAACATCCTGGACCGCGGGGTTAACATCCCGGAGTACCGCTCCCATGTCGGCATGGTGTTCCAGTCTTTTAACCTGTTTCACAACATGACGGTGTTAGACAACTGTGTGGTGGGTCAGATGAAGGTGCGAAAAAGAAGCCGCGCTGAGGCGGAAGAAAAGGCTCGCTACTACCTTGATAAGGTGGGGCTTTTGGCCTATGTCGACGCGAGGCCGCGTCAGATCTCGGGCGGTCAAAAACAGCGTGTGGCCATCGCCCGAGCACTTGCCATGGATCCTGAAGTCCTGCTCTTTGACGAACCGACCTCGGCCTTGGACCCTGAGACGGTGGGTGAGGTGTTGGAGGTTATGCGGGATCTTGCGGATGAACAGATCACGATGCTGGTCGTCACCCATGAGATGGCCTTTGCCCGGGATGTGAGTCAGCGCGTGTTCTTCATGCATGACGGGGTCATCCATGAAGAGGGGTCGCCGGAGTCTATCTTTGAGCGTCCTCGTAAGCAAGAGACGCAAGAGTTCCTGTCGCGCTTTTTAGCGCGCTAGCGGGAGCCGAAAAGCGCGCTCCCCACACGTAGCATGGTCGCCCCCTCGCGGATCGCCTGGGGGTAATCATTTGTCATGCCCATGGACAGTTCTTGCAGTTCGGGCATGTCGTATTTTTTTGACAGGCGGTCGCGAAGCGTTCGAAGTTCATGGAACACGGGCGCCGCGTCCTCCGGGTCGTCAAAGAATGGCGCCATCGTCATGAGGCCCTGGATGTGCACATGGGGGAAGCGCTCGCGCTCCCGGATCACGGCTTCCGTCTCCTCCGGCGTAAAGCCGCCCTTCGTCTCCTCCCCTGACACATTGACCTGTAAGAGCACGTCCTGGACAAGGTCCTTTTTGTTGGCTTCTCTTTCCACCGCGTTTAGGAGTCGTCTGCGGTCCACCGAATGAATCAGGGCCACCTGCCCCACCACCTGGCGCACCTTATTAGTCTGCAAATGACCGATCATGTGCCAGACCACATCTAAACCCAACGCCTCCGCCTCAAGCACCTTCGCCAGAAGCTCCTGCACCCGATTCTCACCAAAAACACGCTGCCCCAAACCCCGCGCGGACGCCACATCCTCGATAGGAAAATTCTTCGACACCGCCACAAGCTCGACATCCCCCACCGCGCGGCCCGCCTCCTTCGACAAGGTCTCCACCGAAACTTGAAACCCCTCAAAATGCGCTTGGATTTCCGCTGTTCTTACCGAATCGTTCATGTTGTTTATTTACCTTTCACCGTATCAGTCGATCAGGACGCCGTCCCCGGCTGTCCATGGATTCGTCACATAGAGATCTGTCTCAGTCAAAGCCTTCTCCTGCTCCGAAAGCGTCGCAATAAGCGCGTTATGACCGTCCTCCGCCAAGATCCTGACCGCCACCGTCTCAGTCACCCCGCCTCTGATCTTGCGAAGTTTAGCAGTGTGTTCCTCAAGATTTACATCAAAGAGGGAGCGAAGCGGTACCGAAAGCCCCTTCACGCGAGACACGATAAGCTCCACATCATTTATGGCCGACACCGAAGGGACATAGCCCGTCCACGCATCACTTGAGAGCCACAGCCAGTCACCTTCTATTTCATCGCGGACGCGCAGCACTTCAATATTCTTGAGTTGAAAACCGCCCTTTAGAAGAAGCTCCACCCGACTCCCCTGCGTGAGTTCCATGTTCTCAATGTCTGTTTTGGGCCGCCAGAGCACCATGGAGCGCCCGCTGAAGCGACGCATGGAAAGCACCTGTTCACCGGCCCTCACCCGCTCATAGCGCAGATCCCGGCCGTTGACAGGCAGTTGGTTCAGGCGCCCGATCACCTGTTCGGGTGCTCCCTGGTATTCGCCCCAGACAGGATCAAATTCATGGAGTGCTGAAAAGGGATAGAAACTCACTTCCCCTGTCATATGCGCGCGCAGGGTGACGACGCGTCCGTCAGATGAGAAATCCTCTTTCAGTCGCTCCCGTTCCGATCTGAGCGACGAGAGCAGGTCATCCGATGAGGCAAAAAGCGGTGCCTGAGACTTGGCCGCCGCAAGATAATGTCGAAATTCGCTGATCGCCTCCGCCCTATTCTCCGTACCAAGCCGGGTAAGCCCCACAATGGACGCGCGGAGCCGACTGTCAATGGGGGCGAGCGGCTGAGGGTTACGGAGTGTGTCCGCAAAGCCTGAAAGCACAAAAGCACGCGCCCGGATACGCTGTCCAAGATCGCGGTAGTAGAGGGCATCCTGTTCCCGGTCATAGGGCAGGATGAAACCTAATAGGGCGTCTTTCGCGACACGTTCGCCTTCTTCGATCACGGGCAGGAAGATCCCGTGATCCGGCGCGGTGACCGTGACCGCGTCATCAATGAAGATAAGGGACACATCCTCTTTAATGGCCATTTCGGATTTCGATAAAAAAGCAAGCCTGGGCGCTTCCCTGTCCCCGGTCAGGATGAGGACGATCAGCCAGATGGCAGACGCGATCATGACGAGCACGAGCACGGAAATAAAAAGCAGACGAATATGGCGCTTGGCACGAAGTGAGCGCCTTTTCTTGGACAGTTCGTCCACACGATTCATCGGCGATCTCCAAAGCCAATGCGCTCCAAGGCCAACATGGCCCCCAAGCGCGCGTTTTCAAAGGTCAAGCCCCCCTGCACAAAGACATCGTAGGGCGGGCGAAGCGGCCCGTCCGCAGATAACTCAATCGTAGAGCCCTGGATAAAGGATCCCGAGGCCATGATGACGTCACATTCGTAGCCCGGCATGGGCGCGGGAATGGGGGTGACAAAGGCATCTACGGGGGAGGCGGCCTGGATGGCCTGACAGAAGATTTCAAGTTTTTCGGGGGATTCAAGCCTCACCAGCTGCACGATATCCCCTCTCGGATCAAGGGGCGCGGGGAGGACTTCGTAACCGGCCAATTGAAATAGTGAGGCCAGATGGATCGCGCCCTTCATGGCGGAGGCCACGACGGTGGGCGCAAAGTAGAGTCCCTGGAGCAGGAGTCTTGTCATGCCAAAGGAAGGACCTACATGGCGTCCGACGCCGACGGCGGTCATCCCTTCGCTTATTTCTTCGATGAGATCTCTTCTTCCGGCGACGTAGCCTCCGCCCGGCGCGATGCCGGAGCCCGGATTCTTGATGAGGGAGCCGGCGATGAGGTCAGCCCCTTCTTCGAGGGGTTCGGTCATCTCCACAAATTCGGAGTAACAGTGATCGACAAAGAAGATGGCGTCTTTATTTTTTTCATGAATTGCTTCCCTAATCCTACGGATGTCAGACGCCAGCAGTGAGCGGCGGTCGGAATAACCCCTGGATTTTTGCGCGTAGACCATGCGTGTTTTGTCTGTGATCGCGCCCTTGATGCCTTCGCTATCCGGATTTCCGTTATCGTCCAGATCAATAATTTTAATATTGACGCCTCGTGTGGATAAACTCTGGCGCGAAGGGCCGGAGAGGGTCATCTGGAGGGAGTCATAGGGGGTGCCCGTGACGATGAGAAGTTCGTCTCCGTGGGATAGAAGTGCGCGTAGGCAGGTGGCGAGCACATGGGTGCCTGAGGCGAATTGGGTGCGCACGAGGGCGTCTTCGGCGCCCAGGGCGCGCGCGAAGACGGCTTCTGTCTGTTCGCGACCGGCGTCGTCGTAGCCGTAGCCTGTCTTATGGATAAAGGCGCTTTCTGAGACATAGGAGGCGGCAAAGGCGTCTAAGACTTCGAGCTGCCGCTTCTCGCGGACGCGGTCGACTTCTAAAAAAGCGTCTTGCACTTTTTCGAGGGCTTTTTCTGAGCAATCGAAGACCTGTTGGCTGATGCCTCTTCTTTCATACCATGTGTAACGTTCGTTCAAGCTCTTTACCTCCAAGAAGCATTGTACTAGAAATGAGGGCCTCCGACGGTCACGCTTCTTTGGTTGACAAGATTTCCTGTCTTTGTCATAATAGCGTGGCCGGTCAAAAGACCCGCGACATGCGGCCGTGGCGGAACTGGCATACGCGCACGTTTGAGGGGCGTGTGGGAGACCGTACGAGTTCGAATCTCGTCGGCCGCACCAAGAAAATACCATCTGTTGATCTGGGAAAATGGATCAGCGGGTGGTTTTTTTATGGGCTCGCCTTCTGTCTTGGTACCCCCGATGTTAGACTGAGTAGACAATTATCTCTCAAGCTTTTTGAGCTTGAATTTATTGGGAGGTAAGTCGATGCCCATGACCATCGTCCGACAGGACATCACGAAGATGAAAACATGCGCGATTGTAAACGCCGCGAACCCTCAACTTAAGATGGGCGGCGGTGTCTGTGGCGCTATTTTCAGGGCCGCCGGAGCGGCCCAGCTCCAAGCCGCCTGCGATCCCCTGGCGCCCATTCAAACAGGCGAAGCCGTCATTACACCGGGCTTTGATCTTCCCGCAAAATTCATTATTCATACGGCCGGTCCGATCTATGACAAGAAACAAGCGGATTTAAATGAAAAACGGCTTCGCGCCGCCTATACCCATTCGTTAACATTGGCGGTTGAAAACAACTGTGACAGCATCGCCTTCCCCCTCATTTCAAGCGGCATCTACGGTTACCCGAAAGATGAGGCCTTGCGGGTGGCCACCTCCGCCATCCAAGACTTTCTTCTCGATCACGACATCGAGGTGACCCTAGTCGTCTTTGACAAAGCTTCGTTCAGTGTCAGTCGGAAACTATTGGGCGCGGTGGAAAGTTACATCGATGCGCACCTGATCGATCGCGAAGTCACTAGGCGTTTAGAAGCGTTCGATATGGATCAAATGGCGGCGCCTATTATGGCACCCCTCGATGATTTAGTCGGAAACCTAGACGAACCGTTTTCTGAGATGCTCCTGCGGCTAATTGACCTGAAGGGCATGACCGATGTTGAGGTGTACAAGCGGGCTAATCTTGACCGCAAGTTATTTTCCAAGATCCGAACGGGCAAGGGCTATATGCCGAGTAAGCGCACCGCGATTGCGCTTGCGGTGGCCCTGC
>LSQX01065080.1_pt3 | contig 10360 bp, 7 predicted proteins | sample 654561 | NCBI WGS metagenome assembly LSQX01 (sample SAMN04489861, study PRJNA283612) | anaerobic digester metagenome | isolation source: 4 biogas reactors fed with cattle manure at either 37C or 55C with and... | place: Denmark: Kongens Lyngby | collected 2014
TCCTGCAAAGCCTGCAGGGTTTTTGGCGATAACGCCAGCTGAGGGAATGTCATATTGTCCAAGAGACACCTGTCTTTCTTTCGTTCGTAAGATATTACTTCATCGCACGTTTGTGCATCTGAGTTTGAACGAGCCATTGTAGCACACATACAGACCAACAGCAAAGATTATTATTTTGCGCTGTTGTTTTACGGGGGATGATGTTGAGTCAAAGAAGAATTTGACTGTGTTTAAAGACTAGGGATCTGGACGGTTAACGATCGCAGAAGATACAGATAACCGGCACCTATGCATCGTTGATCCGCAGCGCTTCTACCTCCAGATACTGTTCATACAGGGTTTCTATCTCATTGAGGATCGACGCATAACGTTGGTATTGCTCTGGATCCGTATCGGCATCAAAGGTTGTTTCCAGTTGCTCTTTTTCGTCTTCAAGCTTCCTGATAGCTGCTTCAAGTGCATTTTGACGCTCTTTAAGCAAGGCGGTCTCCCGTCGTTGTGCCACCCGGTTTTTTCGCTTGCTCTCGTCGGATAATTTATCTGGTTGATTAACCGGATCGGGTTTGTTTGTCTGCTTTGATTCTGCAGCCCGGGCGGCAGCGCGATAGGTTTCAAAAGAGTCAAATGCTGTGACATTCGTGCTGATAAACCCAAGCACCCGATCACAGCAGCGTTCGATGAACATGCGGTCATGGCTGACAGCCAGAATTGCGCCTTCGTAAGCAAGTAGCGACTGCTCAAGTATCTCCCGGGAATAAATATCCAGCTGGTTGGTCGGTTCGTCGAGAAAAAGGATATTGGGTTGTTCGAGCAGCAGACAGGCCAGATACAGACGTGACCGTTCACCGCCGCTCAGGACATGCAATTTCTTGAAAACATGGGTATCCCGAAAACCATAACGAGCCAGCAGATCGCGCGATTCTCCCTCGCTGAGATCGCTGCGGGAGAGCAGTTCTCCGAGAACCGTCTGTTCTTCGTTTGAAAAGTGGACCTGCTGACCCAGATGACCGTAGATCATCCCGGTAGCCAGGCGGATATGACCTGACATTGCCTGATGGCAGCCCCTGAGCAAATTCAAGAGCGTTGTCTTGCCGCATCCGTTGGGCCCGCACAGACATGTCTTTGACCCTGCTCTCAATTCAAAAGCAACATCCTGGAAAAGCGGCGTGTCGTTATAGCCGCCCTTTAAATCGCTGACTTCAAGCAGTACGCGATCAGAATCGCCGGATGGCAGGCTGGGCAGAAAACGAAAATTCAGACTCTGCTTCTGACGATGATTTCGTGCCATAATATCATCCAGACGCGCGGAAAGCTTGGCCGTGACCTTTTCCCGGGCATGATAGGCTGACATCTTACGATGAGACAGCATGGTCTGAACAACTTCCTGCTGACGATTCAGTTCGAGAGACACTTTCTTGATTTCGCGTTCCAGTGTCAGGGCTTCAGCAGCAGCCTGTTCGAAAAAACGTGTGTATCCGCCGGAACGAATCGTGATGCGGCCATTGCTGAGCTCGCCAACGGCGGTTGCCGTGCGGTCAATAAACGTACGGTCATGTGAGATAAACAGTACGGTACCCTTGAAACGGGTCAGATACTGTTCCAGCCATTCCAGTGCCGACAAATCCATGTGGTTGGTCGGCTCGTCGAGCAGCAGCAGATCCGGATTCATGATGATGATCCGCGCCAGGGCAACGCGCATCCGTTCACCACCAGACAGGCTTGCTAGAGGCCGTTGAAAAACGTCGCTGGTGAGACCAAGTCCTCCTAAGGCCTCTTCCATCATGTGGCGATGCTCGTAGCCACCGACGGCCTCGTATTGGGTGGTTAGATCAGCGTATTGAGCGAGTTTCTGTAGAACGGCAGGATCGTTCTGCTGCCGGTCTCCCAGTTCAGTCATTTCCAATTCTGTCCGGCGGATTGCTTCTTCAAGCCGGCGAATCTCCGGGCTGAGCCAGGATTCCTCTTCAGTATCGACATCATCGGGCAGAGACTGAGGCAGATAACCGCAGACGGCAGATCCTGCGATCGTAATACTGCCGCCGTCGGGTTTTTCAGATCCCATGATCAGACGCATTAATGTTGTTTTTCCGGCACCGTTATTGCCGATCAGGCAAAGGCGTTCCCCGCGGTCAAGCTGAAACGAGACCTCGTCCAGAACGGTATAGCCAAAATAATGCTTGCTGACTGCCTGTAAAGATATCAGGCTCATGAATCCCTCCGTAATATCGTTCGTTCAGGCGAGAGTATATCATATCTGCTTAGCAGCTGCCAGAATGTCCACGCTGCTGGTCAAGCCTTGAGTTGTGCAGATCAATATCAACTGCTTCACGAATGAATCAAAATTGAAAATGAGTGGCCAAATTTGATTCAAATCAATTATTTTTATTCTGAACTCAGGTAGACTGGGTCTGTAAGATACAAAAGAAAGAAGGGAATAACATGTCAGGCACATTAACATTTAAAGAGGCAAAGAAAAAGAACCTGAAGACATTAGAGGCTTATGTCCCGGTTGTAGCAAGGGTTCACGGTGCTAACCATCCGGAGTTTCATGACGTACAACAGCTCTTTGATACAATTCGAATGAGCATTAAAGAAGCAGGCTCCACTCAGCCTGAACTGCACGAATATTTCGCCAGACTACGCGAGGTCACAGACAACTACACCGTTCCGGCGGATGTTTGCGAATCCTACGAGGCAGTCTACGTAATGCTGGCCGAACTCGATCATGCTTATCATGGTTGATCAACACTGAAACGAAGCAGGTGATGATGATGCAGAACTGGATACTCCGGAAAAAGAACATCTGGATGCTGATTGGCGGCATTCTGATTGTGCTGGCATTTGTCAGCCATTACGGCTTTACCAACACGCAGCTGTCTCATGTCCTGATGATGATTGCTTCCGTTCTGGGAGCGGTTCCGATAGCGATCCAAGCTTATCAAGCTCTGAAAGTCAAAGTAGTCAGCATTGATGTCCTGGTGACGATTGCCGTAACCGGAGCCTTTATTATCCAGGCTTATGAAGAGTCTGCGATTGTGACCTTCCTGTTTTTATTTGGTGCATACCTGGAACAGAGGACGTTGAACCGGACCCGGTCAGCGATCCGTGAATTGACTGAAATGGCACCGGAGCGTGCGCTTAAGCAACTGGATAGCGGAGAATTTGAAGAAGTCGACGTGGATGAAGTCGATGTCGGCGATGTTCTATTGGTCAAAACCGGAGCGAAAGTGCCTGTAGACGGTACTGTGCTGAGCGGTGAGGGGCACATCAATGAAGCAAGCATAACAGGCGAATCTGTTCCGGTCAGCAAATGGAAAGATACGCAGGTTTTCGCTGGAACCATTCTGGAAAACGGAACGCTTCAAATTGTTGCCAATCGTGTTGGCGAAGATACGACGTTCGGTAAGATCATCGAGCTGGTTGAAGAAGCACAGGATTCAAAATCTGAAGCAGAGCGGTTCATCGATCGCTTTTCCAAATACTACACACCTGCCGTTCTCGTTCTGGGTTTCATCGTGTGGCTGATTTCGCGGGATGTTGAACTGGCTATAACCATATTGGTTCTGGGCTGCCCGGGTGCACTGGTTATCGGCGTTCCTGTCTCCAATGTTGCCGGCATCGGCAACGGCGCACGTCATGGTGTTTTGCTCAAAGGCAGCGAAGTGATCCAGGATTTCAGCAAAGTGGATTCAATTGTATTTGATAAAACGGGTACCCTGACGCTGGGTAATCCCAAAGTGGCTGACACAAAATTCTATACCGATGAAGTTGATCAGGTACTTGCCTATACCGCGAGTGTAGAAAATGAGTCCGACCATCCTTTGGCAAAAGCAGTGGTCGAACACATAGGCGCTGAGCGATTTCTGCCGGTAGAGCGGACGAATGTTGTAAAAGGCGGCGGAATTGTTGCTTCTGTCGATGAGCATATAATCGTTGTAGGCAATCAGGCCCTGATGGATCAGGAAAATATTCCTTTAAGCGACGGCGTCAGAGAAGATATTGAAACTTTTCAGAATAAAGGCAACTCTTTGGTTCTTATTTCGGTTGACGGGTCAATCAGGGCGCTAATGGGGATTCGTGACCAGATTCGTCCCGGCGTTCCCGATGTCCTGCAGAGACTGAAAAAACTTCGCGTAAAGAACCTGATTGTTCTTTCTGGAGATCATCAGGGAACCGTTGATCGCGTGGCACGCGAAATCGGCTTGACGGAAGCACACGGGCATCTTCTGCCTGCCGACAAATCAGCTTACATCAAACAGCTGCAGGATCGCGGCCAGATTGTGGCCTTTGTGGGCGATGGTGTCAACGACAGCCCGTCGCTGGCACTGGCGGATATCGGGATCGCCATGGGGAATGGCACGGATGTCGCGATTGAGACATCCGATGTTGTCCTGATGAACTCAGATATCAGCCGTTTACCCCATGCATTGGGATTGACCAAAGCAACCGCACGAAACATGCGTCAGAACATTATGATTGCGGTTGGTGTTGTCCTGTTCTTGTTAGGCAGTGTATTCTTTAGTGAATGGATGAATATGTCGATCGGCATGCTGGTACACGAAGCAAGCATTCTATTGGTTATTTTGAATGGGATGAGGCTTCTTCGGTATCGATAGAGCTGTGGTATTCAGAACAGAAAACGATAGATAGGAGAGATCAATATGCAAAAAGCAACGATCCAACTGGAAACCTTGACGTGCCCTTCCTGCGTTCAAAAAATTGACAGCGCAGTCAAGTCTCTGAAAGGTGTAGAAAAGGAAAGTGTAAAAGTATCGTTTAATTCAAGTAAAGTGAAACTTGATTTTGACGAGAATCAGTTGACAGCAGAAGCTGTCGTAAAAGCAATAACAGCGCTGGGGTATGACGTGAAGAAAACTCAAGTCAAACCTGTGTAACAAAATGAAAGAATAGAAATTTTCAGATGCCGGGGATCATGGTCCCCGGCATATTTTCGCATTGCCTGCGTTGTTTTTTATGATTGTCTGCGTTATTATTAATGTACAGACCGCAGACAGCAAATGTTTGATGAACAGACAGATAGACAGGCTTATGCATCATTATGGATGCCGCAGCCGATGTCACAACACAAAGTCTGTTGAATCCATCAGATGAGTATCATCCCGATTAACGACCAGCAGAATGAAATGCCTGAAGCTTTTCAGGTAAAATGATGGACTTATTCGATAAGTGGTGATGTCATGACTGATTTGACCTGCCAACCCGACTCACAGGTGAGTCGGGAAATTTCCTGGATTTAAGAGAGTGTTATTAAACAGGCCGTCGTTGTTTCCGCAGACAGGCACTGGCTTTTTGCGTTGAAGAGAGGTAAATCATCGGAGGGCACTAAAGGCAATGATCTGAGGAACGAAATTGTTTGCTGCACCAGCGTCATATGATGGAAATGACTCAGAACACGAGAGAGAGAGGTACGAACATGAAAAAGATCTTGCTGCTGATATTGGCCATCTTGCTCCTGACAAGCACGATGACAGGGTGCAACATTGGAAAGAAACTACAGGAAAAAGCAGGTGAAGAGCTTGTTGAAGACATTCTGGGCAGCAATGTCGATCTGGATGGTGACAAAGTTGTGATTGGCGGAGATGATGGCGATAAGATCGAGATCGGCGGCAGTGAATGGCCCGATTCCGAACTGGCGCGCGTCATCCCGAAGTATCCTTCCGGCACTGTTGAGAGCGTCATTCAATCCTCGAATGTGGTACAGGTTTCAATTTCCGGGACAAACGAACGTGACTTTAAAGCCTACCTTGAGCAGATCAAGGATATCTTTTCTGAGAATGCTTATGAGGGTACATCAGACGGCAGCACTACTTATTCTGCATCGGATGGCAAGGGGCATTCAATACTCATTATCTATGACGATGAAAGCTGTTCCATTTCACTTGGTAAGGATTCGTAGTCAGACATTTTGCTGCATGATGACAGTATGATTGAAAGATTGCTTTGATTCAGCGGAAGAGATAAAAATCATTGGACACGTTAAGCGGTCGAATCGGCATTCATAACCATTTGGATGAATAATTCTGCGATCTCAGGATCGAAGCGTGTTCCGGCGCCCTTTTGGATGACGGAAACAGCCAGCTGTTTCCGCTCTTGTTCGGTGTGCGTTCTTAAATTTGCAGATCGGTTCAGTGCTCGTTCATAGGTTTCAACAACAGATATAATCCGCGATATCAAGGGGATTTGTTCACCTTTGATGCCTCTCGGGAACCCGGTTCCGTCCCAGTATTCGTGATGGTTATAAACATACTCTGACAGATCCATCGAATCATCAATCAAACTCAGTAAGCGATACCCAATCAGAGCATGCTGCTGCACATGCAGATGATCCTCTTCATCTGTATACGCATCTTTGGTCAGGATATCATCGCTCAGCGCAACTTTTCCGATATCGTGCAGATATGCGGCTCGCATTAACCGGTCGATTTCCGGCTGAGACAAGGACAAAGCCGCACCCATCTGACCGCAAAGTTCCCTGACAATAACAGCGTGCTGCCGCTCTCGCGGGTTTTTGGTGTGAAGCGTATCGATGATCGTGTCAATCAGATCTTTATTAACTTGTTTTCGATTAATCGTCTTATCGCGATACATTTCATTTTCAGCATTGGCCATTGTATCCTGAAGTGATTGACCTGGATTCATTTTTGTATCAATCCCCAGAGCAATGCTGCACTTGACTGCATCCATGCGGGCTGCTGATGTTTCTGACTGAATTCTGGCCAGAACATGTCTGGCATTTTCTTCATGTGTGTTTGGCAGCAGAATAACAAACTCATCGCCGCCGATTCGAGCAATGATATCTTTCTCGCGGCACGACCGGGTGAGAATGTCGGCCGTTTTTTTAATCAGAGCGTCTCCGGCTGCATGGCCGAATATATCATTGGTCAGTTTCAGGCCGTTGACGTCGGCAAAGATGGTTGAGAGCGGAAGGTTTTCTTCAACATCAAGATCTGAAAGAGCACGTTCGAAATACCGTCTGTTTAACAGTCCAGTCAACGGATCGTGCTGGTTAAGATATTTAATTTCCTCCTCATTTTTCTTTCTTTCTGTAATATCTGCAAATGTGACAACGCCGCCGACAACAATCCCGTCCTTAATCTGTGGATATGCCCGGTATTCAACGACGAAAGGAGTGCCGTCCGCACGCCAGAACACTTCGTCGTCTGATTGAAATCCTTTTCCCAGCAGGATAGCCTGGGAAATTTTGCATGAATCGACCGGGAAGGGCGTCCCGTCACTTTTCGAATGATGGATCAGCTGATGCATGTCCTGACCGATCAGTTCCTGTTCGCTGTGATATCCGAGCATCTTGATACCGCTGGCGTTACAGAAGGTACATCGCCCCTGATTATCAATTCCGTAAACAGCTTCAGCCGCAGAATCGAGAATCAGCCGCAGTTCTTGCCTGCTCTCATCCAATTCATGATTGGCCTGGTGCAGTTCTTTCGTCCGCACGCGAATGTTCTCCTCAAGATTTTCAATGAGAGCCTGCATTTTTGACGTCACATCATTAAAGCTTTCCGAAATCAATCCCACCTCATCGTGGCGATAGATCTTGACCCGCTTTGACAGATTGCCGGATATGAACGCAGATGCTGCTTCATGTAATTCGCGAAGCGGCTTGAGCAGCCTTTTGATCATAAACATGAAGGCTAACAGGAGCACCAGTAGAATAAAAACGGCCAGCACAACGGTCAAGACCATCCTTGATGTGATATCAGACATAAAAAGAGATTCAGGTATGGCTGACAACAAGAGCCAGTCAATACCACTCATCTTGATTTTTTCAACCGTCACGTAAAGCGTCTCCTGAGTCCCTTTATACCTGAACTGGCTGGTCCGATCTGTTTCATATTGCCTGAAAGCGGCTACGATATCTGCATTCTGCAGGTCGTTCAGATCCTGACGAACCAGTGAGTCATCAGAAAGACGCTTGAAACTGTCAAGTCCCAGAGAATTAGCGATGATATAACCAGAATCCTGTTCGGTGATAACGGCGTAACCGCTGTATCTCTCGACAGCTTGTTCAAGGTATTGATTAATATCTGAAAGCAGCAAATGTGAACCCATTACGCCTTCCAAAGAACCGGATTCGTCATAAATCGGCCATGCGGCAGAGATGGTCAAATCTTCCTTGATAAAATGCCTGTAGACCTGAGAAAAGACAGGACCTTTGACTGCAGCTGCAGCCTGATACCAGTCTCTGGTTCTCGGATCGAATAAACCGGCCTTAACAGCTAAATCACCTGCTGTCATATCGTCACCCACGGAATAATACCAGGACTGGCCGCCTGTGGCTGTATTATTGCGCATGATTTCAATGTCCCCGTTCTCATTGCGCCTGGCTCCGTAATATTCACCGGATTCCATGCCATAGCTGAAGCTGTAGATCGATTCAGGATGGACGGTCAGAGCGCCAACGAAAAATTTATCACGCTGTTCTTCATTGGCTATGTCAAGGATATTGTTCTCGATTGCCAGACGATTCATTTCATTGATGTGGTAAGGGACATGGAGAAATGAATCAATTTCGGCGACAAGATGCTCGTTCGTATCCGAAGCCATTGATTCAATCATCTTCCCGGTGGATTTAAGCCAGTTTCTATGAACGAGCAAACCATAGGCTATTAACGCAGCCAGCATGAACAAAGCAAAAATAATCACAAGCAGATTCTTGATAGATACGATCTTTTTGCCTGATGTCATATGTTGGCTCCTTCCAATGATCTGTGCCGCTGGATCAGCAGTTGCTGCCCTGATTATACCTGTTAAGCTGTTCAATTGCCTTATCTTCATCCAGAGGCCTGCTGATCCAGTAACCCTGGACCATATCACAGCCATGTTCTTTCAGGTGCTGCAGCTGCGATTCGTGTTCAACACCTTCGGCAATGACACAATGCCCCAGTTTATGCCCGATTGAAATAATATCACTGGTGATGGTTTCTTCTTGGTTGGCATCCAGCAGCTTGTCGATAAAGTACTTGTCAATTTTTAAATAATCTGCATGGATTTCACGTTCGCGGGCGAGTGATGAATAACCTGTTCCAAAGTCATCAATGGCGATTTTAATGCCTTTTGCCCGTAATCCGTTGATAACTCGGTTGACCTCATCATAATTGGACGTAAAGATAGATTCAGTCAGTTCCAGTCCGACATTCGTTGGATTGATCTGCCACCGGTTTATCCGGTCAATCAGATTTTTCGAGAAATCATCACGCATCAATTGAATCGCGGAGATATTGACTGATACGCTGATCGTTGAATAACCATTTGCCTCAAGTTTTTTCAGGAATTGCAATGCCTTGAAGATGATCACGTCGCCCAGCGGGACAATGAGCTTGTTTTTTTCAGCCAGCTGAATGAATTCAATCGGCGGTATGATGCCGAGCGACTCGCTGTTTAATCTGGCTAATGATTCGAATCCGCATATTTTATTTGAATTGATATCGAGAACGGGCTGAAACTGCAGATAAAGGCGTTCGCTGTTGATACCCTCTGATATTTGTACCAGTTCACGGTTGATTCTGTTTTCCCGATCGATCTGAGTTTCCATGGTCTCGTCAAAGAATAGAACATGCACCTCTGAATCGTCATGTTTCATCGATTTTTCAGTTGTCAGCAGTACGTTTTTCAGCATACGATCGACATCATGTCGATTGTTGTCATTGATCTCGAGAACACCAATTCCACCGCCGATTCGTTCAGCTGTCAGAAAAGGTGAAAGTGTCCTGGCAACAGCTTCACAGAAGGATTCAAGCTCATCACGGTTTTTGTAATCCTTGATATAGAAAACAAGGCGGTATTCGTATGAACTGAACAGCATGCGCGTTTCGCTGCAAAATTCACTTAGTGCTTCAGCGACAGTTCGCATCACGGTCTGAGTGTAACCGAACCCATATGTCAGACTGAGCAAGTACATAGTATTCAGATTGATGCCGATGATCGCCGTCCTTCCGGTGAGCGGACGTTCCGCTTCCCGGTTGAGCAGGTTTTCAAGGTATTTTCTGTTATACAATCCAGTCCACAGATCGTGCTCTGCTGTATACCGCAGCTGTTCCTCGACAGCTTTTCTGTCGGTGATATCAAGGATAATGCCTTCTAGAGCTACCACATCGCCGGCATCGTTGAAAACACCTTCACCCAGCTCGAGCACCCACTTAGGTTCGCCGGAGGCGGTGATGATCTCATATTCATATTTAAAAGAGGATCGATTCGCGAGTGTTTCTGTCCACATCTGCCATAAAACGTCCTGATATTCAGGAGATATAAGATCGTTATATGAAAGGTCACGATTATTGATCAGATTTTTGGGAAGATAACCAGTCAGAGCGTGGCAGCCATC
>LSQX01072097.1_pt1 | contig 10360 bp, 11 predicted proteins | sample 654561 | NCBI WGS metagenome assembly LSQX01 (sample SAMN04489861, study PRJNA283612) | anaerobic digester metagenome | isolation source: 4 biogas reactors fed with cattle manure at either 37C or 55C with and... | place: Denmark: Kongens Lyngby | collected 2014
CAGGGTGGACACACCCGTTCCCATCCCGAACACGGAAGTTAAGCACCCTCACGCCGATGGTACTACGGTTAGCCGTGGGAGAGTAGGTAGCCGCCGGGCCTTCTTTTTTCTCCTCTGCAACCCTCCCTTTGTGGAGGGCCTTTTTATTTTCCCAACCATCGTCCCTTGACTGTGATACACTACTTGGGGAGGCAAGAAGTGTTGTTGTTCTTTGTAGTTCTGATTGTGTTGGTTGGTTCCTTTCTCCAAGCAAATATTGGATTTGGCTTTCCCATTATAGCCATGATCTTCTTCCCTTCTCTCTTTCCCTTTTCCACAGCGGTAACATTGAACCAGGTCATAGCCATAGCAAGCACCCTCTTTGTATCAATACGGTATCGTGCGCACATCAGGTGGTGTATCCTCCTGCCTCTTCTCGTTTCATCAATACTCGTAGCCCAGCTGGTGATTCTCTTCAGCCTGAGCATCGATGCCTCCTCGCTGACGATAGTCCTCGGACTCTTTTTGGTCTTGCTTTCCCTGTATTTTGCCCGTTTCAGTGAACGCATCCGTATTCGGGCGACAATGACCAACGGATTTCTCATGGGTCTTTTCGCTGGTATAGGAAATGGCTTCTTCGGTATCGGAGGACCGCCGGTTGCACTCTACCTATTTGCATCCGTTCCGGATAAGAAATCCTATCTGGCAACTATTCAGGCGTATTTCCTCTTTTGCAATATCCACAGCATCCTGGTTCGCAGCCTTCATGGATCTTTGCAGGTTTCCCACATCCCCATCATACTCGTAGGTTGGGTATCCATCGCAATCGGAACATATGCCGGACTCAAACTCTTCAGTAAAGTTCCAGAATATGTATTGAAACGAATCGTTTACTTATTTGTAGGCTTAAGCGGTCTCTGGATTGCATTACAGCAACTGTTGTAGGTCTTGATGCATCCTGCGAACATTGGTACACTACCATCATCCAAGGAGCTTGTAAGCGCATGAAGAACTGACGAACACCCATCAACGCAACAAACCGAATCACAATCGATTGTATGCGTCACCGCGTGTTCTCAGTGTAGTATCATCATTGCGTGTGACGCCTCAGACAGGAGGCCGTATGAGTATCCAAACCTTGGAGTTCCAATATATTACATTTCATTATCCTGAGCAGAGCATGGATCTGTTCACAGACCTTTCTCTTTCTGTAGGTCCTGGATGGACTGCAGTCATCGGAGCCAATGGAGGAGGAAAAAGTACGCTCCTCAAGCTTGCATGCAACCGCCTGGAGCCTTTGGCGGGGTCTGTGCTGCATCCCGGCCTCTGCCTCTACGTACCACAGCGGACCGATGAGATACCTCCCTCATATGACGAATTTGCATACTCCTACGATGCGTTGTCCTGCAAGCTGCATGGACAGCTGGGCCTTCAGCGTGACTTTCTGGCTCGATGGGACCAGCTTAGCCACGGCGAACGCAAGCGTGCGCAAATCGCTTGGGCACTGTATGAGAAGAGCGACCTTTTATGCATCGATGAGCCGACCAACCACCTTGACCGCGACGCCATGCACGTAATCGTCAAGGCATTACAGAATTATCGTGGAATAGGGTTGCTGGTAAGTCATGACCGTGAAGTCTTGGATGCTCTCTGCACAAGTACCGTCCACGTACAGTCACCGTTTGTAAGTAAGCTTTCCTGTCCCCCAAGTCAGGCCATGGAGGAGATGCGAAAGCAAAGGATTGCAGCAGAGACAGCCTATGTGGAACAAGGCAAACAGCTGAAGAGGCTGATGAAGGAGAAACAGCGTCGCAGCGCTATTGCCGGTGTTCAGGATAGTCGCAACACCAAAAGACATATCAATCCAAAGGATCATGATGCAAAAGCCAGAATTGATGGATTTCGGGTCAGCGGGGGAGACAAGGTAGCCGGGCAACTATCTCGACAATTGGACAGCAGGGTCTCAAGTGAGCTTGCGACTACCCAGTCGTTGCACAAAACGCTTGGTGAGAAACGAGCATTGGACCTATCCAAGTCAAGTGGGGGCATCACGCTGCAAGGAGTGAAACATGCTGCAAGGGTGCTGCTCGATACTCAGCAAGCCGTACTTTCACTCGGCGGTGACCGCAAGCTCTTTCTTCCACCCTTGGCGCTCTCGCACACCGACAGGGTTGGCATCCGCGGGCCCAATGGGATTGGCAAGAGTACCTTGGTCCGCCATCTTTTACCCCTGTTTGCAGAAAAATCCATACGCTCATGGTATCTCGAGCAGGAGATGGATCTCGAACAAAGTCTTGCATCCTATCAGGCGTTTGAACTACTCGAGCCTCAGGTCAAAGGACGTATCGTCTCCACGGTGGTGCGCTTGGGCAGCAATGCCCAGCTCTTCCTTCTCTCTGCGTTACCGAGTCCGGGTGAATTGAGAAAACTCCTGATAGCCCAAGCCTTGGAGAGTAATCTCTCCTTGCTGGTGCTTGATGAGCCGACCAATCATCTCGATCTTCCCTCCCGTCTTGCCTTGGAGACAGAGTTGAGATCCTTTGCCGGAGCCTTGTTACTGGTAAGCCACGACCAAGACTTTCTCGAGCAAGTCTGTACGACGTGGTGGGATCTGTCCTATCGACCAGGGTCGCAAAATTCGGAGCTTCTCGTGCATTGACAGAGATTGCACTCTTTCTTATTATATAGATAGTCATCGATATGAGAGGGAGCTATGGTAATTGCAGAGTACGTACCGATATTGAAAGCGTTGGCCGATCCGAACAGGCTTGCCATCATTGAACACCTTACCCGGGGAGAGGCCTGCGTCTGTGAGCTGCTGGAGCTCTTTTCAGTCACCCAACCTACCTTGAGCCACCATATGAGGATTCTTTCAGAAGCCGGTCTGGTTTCTGGAAGAAGGGAAGGAAAGTGGATACACTACTCGATCAATGTGCAGCGTCTCCAATCGTTCAAGGACTTTATAGCTTCAATCCAAATTGTCCCTGAGGCGAAAAAGGGGTATGTATGTCAATGATATTCGATTTCCTTCAATATCAGGTGCTGGGTATGCGTTGGCTCAATGATGGGGTGGGAAGCCTGCTCGCCCTCTTCGGTATGGATGCTGAAAGCAGAGTAACCCTCAGCCTGCAATTTTTCATCTACGATGTAATTAAGATTCTGATACTGCTCTCCTTCTTGATTTTTCTCATCAGTTACATTCAAAGCTATTTCCCTCCGGAACGCACCAAACGCATTCTCGGCCGTTTCACCGGATGGAAAGCCTATACGTTGTCTGCTTTGCTGGGAACGGTAACCCCGTTCTGTTCGTGTTCTTCCATTCCCTTGTTCATCGGCTTCACCGCTGCAGGGCTGCCTCTGGGGGTAACCTTCTCCTTTCTCATCTCCTCTCCCCTGGTGGACCTCGGATCGCTGCTTTTGCTTTCCAGCATATTTGGCTTTCCAACTGCAATCCTGTATGTAGCGGTAGGGTTGGTGTTGGCGGTGATAGGCGGCAGCCTGATCAATCGCTTTGGTCGGGAAGAGGACATTGAAGGATTCATCAGAAGCATCCAAATACAAGAGTCCGCTGAAACGACCATGACAAAACGAGAGCGTGTGGAGTATGCCAAGGGCCAGGTGAAGGCAACCGTACATAAGGTGTTCTGGTATATCATCATCGGCGTCGGCATCGGCGCTGTCATCCACAACTGGATTCCATCCTCGCTCATTCTTGCCGTCCTGGGCTCTTCCAATCCCTTCTCCGTCATTATCGCCGCGGTTGTCGGCATACCCATGTATGCAGATATTTTCGGCACACTCCCTATTGCCGAAGCCCTCTGGGCGAAGGGAGTGGGGCTGGGAACCATCCTGGCCTTCATGATGGGTGTTACAGCGCTCTCGCTACCCTCGCTCATCATGCTACGCAAGGCTGTGAAACCCCGGCTGCTCGCGCTCTTCATCGGCATTGTTACAGTTGGTATCATTCTTATCGGATACGTATTCAATGGTATCGGACCATTCCTCTTCTAGGAAAAGGAGCAAATCATGGCACTCTTTGGATTCGGGAAAAAGAAAAAACCCGGGGATGAGCAATCCTCGGCGATCAAGATCCTTGGCTCAGGCTGTGCTGCCTGCAACGCATTGGAAGCAAACACGGTAAAAGCATTAACGCTGCTTGGCCAGGAGACAGCGGTGGAACATGTCACCGACTTCTCAAAAATTGCCGCTTATGGGGTGATGACCACTCCGGCCTTGGTGGTTGACGGAAAAGTGCTGGTTTCTGGTAGGGTAGCCGAAGTTGATCAGATTGTTGCACTTCTTAAGGAAGCAAGGAATCCATCATGAAGAAAATTTCGGTCGCATTCATCTGTGTACATAACTCCTCTAGGAGTCAGATGGCTGAAGCCTTGGCGAAAGCGAAGTACAGCCAGCTGTTCAATGCATATTCTGCAGGGACAGAAACCAAGCCGCGAATTAATCAAGATGCTGTAAGAATAATGAAAGAATTGTATAATATCGATATGGAAGCAACACAGAAGTCAAAGCTGTTGGATGAGATTCCACCCATCGATATTGTAGTTACCATGGGATGCAATGTGAACTGTCCCTATCTTCCCTGCAAAAGCCGGGAGGATTGGGGTTTGGATGACCCCAGCGGCAAGGATGATGCAACCTTTAAACACACAATCGGCATCATAGAGGAAAAGTTGGATGATTTGGCTAAAAGGATTCAACAAGGTTTAGGCTCCTGATACCTTGACAGGAATTGGTGTCTGTTCCAGCATGCAACCATTATGAAGTTGGATTCCCAAAAAGTGCTGGGGTATGCTCTGGTAGCACTCTCCGCATGTTGTTTTGCCCTTATGCCGATATTCGCCCGAGTCGCATACGATTCGGGTGTGGATACCACAACCCTGTTGCTGGGACGATTCCTCATCGGAGGTATTTTCCTCTCCTTGCTTGCATGGGCCAAGCGCTCGCCGCTTCCTCCAAAGAGTTCATGGCCGATTTTGTTTTTGCTCGGGCTCGTTGGGTATACAGGGACTTCGTTTTGTTACTTCACTGCGCTCAATCATGCTTCGGCGTCCCTGGTTGCCCTCTTGCTGTACGCATATCCTGCTTTGGTGATTTTGCTCGGCTTTGCCATCAGCGGCGAGAAACTTTCGCGAAACAACCTTTTGGCCTTGCTTTGTGCGAGTGGCGGCTGCATGTTGGTAATAGGACTCTCAGGAAAAGGGGACTGGAGAGGTATTGCCCTGGCTCTCTGTGCAGCATGTGCATACTCTCTCTACATTATCATCAGCTCCCAGGTAGTGGGTACAAGGACTGCAATGGCAAGCAGTGCTTTCATCATACTCAGTGCATCGCTGTCATACTGTTGCATCGCCTTGTTCAAAGGGGTTTCGCTGCCGCAGACAACCTCCGGTGTTGCTGCAACGCTTGCAATCGCCTTCTTTTCAACCGTAGTGGCCTTCTGGTCGTTCTTTGCAGGACTGGGGATCATCGGGTCCGCCAAGGCTTCCTTGGTCTCGACACTCGAGCCGTTGGTCACCGTGCTGAGTGCGGTTCTCTTCTTGGGTGAGTCATTGACCATCTCGATTATTGCCGGTGGTTTTCTGATTGTTGCTGGTTTGGTGATCTCGGCTTTACCAAGCAGGCTGCACAAAAAAAATGAAGGTCTGTAGTCGCCTGTCCAACATGCTGTGAACTGATTTCCATGCCAAGTACAGCGATGCTGTATTCTTCCTTGCATAGTTTCCGACACTAGTGGACATTTCTGCCAAATAACGGTATTACATAGGGGTACCTATCACCGATACCTTTCGTATCGAACGTTCCAGGAGAGGATAATGAACTCATTGGCATCCCTGCTCAAGGTCAAACGGGATGATGTGCCCTTGATGTATACCATCTATTTCGCCTTCTTCACCAGTGGGATGATGAGTACCCTTATCGGAGCTCTGCTTCCCTTCATGAAAACCGAGTACAACATGAGTTATGTACTCAGCGGTGCAGTTATCTCAGCCCATCAAATCGGCAACTTTTGCGCCCTCCTCATCGCAGGGTATCTGCCATATCTGATCGGCCGAAAGCGAAGCACCATCACCCTGTCTTTGGGAATTGTCATCGGGTTCTTGTTGATGACCCTCACCTCCAATCCAGTCCTGCTGCTCATCGCTTTCGCCTTCACCGGCATCGGTCGTGGAACCATGAGCAATATCACCAATGTGGTGATGAGTGAAATCGCCGAGAACAAGACAGCCAGCCTGAATCTGTTGCACGCCTCCTTTGCCGTAGGAGCTTTCCTGGCTCCCTTCCTTGCAATCCTTTCCACTTCGGTTTTTGGAGTCTACTGGCGGATCAGCGCATGGGTTCTGGTGTTTTTTGAGTCGGCTGTATTGTTCTTTCTCGGAAGGTCCTCGCTTTCAGGCAAACCAAAGGCAAAGAATAAGGACGGCGGCACGGACTTTATGAAAAGCGGCCGGTTTTGGCTCAATACCTTCATTCTCTTCTTCTATCTCTGCGGGGAAGCCTCGGTGATCGGGTGGCTTGTCACCTATTTCACCGACACCGGTCGTCTCAGTCCGGCACTTGCCCAGACAACCAGTTCGGCCTTATGGATTTTCATTCTCATCGGCAGGCTTGTTTGTGCCTCGCTTTCGGTGAAAGTGAATAAAAACCTTCTTTTGGTGGTTTTGGGATTCCTCCAAATTGTCTTTTTTGTCATGATGATCAGCGTACAACATGTTGTACTGATTTATATAAGTCTGTTCGGGTTCGGGCTTGCAATGAGTGGGACGTATCCAACTACGCTATCCACCATGGATAGGAAATTCAACGCTTCCACCATAGCAACAGGAACCTGTATTGCCACTGCAACTGTAGGGGCAATCACCATGCCGATAATCGTCGGCTCGGTTGCACAAGCGGTAGGTATAGCCGGGGGACTGGCTACCATCAGCTTGAGCATCCTATGCATGTTCTCTCTTATCCTGGTCAAATATGTTCTCGCAAGAAAACACAACACAGAAAGAGGGGAGGCATAGGCTCAGGTAAGGAATTGCATGATTACTCAGAATACTAAGATTCGGAACATCGCCATCATTGCACACGTCGACCACGGCAAGACCACGTTGGTCGACGGGCTGTTCAGACAGAGCGGCTTGGTCAAGGATGGCGGACAGGACCGGATAATGGACAGCGGCGCCATTGAAAGGGAACGCGGTATCACCATCAGCGCCAAGAACTGTGCCATCTCATGGAAGGGTGTGAAGATCAACATCATCGACACGCCCGGACACGCTGATTTCGGCGGCGAGGTGGAACGGGGGCTGTCGATGGTCGATGGCGTGGTATTGCTCGTTGATGCCGCCGAAGGCCCGCTTCCTCAGACACGTTTCGTGCTGGAGAAAGCGCTCAGGCTCAATCTCAAACCGATTATCGTCATCAACAAGGTCGACCGTCAGGATGCACGTGGTGAAGAGGTGCTCCAAGAGGTGTATGAACTGCTGCTGGAGCTCGCCAATGACGAGTCCATGCTTGAGGTACCCATATTTTATGCCATAGGCAAGAGCGGCCGCTGCGGACTCTCCGCCGACACCATGGGCGAAAACCTGCATCCGCTGATGGATTGCATACTTTCCTATGTCCCTGCGCCGGTGTACGACGATGAGCAACCGTTTCAGATGCTTGTCAGTGATTTGTCATACAGCGACTATCTGGGCAGGCTCGCAGTTGGAAAAGTCGTGAACGGCAGTGCATCGATGTACGATAATCTTGTGTGTGTCCAGGAAAACAATGTGCATAAGGCCCTTCGCGTCACCAAGCTGCAGACATACAACGGACCCACCTTCTCTGAGACTACGCTGGTTCAGAGCGGTGACATCATCGTTCTCAGCGGGGTTGAGGATGTCCATATCGGTGATACCATCTGTACAGCAGAGTTCCCCAAGGCTTTGGATCGGATTCACATCGATGAACCCACCGTATCCATGCAGTTTTCCAAGAACATCAGTCCATTGTCCGGCAAGGATGGCACGCAAGTCACCTCGGCGAAAATTTGGGAGCGATTGCAGAAGGAAAGCCTGAGAAACGTCTCGATCAGGGTGGAGAAGAATGCCGATGACACATTCAGCGTAAAAGGGCGCGGCGAATTCCAGTTGGCCATCATCGTTGAGCAGATGCGACGTGAAGGTTTCGAACTTTGTGTCGGGCGTCCCCGTACGATTTTCAAGACCGACGAGCAGGGCAGAAAAACCGAACCGGTAGAGTACTTGTATGTCGACTGTCCTGAAGAGAACAGCGGGACGGTCATGGACAAGCTCTCCAAGCGCAAAGCACAGATGCGCGATATCACCTATACCGGCAACGGAAGGGTAAAAATGAAGTTTGAGATTCCCGCCCGCGGTTTGATCGGTTATCACGACGAGTTTATGACCGATACCAGGGGTAATGGAATCCTCAATACGTATATGAAGGGCTATGAGCTCTACAAGGGCGATTTTCCCGATCGCCTCAGCGGCTCGTTGATCAGCGACCGAAGCGGAAACGCTGTCGCTTACGGGCTATGGCAGTTGGAGGACCGCGGTAGATGGTTCATCGTCCCCGGCGATCCCATATATGAAGGCCAGGTTGTAGGAGAGAGGAATCGTGACGGCGACTTGTTGCTCAATCCGACGCGTACCAAGAAGTTGACCAATATGCGGGCAAGCGGAAAGGACGATGCAGTGACCCTTACTCCGGTATCCAAGCCGACATTGGAACAAGCCATCCAGTTCATCAAGGATGACGAGCTTGTGGAGGTCACTCCCACGGCGATTCGAATGTGCAAGAAAATCCTTGACGGCCAGCAGCGCAAGGTATTCGAGAACCGGGGAGAAATTCCTCAGTATTTGCTTAATAAATAGGGAAGTGGGAGTATATGGAGAAGGGAGCCTGATGGCTCCCTTCTCCATTGCCGCTCAATCCTTGAGATAGAGGATCACCGGGGCATGGTCGCTGCCGGTGGTCTCTGTGTCGATGGTACTGTCGATGATACGGTCCTTGAGCTCCTCACTGACCAGCCAGTAATCGATGCGCCACCCTGCGTTGTTCTCTCGCGCCCTGAATCGATAGGACCACCATGAGTAGATTCCCTCACGATTTGGGTAGAGATAGCGGAAAGTGTCGATGAATCCGGCTTGCAGCAGACTGGAGAACTGGTTTCGCTCCTGGATGGAGTACCCGGCATTCTGTTCATTGGCCTTCGGGTTTTTCAAGTCGATGCTTTGATGGGCGACATTGAGATCCCCGCAAATGATTACAGGCTTTATCGAGGACAGTGAAGCGACGTAGGTGCGGAACGCCTCATCCCAATCCATGCGTGTCTCCAAGCGGGCCAGTTCTTCCTGGCTGTTGGGTGTATAGCAACAGACCACATAGAATTGATCAAATTCGGCAGTGACGGTTCTTCCTTCGCTGTCCAATGGATGCCCGATCCCGTGCTCGACGGACAATGGCTCCCGGCGGCAAAAGAGCGCAGTCCCGCTGTAGCCTTTTTTCTCTGCAAAACTCCAGTAGGTATGATACCCTTCAGCTGTCAGGGCGACTTGCTCCTGTTGTAGTTTGGTCTCCTGCAAACAGAAAATATCGGCATTGCTTTGCTGCAAATACTCCTCGAACCCTTTCTTCTGTATAGCCCTCAGACCGTTTACATTCCAACTGACGAGTTTCATGACTCCTCCTACATCAAAAAGACCTGCATTTCCTTGGCTTCAGCGATGACATCTTCCGGCCATACCGAGGCTTGTACTTCCCCGATGTGGGCTTTTTTCGGCAAATACATGCACAGCCGGCTTTGGCCGATGCCTCCACCGATTGTCTGGGGAAGCTCTCCTGCAAGCAGGCGCTTGTGCCAGTAAAGTTCAGCCCTCTGCTGTGCATTACGGATTTCAAGCTGTCTGAGCAGGGTCTCCTGATCGACTCTGATGCCCATCGAAGAGAGTTCCAGAGAGTCCTGGCGTATCGCATCCCATACGATGATGTCACCGTTCAATCCGGTATGCTGGTCGTCGGTTTTAGTGGACCAGTCATCGTAGTCGGGAGCTCTTCCCCCCTGACTTACACCGTCTGCCAAGGGAAGACCGATGCCGATCAAGAAAATCGCTCCGTATTGCTGAGCCAGAGCCTTTTCGCGCTGTTGCGGGGTGAGTTGGGGATACATCTGCTGGGCATCTTCTGTATGGATGAATGTTATCTGGTCGGGTAGCGTTGGAGGGCAGGAAGAGAACATTTCACTGACCAGGAATTCGGTTCGCTTCATCGCCGAAAAAATCTTGCGCACCACCTGTTTCAAGAATTCAAGATTACGGTCATGCTTGCCCATGACCAACTCCCAGTCCCACTGGTCGACATAAATCGA
>LSQX01275976.1_pt1 | contig 10360 bp, 7 predicted proteins | sample 654561 | NCBI WGS metagenome assembly LSQX01 (sample SAMN04489861, study PRJNA283612) | anaerobic digester metagenome | isolation source: 4 biogas reactors fed with cattle manure at either 37C or 55C with and... | place: Denmark: Kongens Lyngby | collected 2014
GCAGTACACAGCTGATTGACCGTCAGCGAAAGATCCACGACCTTTACGTCGGTATGCTTCAGTGGTTCTTGATCGTTATGGTAACATGGTTTGTTTTGATTGTTATGTTGCATTTGCAACGAATATACCATAATGAACCATGTTGGACAAGTATCGAGTATCTATTCAATTGGTAAATAATGCCTGGATTTCCTTTTTATACAGCTCGTTGATCTTATGACGCATGACTTCCTGTTTTGCCGACAGCTCCTGACCGACTTTAAAAGAGTGTTTCAGAATAGCAAAGCGATTGATTCTCTCATAACTCTTGAATCCGTTTTTTGCGCTGACCTGCTCGGCTATTTCTGACGTAAGAAGTTCACTGACCTCGGGCAATTCACAAATATCGAACCGTGCCATGTACGGGATTGCGTTTTGCTTGACATACATTTCGATAGCCTTCGTATCGCATACGATTAACGCGCTCAGATATTTCTGATCTTGGCCGACCACGACCGCCTGTTCGATATATTCTGATTCCCTCAGACGCGCCTCAATCGGTACCGGCTCGACGTTTTCACCGCCTGACAGCACTATCGTGTCCTTGACCCGTCCCTTAATTGCATATTCGCCGCGATAGGTCCAGACTCCGATGTCGCCTGTGTTGAGCCATCCGTTTTCGTCGATGATAGCCTTCGTAAGATCGGGACGTTTATAATATCCCTGCATGACCTGTTCGCCGCGGGCCATGATGACTCCTTTTTTACCGGGAGGCACATTCCGTCCTTGTTCGTCGACAATTTTGATTTCGGTTAACGGAAGAGGGGAGACCGTTTCAGGTACTTGATTGCGAATATCGCGCAAACCGATGACCGGAGCGGTTTCCGTCAGGCCGTAACCGTCGAGCAGCGTGATGCCGATGGCTTTGAAGAAACGATCGACGTTGGACGGCATGGAACCGCCTCCCGAGACTCCCGCGCGGAACGAATGACCGAATTTCTTCTTGATCGTCTTGAATACGAGCACGTGCCCCAACAGGGTGAACGGCCACAATACCAAAGCAGGAATGATTCCCAGCAATACGTCTACTATTCGATATCGTTTATTGAACTGGGGCATGCGGTTGGTCAATAAATTCATGGCCGTCGCATGGTTTGCTCCAACCCAGACGAAGAAATGGAACAATGCTCTGGCAATGGGGCTTTTCGTTTTTACATTCTGGTATATCCCGTTTTTAACCGCTTCCCAGATTCTGGGTACCGATCCCATCCATGCAGGATTGACCCGTTGCAGATCGACCAGCAAAATCTTCCCGATCGGTTTCGAATACGCTATCGTCGAGGCTTGAGAAACAATCACATACTGCAGGATGCGTTCGAAAGAGTGCCAAACTGGTAGTACAGAAAGCCATCGCTCGCCGGTATAAAACGGAATTACTTTCGGCAGCTGCTCGAGCTGGAATATGAAATTGCGATGACTGAGCATGACGCCTTTCGGTTCCCCGGTTGTTCCCGAGGTGAAAATGATGGTAGCGATATCCTGCTGTTCGCCCAAAGCGATTTCATGTTCGTAGAAATCGGGATTTTGTGTATTGAAGCGGGCACCCTGCTCGATCAGGTCGAGAAACGTGAGAACGTTTACCTGTTGAGCATCGCCGAGAAGATCGACACGATATTCGCTGTCCATCACGATAATCGTTTGCAGTGACGGCAACCGCTCTTTAAGACTGAGAATCTTGTTCAGTTGTTCTTCATTTTCTGCAAAGCAGACTTTGGTTTCTGTAATTCCTAAAATGAATGCCAGTTCCTGTGGCATTGCATCCCTGCCTCTGGGTACATCGGCAGCTCCGAGCGATAGGATGGCAAAATCGGCAACGAGCCACTCTTTGCGGTTGTCAGAAATCAGCCCGACCGGATCTGTACGTCGGNNCTCATGAAGAGCCCCGGCCAGGTTTTGTACCGAGTTATACAGCTGGCGATACGTAATAGGGTGGAATGTTCCTTCCTCGTCTTTGGCTAATTGTGCTTGATTTTCAGGAAACGCTGCTGCGATGCGTTTAAGCATCTGCGGTAATGTCTTGTCCATACTATCTCCTCTGTAAGATAGGGCGAAATTTATCAATATATACTTCTCATAGATAATATTGACATTTAAACAAATGATGTCAATATGTAAATAAATAGAGTGCTTCAGTAATATGTGAGTATCTACCGTCTGATCTTTCTGATTGCAACATATACGGTCGGAATACACATTGTGGCGAGTACTCGCAGTATCAGTCGCGGGGTATCCTGGGTGTTCAATACAAGGATAAGGACAATCAGAGCGATTTCGGTAAGAACCAGAAGGATAAAACCTGCAATGCGCAAAGCAGGGGATCGAGTTAGTTTTACGTGAGTTGCTGTAGAGCTCTTACACGAGGTGATACAGACTTTGAAAGTTTCGGAAAAAGTGATGAATGCTCCATCGTCTAGACTTTTTCCAGCGATAGTCCACGTGCGTTTTGTATCGTCGGTGACTTTCAGAAACGGATATTCATGGCCTTGGCGGTTTATCGTACGGTCTATTCGGTACGAATGTATCGAATCCCACTGAAAGAATTCTTTTCGATGCAGTTTTTTGAGAAATGCATAACGCGGTATGATTTCTCGTTCTATCCCGTTTTCAGTCAGCCTGAACACCGTTTCCGAAGATAACAACTGCACCGTTGCAAAAACCACGATAAAAAAAACAATCGTAACGAGCCAGACAGGTGCCTGCAGCGCAATAAGAAGAAAAAGTACATTCATGGATAACAGATAAGCAATGACGACGGTAAGGCCTATCGATGCAGTTACTACCGACCGCATTGAATATTCTGATTGTGTACCATCTCTAAAAATTTCTTCCATATGCTTCTTTAACTTTCAATTCTAAGACCAAAAAGGAGAGGGCGCAATGAATATCTGTAATCCGTTTTGAATCCGTTTTGATGTGTCCCCTGCGGTGGCCGTATTTCTGAAAGATTGACATGTCAACTATTTTAAGTTGACACAAATGCAATAAACTGTCAAATTAAAATCAACGGTTTGGCTATTCCGATCGATAAACCGAAAAAACTACAGGGACGTGATGTTTTGTTGTATGATGGATAGGGAACATCCGCACACGCGTCCCCTTGGAGGTTCTGATGAATTACGTGGAGGTCCATTGTGACGAATGCAAAGGATGCGCCGTCTGTGTGTCGTCATGCCCGCACGGGTGTCTTGAAATCGGCGACTCTCTCAATGCCAAAGGCTATCCATATGTACGATTCATTAAGCAGATGAGGTGTTCCGCCTGTGGATTATGCTTTACCGTGTGTCCGGAACCGGCAGCTCTTTCTGTATATACTTCAAAGGAGGAGTGACCGTGGCATATCGTTTGATGAAAGGCAATGAAGCAGCCGTAATCGGAGCATTGCTCGGAGGATGCACGCATTTCTTCGGATACCCGATTACGCCTGCCAGCGAGATAGCTCAGGGTGCGGCGTATTGGTTTCCATTATCCGGACGCATGTTCATGCAGTCTGAATCGGAAGTAAGCGTAATCAACATGGTCTATGGGGCTGCAAGTGCGGGAGCCAGAGCGATGACCGCATCATCAGGTCCCGGTATCGCCCTCATGAGTGAGGGTATCTCGTATCTTGCGGGTGCACGGCTTCCTGCGGTAATCATCGACATGCAGCGCTCAGGACCGGGGCTGGGAAATATCTGGCCTGAACAAAGTGATTACAACATGGTTGTCAAGGGTGGCGGACACGGAGATTACCGTAATATCGTCTTTACCCCTTACTCCGGACAAGAAATGCTTGAGATGACCAGAGACGCATTCGAGATCGCCGATACATACCGCATGACGGTTTTTATCCTGAGCGACGCATACATCGGGCAGATGATGGAACAGGTTTCGATCGATGGACCGGTGTTCCATGGAAAACGTAAAGACTGGGCGGTCTATGGAGATGCACAAAGCCGAAACAATCTCATCACGTCGATTCATATGAATACGCATTTGCAGAAAGAGCATAACGATCTGCTTCAGTCTGTTTATAAGCAGGTATCAGCGGATCTTGTCGATTACGAAACTATCGACACCGACGATGCTGATATCGTAATGGTAGCCTACGGAATTTGTGCACGTATCGGATTGTCTGCGATACGCGTACTGCGCGAACAGGGGGTGAAAGCCGGTCTGTTCAGACCGAAGACGGTCTGGCCGTTTCCAGCTTGCGCCATAGGAGATCTTGCTGCTCGGAAGACAAAGTTATTGGTGGTAGAGTTATCGAGTGGAATGATGGCCGATGACGTGGAACTTGCAGTAAAAGGTCGAACAGAGGTTGCAAGATTCGGTATGGTCGGTGGAGTTACACCAAAGGTCGAAGAGCTTGTGCAAGCGGTAACTGACATGATTCGCGGAGGTCGAGATGCCTGATACTAATGAAAAATTTGGCCGTTCATCGGTCTTTTATGATACGTTCGAACGACGTGGTGCAGAAGAGAAAAGCACCCACTATTGTCCAGGTTGCGGACACGGTACGGTTCAGAAAATGATTGCTGCGGCGATAGAGGAATTTGGCATACAGGATCGTACCATATTCCTTTCTCCCGTAGGATGTTCGGTATTTGCGTACTATTATTTCGATACCGGCAATATCCAATGTTCTCACGGCAGGTCTCCTGCCGTGGCGACAGGCGTCCGCAGGACGCTACGTGATGCAGTTATCATCGGTTATCAAGGTGACGGAGATCTGGCTGGTATCGGTCTGGCCGAAATCATTCACGCTGCCAGCAGAGGCGAAAATTATTCGGTTTTCTTTATTAATAATGCAATTTACGGCATGACGGGTGGACAAATGGCTCCTACGACGCTTTTAGGTCAGAGAACGCTCACGTCGCCGAATGGTCGCAACCAGTTCAACGACGGCAGGCCAATCGGAATGGCTGAATTGATCAGCGTGTTGCCTGCACCTGTTTATGTTGAACGATGTTCTCTTTCTACACCGAAGCAAGTGCTAAAGACTCGCTTGGCAGTCCGCAAGGCATTGCGCTACCAAATTGAGCGTAAAGGATTTTCATTCGTCGAGATACTGAGTCCTTGTCCGACCAACTGGGGAATGACGCCGATTCAGGCTCGCACATGGGTAACAGAACATTTGGAAACGGTTTTTAAGCTGGGTAGATTAAAAGATTACGACGAAGATGTACCGGTTCCTGCAGACCCGGTTTTGCATCCGATTGACGATCAGCAGATGCTGACTTTGCTGACAGCCGGTGGTATTCCAACGGTGAAAACATCAGTCGAGAAGCGACCATCCCGTTCGTTTAAAATCGGCGGATTCGGAGGGCAGGGCGTGTTGTCTGCAGGCGAGTTAATGGCTGCGTGTGCATTATCCGAAGGGTACCGCGTGTCATGGCTTCCCTCGTATGGTCCCGAAATGCGTGGAGGTAGTGCCAATGCCAGCGTCATCTGTTCTGATGATCCTATCGGGTCTCCGGTAGTAGATACGCCCGATGTATTATTGGCGATGAACGGACCTGCGTTAGATGCATTCGAGCACACAGTGGCTCCCGGCGGAGTCATTTTGGTTAACTCGTCCGTCGTTAACCAAAAAACTAGACGGACGGATGTGTCGTATTACGCCGTACCTGCAACCGAAATGGCAAAAGAAGCCCAGCTGATTTCAGCTGCGAATGTCGTAATGGTAAGTGCCTGTCTGGCTGTTACGGGATTTTTGTCAATTCAGGCACTCAGGGAATCGATACCTCGTGTTCTGCGTAAGAAAGCCTTTTTGGAACGAAATCTCGGGTTGGTCGATGCAACGATAACCTATCTCCAGCAACAGGAAATTATATGACGGACAAAAAAAAGGTTGCCCGTATGATATTGGCAATCAATCCCGGTTCTACTTCAACAAAACTGGCCTTGTTCGATAATGGTCAGCCATTAGTCATCGAGGATTTCGAACATAGTTATGAATCGCTTGCTCATTTTGGTTCGATTATCAATCAATTGCCGCACCGTCTCGATATCATCGAGCGGTTTCTTGAGACTCATGCGATCAAAGAACCGATGCTGAAAGCGGTTATGGGGCGTGGAGGATTGTTGCATCCCCTACAGGGAGGAGTCTACCATGTTACTGAGGCGATGTTGACTGATTTGAAAGAGGCCCGCTATGGCGAGCATGCCTGCAACCTCGGCGCATTGCTCGCAGATGCAGTCGCCAGACGATTTAACTGTCCCGCTTATATCGCAGATCCGGTGGTGGTAGACGAGATGATTGAGGAAGCCCGTTTTTCCGGCATGCCCGAAATTCAGCGAAAGAGTATTTTTCATGCACTCAATCAGAAGTTTGCAGCACGCGAAGTTGCTCTGCGCATGGGCAGACGGTACGAAGAGCTAAGGATGATTGTTGCCCATCTGGGCGGTGGCATATCGGTTGGTTCGCACCGCTACGGAAAAGTGATTGACGTTAACAACGCTCTGGACGGAGAAGGCCCGTTTACTCCCGAACGGTCGGGAGGACTGCCAGCCGGCGATTTGCTGCGTCTGGCTTACTCGGGAACCTTCACACGCGAACAACTGGCGAAAAAGATTTTAGGCAACGGGGGGTTGTACGCGTATTGGGGAAGCCGCGACATGCGGAAACTGGAAAAAGCAGTCGAAGACGGGGATTCGAGTGCTTTGCTCTACCTCAAGGCGATGGTGTATCAGATTGCCAAGGAAATTGCATCGCACGGTGCGGTTCTGGAAGGTAAGGTCGATGCTGTGGTGCTGACCGGCGGACTTGCAAAATATGGATTCATGATGGAATTAATAGAACAGCATATTTCGTACCTTGCGCCTGTGTTCATAATCCCTGGAGAAAGGGAAATGTTGTCGCTTGCCGAGAATGCGTTCGCAGTTCTCAACGGCGAACGGGAGGTATATGAATATGTCGGTGAATAAGTGTATCGGAGTCGTTGGGGCTGCGCACGATGAAAGCCTGCAATGCCTTGCGGAGCTTGCAGCTGACGGTGGCGTCTCGTTAAGACTATATGGGAACCGCGCATCGATCGAGTCCACCTTATCTCGATTTTCAATCATTTCATCGATAAGTACGATTATCGAGAGCAGCGATGATATCGAATCAGCTGCTCATGCTGCCCGCGATACCTCGCAAGGGCTCTGCCATGTCCTCATGAAAGGTTGTGTGCACACTTCGGATTTTATCAAGGGTGTGCTAGACAAAGAGTTTCAGTTGCTCGATGAAGAATCGATTCTCAGTCATGTAGCAAGACTTAAGCTGCCGGGAATGAACAAGCCTATGCTGATTACCGATGCCGCGATTAATATCAGCCCAAATCTTGATCGTAAGGTCTCTATCATACGTAATGCCGTTTCGGTTGCTCGATCAACGGGAATAGATATCCCGAAGGTGGCACTCGTATGTCCGGTCGAGACAGTTACGCCAAAGATGACATGCACTACCGATGCTGCACAAATCGTGTTTTTACAACATAACACTTCGCTCTTTGGTGATGTGGTCGTCGAAGGCCCTTTCGCTCTAGATGTCGCACTCTCAAAACATGCTGCAGAAGTGAAGGGAATCGGAGGAATGGTGCCTGGCAATCCTGATATCCTCATGTTTCACTCTATCGATAGTGCTAACGCGACACTCAAGGCTTTTACGGTTTTCAGAGAGATGAGCTATGCAGGGATTGTGTTTGGTGCAAAAATTCCGATTGTTCTTACTTCAAGGTCAGATTCTGCAGAGACTCGTCTTGAGTCTGTCAGACTGGCATTGGCGGTCTCGCGTTAATATTCTATGAGCATTACATACTATCTCTAAAAGTAGAAGAACCTATGTAAAGGTGTTCATATGTCATAAGTAATTCCAGCAATATTCTGTGAAAAGTTCTTGAAAAGTATTATATGCATGCTATCATCTTTGGTAAGGGTCTTCTTTTGATTTCATAAAAATTAAGGAACCAATTGATGATTATCGATATTGTTTACAACATTACTTTACTACTTGCCCTTGGAGTCATATACGCAATTCTTCCGTTTAAGGAAGTCGGAAAAGCTCGATTTGAATTAGTTGTTGCCGGTCTTGTCATAGGTCTTGCTGGGCTGCTCATCATGGCGAGGCCTTTTACGTTGGGCAGCGGTATCGTGTATGATTCGCGCTCGATACTCATCAGTGTTTCGGGAATGTTCTTCGGACTCGTTCCTACGGTAATCGCCTCGATTATCCTCATTGCAAACCGTATCATCATCGGAGGCAGCGGAGTCTATACCGGTATTACTACCATCGTATGTTCAGCATTAGTTGGTATTCTCTGGAATGTGGTAAGGCTGCCGAAGATTTCTAATCGATCGATGGTTTCTGTGAGTCTCGAATTCTATATTACCGGTTTGATAACCCACATATTCATGTTGCTGGCAGTCGTGTTCTTCCCTCCCGATCAAGTGCTGCTAGTGATGAAGGCTATCGCACTGTCGGTGTTGATCGTGTATCCCATAGGCAGCTACTTGCTGAGTATGGTGCTCTACAATCAGCGGTTGAGCAACGATCGTATGATACGGCTGCAGTCTAGCGAGTTACGATTTAAGACGATGTTCAAACAAGCTCCGATCGGAATGTCTCTTACCAATATCGAAACAGGTTGTATCGTCGATGTAAATGAAGCGTACCTCGATATGCTTTTGTATGATAAGCAAGAACTACTTTCCGATGGGTGGACCGGCGTAATCCATCCCGACGACGTAGAATCTGCACGAACGATGATGAGCCGGGTTACTGCCGGGGAAAACGGACCCTTTCTGATGGACGCGAGATTGATTAGGAAAGACAAGCATATCATTTGGGTAAGTTTTGCACTTACCACCGTTCATCCCGAACATGAAGGCAAGCAGTTGGTTCTTTGCATGACCACCGACATCTCGCAACGTAAGATTACGGAGCAGCGGGTGATGTTTGCCAATACACATGATTCTCTAACGCAGCTGTACAACAGACATCATTTTGAAGACTATATCAGACACTTGAATCTCAAACGCCTCATTCCGTTGACGGTCGCATTCGGCGATATCAACGGTCTCGGTCTCATCAATGATGCATTCGGGAGAAAAGAGGGCGATCGTCTGCTACGTCTGGTAGCCGCAGCCATTCAAAATGTTCTCAGTGCCGATGGTTATATTGCAAGGGTAGGCAGCGACGAGTTTGCGATTGTACTTCCGAAAACAGAGAGTTCCGAAGCCGAAACGATCCTACAGGCAATCAAAGAGACTGTTTCATCAGAAAAAATCGGCAATTCCGTTCAGACTTCGATCACGTTCGGATTTGAGACGATTCATATACCGAACCAAGATGTAAATGAAGCAATCCGTAGAGCGGAGACCGACGTGAACAGAAGAAAAATGCTGGATAGTCCGTCGATGAGGGGCAAAGCGATTGATGCAATTATCCATACGCTGCACGAGAAGAATTGGAGAGAAGAACTCCATTCCCGTAGGGTGAGCGTATTGTGTGAGCGGCTTGCCGTTGCGTTAGGACTGACCGACCGTCAGGTGTCGGAGATGAGGACGGTCGGCCTGCTTCACGATATTGGAAAAATCGCCATCAGCGATTCGATATTGAATAAGGAAGGCAAGCTCGATAACGATGAGTGGAATGAGATGAAACGCCATCCCGAGATAGGCTACCGAATTCTCGGAGCGGTCAGCGAAATGACTGACTTTGCCGATTTCGTGCTGGCGCATCACGAACGACTCGACGGTAAAGGGTATCCGAGGGGACTGAAGAACAGCGAAATTCCTATTCAATCGAGGATTATTGCTATAGCAGACGCATACGATGCAATGACAAGCGAACGTACCTACCGTACCATGTTTACAGACCAAGAAGCCGTTCAGGAATTACGACGTTGCGGTGGAACGCAATTTGATTCCGAAATGGTAGAAGTATTTATCGAAAAAGTCATCGTGAAAACTCCGCAATAATCTTTCCTACGATTCGCTGGGAACCTCGAGGATATCGATAAGGTCTTCTGGTTCGAGTCTGAACGGAGAACCGTGACCTTCGTAAAAACCATGATCTTCGATGAAATGAATGTGTAAGTCGGTAAAGACGATCGTTCGGCCAAGCCGTTTATTCGTTACCGTCGTGTTGATTTTTCCGTACATGCCGGGACCTCCGAACGGTGAGGGCAGTAACCCTCGTACCGAATCGACTTTCACCTCAAAGGAATCATCGACGGTAATGAATTCGCCCAACCCCTTCGCTCCTCGCGATTTTAGGTATTTCATCCGCTCTGCGATTGCCTGGTGGGTGGTCTTCTTTTGTCGGACACTCGTGTCGTCTGATGCGATGATATCGACG
>LSQX01253600.1_pt1 | contig 10358 bp, 8 predicted proteins | sample 654561 | NCBI WGS metagenome assembly LSQX01 (sample SAMN04489861, study PRJNA283612) | anaerobic digester metagenome | isolation source: 4 biogas reactors fed with cattle manure at either 37C or 55C with and... | place: Denmark: Kongens Lyngby | collected 2014
CAATCTGGACTACGAATCCACCGAGTTTCAGCCCATGTCGGTCGACAAGAAAGCGTCTGCAGAGACCTTAAAAGAGACTGCGATGGAATGGCTTGAAGGACGTACCACGTTTGTCGGGGTCAAGTTCGCCGACTACACGTATGAGGATGTCGCAGAGCATGTCGGGGTTGATGCCACTATATATTATTATGATGATCAAGCGCCCGGTCGTAAGTACGTATGGGAAGCCGAAGACGACATCACCGTATGGTTCTTTATCGTACTCACAGAGAAGGGCGTCGTTTGGAAATTGGATGCTGCACAAAGTTCTTTTAATTAATTATTGCATTTAACATAACGAGTGTTTTTACGGGATTTGAGAAATTGATAGTTTCTCAAATCCCGGGCACTCAGATTTATGACCTCTTAAATTGGGAGTAGCCTAGTGCCGCTCTTTTACGCTGTGGGAATAATCTCGGTGTGTATCAGTAGAGAGCTTGCATTATACTCATGATCCGAGAGCATCTCCAAAATAATTCAGGTGCCATCATAAACGGCGCGATTTTCCTTTTGCATTTTTAAGTCTTTTAAAATTTATTTCTCCTATCTGCAAAAAAATCACAAGTCATGACAAATGATCACACGACGAGCAGTTCATTTCGATATACGATGAAAAATACCACATGAGGGAGGAGGAAAAACTATGAAAAGGACAATGAAACAATTATTTGCGTTGGCTTTGGCATTACTTTTGGTCGGATCACTTTTCGCCTGCGGCGGCTCCGATGAAAAACCTGCCGACGAAACAGAAAAAAAGCCTGATGGAAAACTGGAAACGTTTCTTTCCGATGTAAAGGGAGACTGGTATGCCTACGGCAACTTGAATGATCAAAAAATAACGATCAACGAGGACGGAACTTTTATCGCCGACTATGACGCAACGACGACCAACGAGGGTACGATTTCCTATGATGAGGACAGCGAGAGATTTATGTTTGAGGGACAAGAACAAAGCAGTTACGGTGATCTTCTAGAAGACGGTATCTTGCGGTGTTGGGGTGCTCGCTACTATCGCGCTGAACAATCCATCGAGTTTGGACAGTTTAACGGTAACTGGTATTTAGACGGCGATACCAATTATGACTATTACACTTTCACAGACGGTAAATGGATGCTTATGGCTGCTCAACCAGGCGGACATGCGACCGGAGGTCAAGGACATGTGGAATATCGAGACGGCGACGAGTATCAGCTATGCCTGTTTGAGTATGTTGAAGACGATGAACCGATTGCAGCTTTCAGAATTGAAGGGGAAGATGAGCTGATCATGGAAGCCGATAGCGCGTCTTATGTGCGCTTAGATGCGGGGGATGATGATCCTGATGACGATAATGATGATGATTACGATAATGACGATGATGATACGCAGGATAAGAAATTATGGGAAATTGATGATGTGGAAGAATCCGAATTAGGGATTAAATATCAATACCCATATTTTGTGGAAGGCGATGTTGCCGAAGGCAGACTTTACATTAATGACGACGGCACGTTTGTTGTGACGACTTCCGGGGCGGATCCGAAGTCAGGGACGTTTACTGAAGATTTAGACGCGGAGACCATCACGTTTACATTCGATGACACCGGTGACACATTTGAGTTTTCCGTAGAAGATGACGGCGCTGTGCTGGAGTCCGATGAAGGCCTCATGATCTGCGTCGTTGCAAAGTATCTGCCGGATGAAGATGGCGAGTACCCGGACGCATACTATGAGCATCCGATTACCCCTTTCAGTTACTACTATCTCAACGGAGATCCTGACGGCTATTCACTATTTTTCTTTGACTTCTCGGCAGTGACGGTCAAGTACTCTGTCGACGACGAAGAACTCATTGCGTACTATTCGATCGACGGTGATACCATGAAAATTAGTGAGATGGAAAGCTTTGACGGGTTTGTGCTGACGATCGAAGATGACGGAAAGACGCTCGTCTCCGAGGATGGACAACGTTTCCTGCTTAATGAATGATTTGAGTTGCTAGTTTGCCCTGTAGATATGGTCGCCATTTGAGCACGAGTCGACAGACGAAGTATGAGCTGGTGGCGACCCTTATGGGATTTTTAGCGGGCGGAAACGAAGTGTCGTGAATTGCTCGTTTAGCGCCTTTGCACCAGTTGAATGAGTGAAAATAGAGTGGAAATACCGTACATAACAAGGAAGCTGCGCAGTCGCAGCTTCCTTTGTTTTAATATCAAGTGTTTGCTATTTTGCGCGTTAACTATTTTACAGATAAGTTATTCAAAATATATTGAACCTCGGGAGTTTCAAAGGCCTTTTTATAATCGGCTTCCTTATCAAACTGGACTTTGCAGGTAAAGCTGATGTACTTTTCGTCATTGTATTTTGCATAATAAGTAATAGCTGCGCCCGCATCCACCTTAAATCCGTCCTTGCCTGCCAAAGTAGCCTTTTCAAAGGTAGAATAGAACTGCTTATGGGTTTCCTCAAGAGATTCAAAGCTCTTTTCACCGACAAGCTCGAGTTCATAGATACCGACGCTGACTTCCCACAGCTCGTCGCCTTTTCTTAGGGTAACGAAGCTTTCACCTGACCATTGGTCATTCACCTTAAATTCTGCAGGGTACTTGACAGTAAGAGCATCCAGAATCACCTTTTCAGTGACTTCTCCGGTATATTCCGGTTTCTTCTCTTCCTTCTTGCCGCAAGCAACAAGAGAAAGAATCATTACTACTGCCAAGGCAAAAACCAACACCAATTTAGCTTTTTTCATTTCATATTTTCTCCGTGTTCTTTTGTTATGCCAGACATACGAGGTGTCGACAAAATGTCTGCAGAAAACATAACTATTCAGTCCGAACCGGGCTGGAGATAAAGTCCGTGTTGCGTGTTTTATTGTCGGCGCACTCATACTTGTGCAGGGATATTGTAGCTCTCTTTTTCCTTTTGCACATCTGCCAATTGGCTGAAAATTGACGCCGTTCTTAAAAACTATAAACTCACAAAAATACGAAAATTAGAAGCTTTTTAATATGTCTGAGATAGAATTTACTAAAAGTTAGTGACTAGCTGAATACCAAGGTAAACTGGATAGTGAGAATTGTTTGTCGTTCAGTTTGCTCTGGCATTTAGCGAGAGTTAGTGACTTCGTAGTTATCGCGGTCATTTGGCACGTGTTCCTCAGTTACCAAGGTAATGATTTGTCCAAAAAGAAATGAGGTAATGGCAATGGATCAGCAGAAGCTTGAAACATATTTTCGTTCATTAGATCGTTCGTTTTTTGTCGAAAATGGCATGAAAAAATATGCGAAGTTGGATGGCCCTTTGCCCATAGGCTTCGGGCAAACAATTTCGCAGCCCAGCTTAGTATTAGAAATGACACGGCTTCTAGAGCCGGAAAGCGACAGCAAGGTGCTGGAGATCGGAACCGGGTCAGGTTTTCAAACAGCTCTTCTTGCAAAAATGTCAGCGGAAGTTTATACCGTGGAGCTAATTGATAAATTGGCGGAAAAAGCCAAGAAGAGATTAGAGGCATTAAATTTTTCGAATATCTACTATAAGATCGGAGACGGCAGCAACGGATGGCAAGAACATGCTCCCTATGACAGGATCATGGTAACTGCGGCAGCAGGCCTTTTGCCGGACGAGCTGGTTAATCAATTGGCAACGGGCGGCAGGATGGTTATTCCAATTGGTTCGCCAAATATGCAGGTGCTTACACTCATTACAAAGACAGATCATGGCGAAATTAACATGGATAAAGTGGAGCTGGTTAGATTTGTAGAACTTAAAGGGCGGTATGGTTGGGAATAATGGCAAAAGACAATTGACAAGCGGGAAGATAACTGATAATTTGAGTTCGTTTCAACTTAATATTTCTTAAATGCGTTTGAGCAGAAAGAGTAGTTGGGCGAAAAGCTCCAGAGAATTGCCGGTTGGTGCGAGGCAACAGTAATAACCCAATGAAGTTCATTCTTGCGAGCAGTGTGTTGAACTAACAGTAGGCACAACGGGATGCGACCGTCACATCGCGAGGGCTTGTAAGAGCCTACGGAGGTGTCGACCGAGAGGGCGATGCGAAGCAGAGTGGTACCACGATTTATGATCGTCCCTGCAGAGATAGGGGACGATTTTTTATGTTATTTCGCAGATACATGCGAAAAGCAAAAAATCACAGCAATGCGATTGGAGGAACACAAACTGAATCACGAGACGAACACTCAAAGATTCATATTGTTTCGTACCTTGAGCAAAGAGAAAGGAATGGATTATAAAAATGAAAAAGAAGTTATCTGTCATACTGGCGATGATACTTCTGGCGGTCATCTTGACGGCCTGTGCCAATAAGCCCGGCAACGAAACGGCAGGCAGCAATACGGATGCCGGGGCAAAAAACTATACGGTCGGCATCTGCCAGCTGATGGTCCACGACTCTTTGGATCAGGCGACGAAAGGTTTTATTGACGCTCTGACGGAGGCCATGGAAGCTGAAGGCAATACGATTGAGATCGATACTCAGGTTGCAGGCGAAGCGAATCTTTGCCCCACCGTCATCAACACCTTCGTTGCGAAGAATGTCGATCTGATTATGGCAAACGCGACGCCTGCGCTTTTGGCGGCGGCAAATGCCACGACAAGCATCCCTGTTCTGGGCACGTCAATCACCGACTACGCCGATACGTTCGCCGGCAATATTCCCGACAATGTGTCCGGTACTTCTGATGCCGTTCCGTTTGATGAACAGGCTCGGATGATGATTGAAACGCTTGGACTTGTTGCCGGCGATCAGGTTGGCGTCCTATATTGCACCAACGAATCCAACTCTCTAATCCAGTATGAGGCCGTAAAGAAAGAGTTTGAGGCGAAGGGCATCGTTGTAAAGGCATACACCTTCTCAGAAACCACCGAATTGCAGACGGTTACAAACTCGATGGCTAACGAGTGCAAAGCCGTTTATATTCCTTCCGACAATACCGTTGCCGCTAACGACGCCATTGTCGGCACCATCTGTACCGAGAAGAATGTACCCGTCTACACAAGCTACGGCGGCGATATCTGCTATGCAAGTCTCGCCATCGACTACTATCTTTTGGGTCGTGATACCGGTCAAATGGCCGTTGAGGTTCTAACGGGGAAAAAGGCGATTCCCGACATTGAGATAAAGACACAAACGCCAACTGTCTCTTATAACGCGGAACTGTGCGATCAGTTGGGTGTCGACATTCCTTCCAAATGATTGATTGGGGGTTGCTGCCCCAAAATGTATTTTGCCTAAGGCTTTCCAGAGTGACCTCGTCGACTTAGGCGATAAAAGTCAATAACAAGATTTGAGGTAAAAATGGCATTCTTAAACGCGTTGCCCGGTGCGGTTGCAGAGGGCCTGATATGGGGCCTGATGGGGATAGGAGTCTATCTTTCCTTCAAAATTCTTAATATTGCGGATATGACCGTAGACGGTTCCATCTGCACCGGCGGATGTGTATGCGCCGTATTGCTGGCGAACGGTTTTCCTATTTGGTTGAGTGTTGTTGCGGCATTCATCGCCGGCGCTTTGGCCGGTTTAGTAGCGGGTCTTCTGAATACCGCCCTGGGGATTCCGTCCATTCTGGCCGGTATTTTGACTCAGCTGATGCTCTATTCTGTCAACCTTACGATTCTCGGCGGAAAGTCACTCGTTGCCATTGATCCCAGAGCAAACAAACTCTTGGTACATATGAGCGATAATCCTCGCTCTATCATTACCATGGGCATTTTTGTGGCGGCTACGATAATCGGACTTTGGCTGTTCTTCTATACGGAGTTCGGCTTGACTATAAAGTCTACCGGTGATAATCCCGATATGAGCCGTGCTCAGGGCGTCAATGTCAAGCTCACGCAAGTGCTGGGGCTTTCGCTTTCAAACGGCATCGTTGCTTTGTCCGGATCCTTGCTCGCCCAGTACAAAGGCTCCGCGAACATCAACGACGGCCGCGGCGCGATCGTCATTGGTCTTGCCGCCATTTTTATCGGCCTTTCCGTCTCGCTGAAAATCAAGCCCAATTTTGTTGTGAGTATGATTGGCGTTACGTGCGGTGCGATTGTCTACTACATTGTCTACAACGTTGTCATTCTGCTTGGACTTAAAACGGATTTCTTGAAAATGTTCTCCGCCATCATTGTTGCAATATTCATAGCCGTGCCCTATTTAAAGAAAGAATATTTCACCAGACAACGAAAATTGCCTTACAATGGCGCCAAAACCCGGATAAATGGAGGAAACAATGCTTAAGATCACTAATTTACATAAGACCTTTGATCCGGGCACGATTAACGCAAAAACGGCTCTTGACGGGATTGATCTTCATCTGAAAGACGGCGATTTCGTCACGGTGATCGGGGGTAACGGCGCGGGAAAATCCACTCTGCTGAACGCGATTGCCGGTGTTTGGAAGCCTGACTTCGGCACGATTGAGATTGACGGTGTCGACGTGACGCTGATGCCTGAATACCGGCGGGCAAAGTATTTAGGAAGAGTATTTCAGGATCCCATGAAAGGCACGGCGCCCGATATGGAGATCGCGGAAAATCTTTTCATAGCCTCTAGGCGGGGCACCAAACGCAGATTTGTCTGGGGTGTCCGGAAAAAAGATCGTGTTCTTTACAAGGAACTTCTTGCAACGCTGGATCTTGGGTTAGAAGATCGGATTTCTCACAAAGTCGGACTTCTTTCCGGCGGCCAAAGGCAGGCCGTTACACTGCTGATGGCTACGCTGAATCGTCCGAAGCTGCTCCTTCTAGACGAACATACGGCGTCCCTCGATCCGAAGACAGCCGTAAAAGTGCTTGAACTTACCGACCAAATTGTTCATAAAAACAAGCTGACCACACTGATGATCACTCATAACATGAAAGAGGCTATCGCACACGGCAACCGCCTGATCATGATGCACGAGGGAAAAATTATCGTGGACATATCAGGCGACGAGAAAAAGAACCTCACCGTTGAACAATTGTTGAATTTGTTTATGCAGGCAAGTGATGGCGACATTTCCGACAGAATGGTCTTAAACTGATAATCAGTTCAAGACCTTGACAAGAGCTCCTATTGTGGACAGAATCTTCATTCAATAACGGGAGATGAAAAAGGAATCATATATAGAAATAAAATACCCTCTTGGATTTTAACGGTTAAAACGGTTGTGACTGCCGTCTAAGGCACGTTTTTAACACTTTCGCATTAGATGAACAAGCGAAGGATGGGAACTGGAAAGCAAATTAACATTTGCGCGGAATAGAAAAATGTTTTGGAATGCTAAAAACGGAACAGTCTCAATCGACAATGCGGAAATGAGTTACGTTTCCTTTGGGTATGGCAATAAAGCTTTGATCATTTTGCCCGGTCTCTCGGATGGGATAATTACGGTAAAAGGGAAAGCATTGCTATTGGCAAAACCGTATAAGATATTCTTTGAAAAATACACGGTTTACATATTCAGCAGAAGGAAAGAACTACCGGAAGAGCTCTCGATCAAAGAGATGGCGAATGATCAGGCAAAAGCAATGCAGAAACTTGGCATCGAAAAAGCATCTGTCATGGGTATGTCTCAGGGAGGGATGATCGCCCAACATCTTGCCGTTGACCATGCAGAGATGATTGAAAAGCTCGTTCTTGCCGTTTCCGCGCCGCGGGCAAATAAGATGATACAGACAAATATCAGCAAGTGGATTGAGTTTGCGAATCAAGGCAATCATAAGCAGCTCATGATTGACGTGATCGAAAAGAATTATTCGCCGAAATATCTTGCTAATTATAGAAAACTCTATCCCGTCATCGGATTTATCGGCAAACCATCGGATTACAGAAGATTTTTAACAAATGCCAACGCGATTCTCCAATTTGATATTCTTCACGATTTGAAGAACATTACCTGTCCGACACTGATTGTTGGCGGAGAAGAAGATAAAGTCGTTGGAATACAGTCCTCCTACGAGATGAACGAACAGATTGCCGGCAGCGAACTGTATGTATATCCCGGATTAGGGCATGCTTGCTTTGAGGAGTCAAAAGATTTCAATCAGCGCGTTTTCGACTTTCTGGAAACGACACAATAATATATTTTTCAGTTCATTGTCATCTGTCATTGAACATAATTTTTATAACAAAAGTCGCTACGATTATTCTGCTGGATCGGTTCGACAAAAGGTGTTCCTCTAACACATTTTTTGTAGCCAATAACTGACAAAAACAAATTTTTTTGATTGTCCGATGTCAATGATTCCAAAATTTGCTTGTCCAGCTTCAAGGGTTTTTTGAAAACTGTTTGTGCCCAAAGATAGGGCATCGCTTAACTCAAACGTGCCGTTGCGAAAACTACAGGAAAAATTCTCCAACATTTGCAAAAACCATAGGAATAATCCTCAAATATTTGCAAAAACAGCAGGAATGATCGCGGTAAAGACTGCAAAAATCATAGGAATAATTCTGAAAATGTTGCAAAAATCATAGGAATGTTCTAAAGTAATACTGAGACGATACTCACACTACATGCTGATATTATCGCAGGTTGTTTTCGTTCAATAGACTGTTAACAAGTGCAGACAACATTGTTCAAGGAGGTTTCTATGAAGCGAGAAATAATGAAAGACCTTATTTTCTGGAAAAATAAGAAAAACAGGAAGCCGCTTCTTTTAACAGGTGTAAGACAATGCGGTAAAACATATATTCTAAAAAAATTTGCTGAAGAGAATTTTGATCATTTTGTCTACGTTAATTTAGAAAGAGAACCTCAAATTGCGGATGTATTTAATTACGATTACGATACGAAGAGAATTTTGGAAGATATAAGCAATTTAAAATTATCACCAAGAATTATTCCAGACAAAACCCTCCTATTGATAGACGAAATTCAAAATAACCCTAAAGCGATAACGGCCTTGAAATATTTTCAGGAGGATATGCCAGAACTTGCAATAGCGGGCGCAGGTTCTTTATTAGGAGTATCCATCAGGGTAGAAGGAGCCTCTTTTCCTGTCGGTAAGATAGACAGGTTAGAAATGTATCCAATGAGTTTTAAAGAATTTCTGCTGGAATCAAACAGCGGAAGAATAGCTCAAAGCATAGAGGGCTATGACAAAACAAAACCATTGCCTGAATATATTTTAGAAAAATTGAACAGGGAATATATGGATTATCTTTTGGTGGGGGGTATGCCGGAAGCTGTTAAAAATTGGTTTGAAAACCGAAACATGGCCGAAGTTAATGAAATCCAAGACAATATCATCTTGGGTTACGAAAATGATTTTTCCAAGCACGGTCCGCAAAAGGAATTAACCAATATAGAACTAATTTGGAGGTCTATACCCGAACAACTGGCTCGAGACAACAATAAATTTATATTCTCAAGGGTAAAAAAATCAGCAAGAGCTAAAGATCTGGAAAAATCCATAGGTTGGCTTATAGATGCCGGACTTATCCACGTCGTTACAAAAGTAGACAACCCTCTAGTACCTTTATCTTTTTATAGGGACTCTTTGTTTTACAAAATATACCTTTGCGATGCGGGGCTCTTGTCCAGGATGGCGAACTTTACACTAAGATCATTGCTTGAAAAAGATGAGTCAACAGGCGGATTTAGGGGCTCTCTTGCTGAAAACTTCGTAAATAATGAACTTATTTCTCTAGGATATGATACATACTTCTGGAGATCAGATAACACAGCAGAATTGGACTTCTTAATTGAGGACGATGCCAGAGTCGTTCCGATAGAAGTAAAAGCAGAAACAAATACAAAAGCAAAAAGCTACAAGGTATTTGTTGACAGATACAAGAATGAAGTAGGCTTCAAGTTCTCGCTAAAAAACATCGGAGCGAATTTAGTAGGAAGCACCAAGACGTATAGTTTGCCATTAGCTTTAGCATATAGAACTAAGGAGTATTTGAGCTGATGAAACAGGTAAAACCTTACAATTAATTGACACGCAAAAATTGATGCACTTTAGACAAGAATTGATTATGGTGTTAGTATTATTCTAGTGAAATAGGCAAATAATATCGAAAAATAGGAGGTAAAAATTATGCAAAACAACAAGTATGCCAAGTTATTTGATCCTATGAAAATAGGAAAAATGCATCTTAAAAACCGTCTGGTGATGTCGCCTATGGGAACTTTTACTCCCCAGCAAGACGGCACCGAGAGCGAAGAAGGCATGAAGTACTACGAGGAGCGAGCTCGTGGCGGAATAGGCATGATCATTGTCGGATCCTCGTTCTTGAACGAGATGACAGCTCAAGGGGGGTACACGTTAGGTCTTGACAACAACAGAGCGCTCCCCAAAGCGACAGTATTGTGTGAACGCGTAAAGCTGTCTCTTATACACATCT
>LSQX01141361.1_pt1 | contig 10357 bp, 8 predicted proteins | sample 654561 | NCBI WGS metagenome assembly LSQX01 (sample SAMN04489861, study PRJNA283612) | anaerobic digester metagenome | isolation source: 4 biogas reactors fed with cattle manure at either 37C or 55C with and... | place: Denmark: Kongens Lyngby | collected 2014
TCTTATGACATCCCTTCCGGGTTCAACCTGGGTGCGGCTGGGTGTCTGGACAGTCATTGGCCTGTCAATATATTTCTTCTACGGAAGGAAGCATAGTAAGCTAAATGAAACACCTGAGAATCCCGGCAACAAATAATACTTTGAAAAACAAGTGATCCTTATAAATACAGGGCTTTAAATGCCCTGTGTCCTTTCAGAGGCAGAGTTTTCCGGACCCTGTCAGAAGGAGTTTTCCGCATCCTGACCCGCTCCTGCCTTTTCCCGTATTTTTCCGGCCATGAAGGGATGCCTTTCTGCTGCCATCATAACAATCCTTTTCAGCATCCGTGCATAGGAATAATTTTTCATTTCAGCAGCCAGGGCAAAACTGGTATCAGCACTGATGTCGTTGTTGGGATTTATATCGAGGAGAAAAAAGTTATCATCACGCAGCCGGAAATCGAAACGTGCATAATCGCGGCATCCGAATTCCCTCCAGGTTTTCATTACGGCTTTTTCCAGCTTCGCCAGCTCCTTTTCATTCAGAGGGGCCGGTATGAGGGTTTCTATTTTTTCGTAATGAAGTGATCCGGGCCTGAACTTGGAGTCATAGGTGCAGAGTCTTTCCCTGGCTTCGGAAAAGGCTGAGAAATCCATTTCTGCCGGAGGCAGCATTTCAGGTATTTCATTGTTCCATACAGATACATGAAACTCACGGCCGTCGATGAAATCCTCAACCATGGCGGGCTGCTTAAGAAGATTGTTGACATGAAGGATCTGTTCCTGCAGGGAAGCCGTATCATATACAACCGATTTTTCGGTGATGCTAAGACTGCAATGTTCGAAGGAAGGTTTGACAATGGCAGGGAAGAGATTCCATTGTTCTGCTTCTTCCGGAGTGAGGACTGCTCCGCGGGGCACTTTTATCCCGAGGGAAACAAGAATCTCCTTTATCCTGAGCTTATCATAACTCAGATCTATCAGCCCGGGTGTATTACCTGTATAGGTGAATCCCCTGTTTTCAATTATTTCGGCAACCCTTTTTTCACTTCCTGCAATACCGGGAAGGGTTTCACAAAGGTTGAAAATAATTGTATCTGCAGGATTGTAATACTTAAGTATCCTGTCAAGATGGGGATCATTCAGTTCTTCAATAAAGACCCTGATGCCTTCTTCCTTCAGTGATTCATAAACCATGCTGTTTGAATGTCTGACATCATTGATATCAAAGCTATCCCATTCGGGATCAAGATCATATAACACCAAAACCCTGATAGTCCTTTTTTGGGGTGAAGATAAAATGAATTATTTAAGGATTCTTGTTTATTTCTGTCATTTTTAAATAAATTGCAGACGAAAAAATTTAGAAATCAGTTTTATGAAAGTTAAAGGGACCCCTTCCAGGGGTTTGCTTGGAACCACCATAGGTTTTTTTTTCGGATTTGCAGCAGTTGCCCTTTATGGTCCGACTGCAATAAAATTCAGGGAAGCAATGGATCTTTCCCCGGCACTTGTGGGACTGCTTATTGCTATTCCGTCACTGTCCGGATCCCTGCTCAGGATTCCCTTCGGAGCCTGGGTTGACATAAGCGGAGGGAGAAAACCTTTTCTGATACTTATGTTATTGAGTGCAGCAGGTCTGGGCGGAGTAAGCCTTCTTCTTTTTACTTCCTATCCCGACGGGATGAAGGGGCTTTACTGGCTGGTTCTTTTGCTGGGCTTTCTCAGCGGATGCGGTATTGCCACGTTTTCTGTAGGAATAGCCCAGACTTCATATTGGTTTCCACACAGCCGGCAGGGCATGGCCCTGGGAACATATGCCGGACTCGGGAACCTGGCTCCGGGAATTTTTTCCATCATTTTACCTTTGTATCTGACCCGCTACGGGTTCATTTCTGCTTATTTTGCATGGTTCCTCTTTCTTGTTCTCGGGATCATCCTGTATGCGGCAGTGGCAGAAAATTCCTATTATTTTCAGTTTAAAAAAGCAGGTTTAGCCATCGGTGAAGCAAAAGCTGCGGCACAGAAGCTTGGACAGGAGATATTTCCTTCGGGAGGGATGAAGGAAAGTCTGATCAGTTCGGCAAAAATAATGAATACCTGGGCACTGGTGGTGCTTTATTTTACAACATTCGGCGGATTTATTGCGCTGACAGCTTGGTTTCCAACATACTGGAATGAATATCAGTATTTCGATCCTCTTATGGCAGGTCTCCTGACAGCGGTATTCTCATTGCTGGCATCCCTTGTCCGGGTTTTCGGAGGAAAAATATCCGATAAAAGCGGAGGAGAAAAAACGATTTTCGTTTCGATGTCATTAATACTGGTATCCGCGCTGCTCTTATCCTTTGCCAGTGAGGTTTTTACAAGTATTGTCCTTGTGGTCCTGCTGGCTGTCGGAATGGGAATATCGAATGCTGCGATTTTCAAGCTTGTTCCCGCTTATGTCCCCAAAGCAGTGGGAGGAGCTTCGGGATGGATAGGCGGACTGGGTGCATTCGGCGGATTTGCGCTTCCCCCTCTGATGGGAGCAATAGCCGGGAAATACGGAACCGAAGGATATGCAAGGGGTTTTCTGATATTTGTATTACTGTCCGTGATCAACCTGCTGATCATTTATGCTCTGATAAAAAGACATAAAACAGAGGCAAAACACCGGGATAGCTGAAAAACAGATCAGTATTCAACAGTCGCTGCAACAGGGTTTATAGTTTGGTAGATGGCGGTGCTGTACCAGGGTATATGATTTAGTATTTAGGAGTTGTTGCAGTAGGGTATGTAACTTAGTATATGGCAGTCAGATCTCCCTGCTGTTTATGATTCGGACTCCCTTCTCCTTAAGTTCTTTTTTCTGGACTTCAAAGGTTTCCTTGTCAAGGGGTGCTGAGGCATCCTCGATAAGTGTTGCTCTGAAACCTTCCCCGATCGCATCATTAATGCTGTGGTACACGCATATATCTCCGGCAATGCCGCAGAAATACAAATCAGAAGCTCCTTTGTCCCTGAGATAGCCTGACAGGCCGGTGCTTATCTGATGCATATTGTCGTAGAAACCACTGTAACTGTCAACAGCGGGATTCATTCCCTTACGGAATATGGCAGCTATCTTATCTGTTTCAAGCTCCGGATGGAACATGGCTCCCCGGCTGCCCCGGACACAGTGATCGGGCCACAGGGTCTGTTCGTTCCCGTCCTGATCGATTTTGTCAAAGGCTTTTTTCCCGGGATGGCCGGATGCAAAGCTAATATGGTTTTTCGGATGCCAGTCCTGGGTGGCCACGACAAGGTCAAAATGTTCCTGAATACTGTTAATAAGCGGAATCACCCTGTCGGATGAAGGCACCTCAAGTGAACCTCCGGGTATAAAATCATTCTGTACATCAACAATAAGAAGTGTTTTCATCTGTGTGTATAAATTTTTTATATGGTTGTTTCATTTCAGTATTTTTTGTGATCTTCAATCAGTCTGTTCCTTTCTTTCACGAGCTTTTCGCTGAGTCCTACCTTGTAGGCATGCGGATTGTCAAAACGCTTGTATTCATCCGGCAAAAGAGCAAGCCTTTCACTGTTGTATTGTGCTATTGCTTTCAGACTGACGGATCCTGATGATCGTCTTCCGTCTTCCATTACCTTATGCAGGAGAGCTTCCTTTTTTTTGTTTTTGAAAGAAAATGATTTATGCGGGTACAGGGGATGATACATTATAGATGTGTCCTTTTCGGTATCAAGAACGATCACATCCGCACCGGTAAATCTGCTGTCATTATCAAACACTCTCAGCACCTGTTTGCGGTGAGGCAGTGTGATCTTGGTGACGTTTTCAGATATTTTGATTCTTGGCTTGCCGTCCGAATAAGCCATTTTATATACTCCGTCAAGTGCAGCATCCGGAATGCCGGTCACCAGACTTGTACCCACACCAAAAACATCAATAGGCGCTTTCTGGGCTTTAAGACTTTTGATAATATATTCGTCAAGCTGATTGGACACGGCTATTTTTACATAATCAAGTCCTGCCTCGTTAAGCATTTTACGGCTCTTTTTGGCAAGATAGGCAAGATCACCGCTGTCGAGCCTGATGCCCTGCAGCCTGTGACCTTTCTCTTCCAGCCTTTTGGCAGTTATTACTGCATTTGGAATACCGCTTTTGAGAGTATCGTAGGTGTCGACCAGCAATACACTGTTATCCGGATGTACATCGGCAAAATGATTGAATGCCGCCAGTTCATCATCAATGCTCTGGATATATGAATGTGCCATTGTCCCTGATACCGGGATACCGTAGTCACGGCCGGCAAGGACATTGCTTGTTGCATCGAATCCGCCTATGAAAGCTGCACGGCTGGCATAGTATCCGCCCGGACCCTGAGCCCTTCTCAGTCCGAAATCTATCAGTGTGTCATTTTCTGCCGCCTTTCGCATGCGGCTGGCTTTTGTTGCAACAAGAGTCTGGAAATTCAGAACATTCAGGAGTATGGTTTCCACTATCTGGGCTTCAATAATATTTGCTTCAACCTGCAGTACCGGTCTGACCGGAAACACGAGATCTCCTTCACGTGAAGAGTAAATATTTCCTTTGAATCTGAACTGTTCCAGGTATTTCAGAAAATCCGGATGAAAACCGTTTGACCTGAGAAATTCAAGGTCATCACTGCCGAACTTCAGTTCCTGAAGAATGTCAAGCAGATTTTCCAGACCTGCAAACACGGCATATCCGCTGTTAAAAGGCAGTTTGCGAAAGAAATAGTCGAATACTGATATATTTTCCTTCTGCCCGTTCAGAAAATAGGCCTGAGCCATGGTAAGCTGGTAATGGTCGGTATAAATTGCCGTGTAGTTGAACATTTAGGTATTAATTTGTTGTTTTCCTGATAAAAGCTCTATGCAAAGTTATCACAAGAGCAGTAATATTTACAAATTATTTCTGAATAAAACAGAACGGCATCTCCGGGGTATTACATAACCCGTTATGATACTCAACAATTCAGATCTGCTGTTTGTTCCGTAACGGCTTCACATTATTACCGGCAGCAATCGGGGGAAAACAAAAGCGAACAGTTGTTTCAAGCGGGAAGAAACCGTTATCTTATGATACGATGTTCACTGCTGTCGGAGTCCAGTCTCACCGGTTCAGTCAGCAGTTCCTTGATATTCCATTCCTTCACGGCCGACATCTGTTTTTGTATCAGGTAAAGATTCGACGCTATCCTGCCTGTCATGAAGGCTATGGCGGCAGCAACCACTCCGATAAGGTTCAGGAACACTATACAGATGAGCAGTACCGTAATTATGGCAGTAAGCTCAATTGCCGTGGCCACCGAGATGGGACGTGTGGTGCCGTTTATGATGAGTGAGGATCTCTGGAAGTTAAGAAGGACTGTAAGTGCCGGTATGAGTATCATAATTTTCAGAGGAAGGTATGACAGGTTTGCAAGTTCCAGACTCAGTCCCGATATGTTTATAAACCAAATATTTGCAAGAGGAGTGAAGGCAAGTGCCGTTATCAGCACCGTCACCACCAGTCCGAGGAAGATGGCATAGTTCTTCAGAACCCCGTAATTTTGTTTTTCCTTTCCTATCAGTGCAATATTTACTTCCTGGTATGAGAGTCCCATGCTTCTGAAAATAAATATCAGTGAGTTTACAACGGGAAGAACAGCCAGCGACTCCACTGCCATACGGCTTCTGCCGAGAAAAAAAGTTACGAAGGGCTGTACCCCAAGCGACAGTATGGAAGTCAGGGCAAGAGGGAAATAGAACTGTGCGACAGATCTTAAGCGGAGATTGCTGTTTTCAGTATCGTCTTTCTCAAGCAGGGTCTTCAGCGTGCCGGAAAGCATCATTCTTGTTGCTATTGCTTCAAGAAAAACTGCCAGCGACATTGCCCCGGCACCGACATAGGCTCCTTTTACTCCTGCAGAATAAAGGATTATTCCCATGATTATTATTACCACCAGCCTGACAAACGTTCCGTAGGTGACCCGTTTTGTGAGGTTGTTCCTGATGAGGATACCCTGATAAAATCTCCTGTAGCCGATGGATGCGGCCCAGGGGAGGAAAATAAAAAGTGCGGTGTGTGCAAGTTTTGCAATATCTTCAGGCATTCCCATCAGGTTGATCACAAGAAAGTTGAATACCGGCGGAATAAGAATGATCAGCTGAATGGCTGTGATGCCGGCATTAAGCAGATCGGTGAATTTTTTAAGCTTCCTGTATGAATTGCGTCCGGTGACCAGGGCAGTGGATGCACTCATAAGCATTATGATGGGAGACTCGATTATCATGGCAAAGGACCCTGCTATGCCAAAGGCGGCAAGGTTGAACTTTGCATCATTCAAACGGGCAATGAAGGCTATAAGAAAGGGCTGTTCAAAGGCCATCATCAGCCATGTAAGTGCCAGAGGCCCCCAGAAAATAAAAATTTTCCGGTATGTCAGCTTTTCAGTAATATCCATTTTTTATGGGAAAGCGCAAAGATAGGAAAATATGAAGGCAGATGAATAATCCGGCGAATGAGTATGATAGCGGCGAAATGTATTACAGCCGGATATTGCTGTCTGCCGGATATAACAGTAAGAAAGGCCTGTTGCGGGGAAGCTTACAGGTGAATGCCGTTTCCGTCAAGAATACCGTAATCCCTGCCGCTGCAGCTGAAACAGGTAAAAGAATCACCTTGTTCTGTTGTTCTTGATTTCATCACACTTTCATTGCAAAGCCGGCATACCACGCTTTCATCTATTCCGGCATAATCCGGTATTGTGGTCTGAACCCGTTCAACGATGAATAAACTGTCGAAAGGAATATTCAGGGTACCGAATGCTCTTTCCAGTGCAATTTTTTTGTATGCGGAAACCATGTCAGGATCACGTTGCTGTTCAACAATGACGGACTGGTAGTATTTGCGGAAATCCGGAAAAGCAGCCTCTATCACATCCCTTGATTCATGGCGGGAACAGATCCTGATTCCATCACCGTCTCTTCCGGCAAGGGTAAATGCTGTTTTCCCCAGATCTTTGTAGACAAGGGAATTATTTCCGAATGAACATCCCGTGACAAACTGTATGCCGTCAGAAAAACAATTGTTTGTCTCGGTAATAGCCAGAAGATTTTCCATGCCGTCGGAATCAGCCTGCAGTTCCTTCATGGCGTGAACGGCAGCCATGACTCCCATGGCAAGGCCCGGACAGAAATGACTGTGCATCTGTGCTGCCTTGATAAGCAATATATCCGTGTTGCCCTTCGCAATGTTGTTTCTGATTTCAATTCTCGGATCAGATTTGAGTATGGAGTTATGAACGGGGTCTGATTCGCTTAATGAAGCAAGCAACGAGGTGTCACAGCTCTTTATATCAATCACGGGAGTATTGTTAATGGCGTCAAGCCCTTCCACAACAAGTTCATTCCTGTTTCGCTCAAGAAGCTTTACTGTTGTGATCCCGATCAGATTGGGTCTTTTGGGACTGCGTGAAGCAAAAACCCCCCTGGTTGAACCTGACGGGGTCTTTCCGGAAAGATTTCCTCCTTCTGACTTGTGAAACCAGAAAATAATATCCAGGTATTCACATTCATTAATGTTAAGAAGGGCCTCACTGTATTCATCATTTACAATAATGGTACTTGGCTTTTCTTTTATCCTGTGGTAATCTGCAGGACTGTCATATTCATTGCGTACAAGGCCGACAGCTTTGATATTGTATGTTTTCATCCGAAAATAATAGAGTTAAATTGTTATAAACTAAATAGTTCCTATAGCTTGTCCCGATTTGTCGGGAGAACCTTAAGAGTTGTGAATTCTTTTATATCCTTTTGTGTGATTGTGATATGAAGGTTTCTTCCGTCTTTAATATAATTTTAATGGTGTTTCTGTAATCCGTCAGGTATTATAAAGGTATGACCGTTGTTTTCGATAATTTTTACCTTTATATCATAAAGGTTTTCAATATTTTCTTTTGTGATTATTTCCCTGCCGCCTCCGGCAAACACCTTTCCGTCCCTGAGCATCATGATCTTTGATGCATAGCGGGCAGCCATGTTAATGTCATGCAGGGCAATAATAACCGTGATGCCTTTTTGTGACAGACTTTTCAGTAAATCGAGCACTTCAATCTGATGCCTGATATCCAGATTGGCAATCGGTTCATCAAGAAGCAGGATATCGGGCTCCTGGGCCAGGGCACGGGCTATGTAAACCGATTGTTGCTGTCCTCCGCTCAGTTTATTGAAATCCCTCATTGCAAGATGGTCAAGATTGAGGCTGTTCAGTATATCCGATGTTATCCTGAGGTCCTGTTCTGTCGGTTTCCAGTTGATATAGGGTTTTCTGCCCAGAAGTACAATATCAAAAACATTAAGAACTGCTTTCCTGTTTTCACTTTGGGGAACATAGGCCATCTCCCTGGCCAGTTCATTGGGACTGAAAGAGGATATTGACCTGTCATCAATCAGAACGGTGCCCTTCCTGACTTTCAGTATTCCGTTCATGCATTTTATAAGGGTACTTTTGCCTGATCCGTTCGGGCCGACCAGTGCAACAAGATCACCTTTCTCAAATTTGTTGTTTACATTTTTGAGTACAGGGAAGCCGTTATAGCTGAATTCAACATCCTGAATAGTAATTTTCATTGTATAGTATTTAAATGCATGCTGTTACGACCGTTCCTGCATTAACGGCAGGGCATAAAAAGCTGCATATATTATTTTCATGTCCAGTAGTCCTTTCCCATTCCCCTTATCAGTAAAAACAGGAATAATGGCGCCCCTACGAAAGAGGTTAAAATTCCTACAGGAAGGATGACCGGAGAAATGATTGTCCTTGCAAGTGTGTCGGACAGCAATAAAAATGTACCGCCGCATATTGCTGAGGCGGGTATAAGGAACTGTTCGTCACCTCCGATGATCCTGCGCACAATATGCGGAACTACCAGGCCCACAAAGGCTATGATTCCGTAAAAGGAGACAACAACGGCTGTTGCCAGCGAAGCTGCCACCAGTCCCGTCAGTCTTACCCCTGACACGTTTACTCCCAGGCTTTTTGCATATTCATCACCTGACTGGAGTGATTTATAGTTCCAGCTCTGGCTCATGAAGAAAATCAGGGCAGGAACCAGTATTACTGCAATTATCAGTGAATTTTCCCATGAAGCCCTTCCCATGTCGCCGAAAGTCCAGAACACGATTGAAGCAAGCTGTACGTTATCGGAAAAATATTGCATTGCCGATATGCCTGCTCCGAACAATGAGGAAATGATAATTCCCGAAAGGATAATTATTTCAGGTGTTGCTCCCCTGTATTTTGACAGGAGGAGTATGATGGCCACACTTGAAAGGCTCCACAGAAATGCCGACACTGTCACCAGGTAGGGATTACTGATAACAGCCATGTCATTGGATCCGCTGTAACTGCTGCCTGCCCCGAGAACAATTATTGCAAAGGCCGCACCAAATGCAGATGCTCCTGAGATACCGAGTGTGAAAGGTGATGCGAGGGGATTTCTCAGTATACTCTGAATGACTGCTCCGGAAACGGAAAGTGCCGTTCCTGCCAAAAAAGCCCCTGTAATCCTCGGCAGGCGTATTTTGTAAATGATCTGGCGTGAGACTGCCGGTCCTTCACCGCTGATAATTTTGTATAAATCCCTGAGGCTTATGTCAGCAGATCCTGAGAAAAGAGACAGGACAATAACAACAAACAGCAAAAGGAAGAGGATGAGAAAAAAATACAACCTCTTTTTCCGGTAATCCTGGTATTGGCTTAAGACCTGTGCTGACATCAGAGTTCATTTTTATTGATTGTCCTGAAAGCAACTGAAGAGGACGTTATTTCCCGGGAAATATCCCTGCCCAGGAATTCCCGGTACACTTCAGCTGTTTTTTCTTCAATATCAATGTCCGCAAATAGTCCGGGGTATAGTATTTTTCCTGTAAACCATGCATTTGCCAGAACCATTTCATAGTTGATAGCATAATTGTTATAGGGAAGAAGGGTATATATCCTGTTTCCCCTTATGGCTTTAAGTCTGTTGTTCAGGGCTGTCCCCCTGCGAAGATCCTGTTTTGCCAGGGCCAGTCCTGCTTCATCAATAAAAAGGATATCCGGATCCCAGAGAATCAGTTGTTCGGTATCGATATGTGTGCCCTTGACATGGGAAATGAGTCTTTTATCTATTCCTGAAGCCGGGTTCAGGGCATTCACAAACATGAAAGGAGGATAGAAAGGTTGTGTTGAATTGATGCCAAATGATCCGGAATAGCCGACACCTCCTATGTATACGGCCGGCTTTTCCGTATCCGAAATCCCGGATGTACGCCTGTGCATCTCATCAACGGAACTTTTTATATAACTTATCAGTGTGTCGGCCCTTCCGTTCCTGTCCATGAT
>LSQX01182645.1_pt1 | contig 10357 bp, 11 predicted proteins | sample 654561 | NCBI WGS metagenome assembly LSQX01 (sample SAMN04489861, study PRJNA283612) | anaerobic digester metagenome | isolation source: 4 biogas reactors fed with cattle manure at either 37C or 55C with and... | place: Denmark: Kongens Lyngby | collected 2014
ACACAATACTACGTGCTCTCTTGCATACCATTTAACCAAGTCAAATGTCGCTGCCATTGCAGTATTAAACCTCGCATTTTCAATAGGTAAGAAAAAAGCAGCTACGAATAATACAATAATCCAAATTAGAGCTTTTATTTCTTTTTTTGCTTCCATTTTTTGTTCGTATTAATATTTCACAAAGCAACAGAATATATTGTAAAAAATATTCTTTTACTTAAAGAAGAAAATATATATATAATAAAGTCCCACCACTATAAAAATTACAGATACTACTCTGCGAAACCATAGTTCAAAGGCTTTCAAGCGATGATACAATTTCCCTACTCCTGAAAGCGTAAATGCAATTAAGTAAGCAAAGACAAGTACCGGCAGGCCTGTGCCAAACGAAAAAAAAACAGGGATCATTAATCCTGCTTTGATGGTCAAAGGTATCAGCATACCGAAATATAAAGCTCCACTATACGGACAAAAAGCCATTGCAAATAGAGCTCCAAGTAAGAGTGAGCCTAATAAACCTTTAGTTTTAAACTTAGCAGATAATTTTTCGGTAAAATTTGCAGTTATTAAAAAATTAAGTTTAATTATGTCTAACATTATTAAGCCTAAAAGAACTAAAACAAATCCTATGTATTTTTCTCCGTTGCTTTGAAGGAATTTGGCAACTTGAAACTTGCTTGATCCAAAATAAATAATTGCAGCAATTAAAGTGTAAGAAACCATTCTGCCCAAAGTATAAAGCACACCACTCAACAATACTTTCTTTTTGTCGCTAATTGTTTTTGCAATAAAAGCGGTTGCCGTTATATTTGTTGCTAATGGACAAGGCGCTATTGCTGTGAGCAAACCCAATGCCAATGCTCCGAACAAGGGCATTTCAGAATTTTGAGCAATTTGTTCTAAGCACTCCATCATATTCATTGACTCCTTTTACATTCAATTATGAGTTAAAAATTATGTATTGCGTCAATTAAGCCTTTTTTAAATATTTCTGGTTTGCTTTTGGCATTCATAAATGCGAAGTCCGTCAGGTCTTTTTTCTTCCCGGTTTTAGGATTGTAAATAAACAGTGCTGTTCCTGTGGCTTCAAATTCTTCAGCTAACTTTTCGTTTTTGGGATCATCAACAACAATAGTTTTAAAAACAATGTCAGTCAATTCTTCTAAGGCTTCTTTTGATAATTTTTCTATTAAATTACAAGTCTTGCAGCGATGTTCCGAGTGAAACTGTATTAGCTGAATGGCAGAGTCTTCTGTTTTTGCAATTTGACTTTGTTTGTCTTGCTCCTGGCTATTACAAGAAAAGAATAGCAATGATACTGAAATAATTGCTAAAGTCAATAATTTTTTTCTCATTTTTTTTCTCCTATTTATTTAAAATTTATAATATCGCATTAAGTATTTCGCTTTCGCTTGGCAATTTTCCTTTAATTTTAACTACTTCATCCACCACTATGGCAGGCGTAGAAAGTATGTTATACGCTATAATCTGCTGTATGTCTTCCACTTTGACAACTTCTGCTTCAATGTTGTTTTTCTCAACAACGTTTTTTACTAACGCTATCGTTTGCTTGCATTTGGGACAGCCAGTTCCAAGGATTTTGATTGTTTTCATATTCTATTTTTTCCTTTGTTAAACAAATTTAAAAAAAAATCGTTCGCAAATATACGAATAATTTTTCAATGTTCGTATAATTACGAATAATTTTTTAAATTTTTGTTATTTTTTTGCTTGGGCTATTTCACTGAAAAAAGAGGAAAAAAGTTCTTGGGCTTTAACCCAGTTTTCTTTATTGATGCAGTATTTTACGGTAGGTGCTGTAATGTTGCCTTGAATAAGTCCGGCATCTTTAAGTTCATTTAAGTGTTGTGAAAGCGTAGATTTGGCTATAGGCAGTTCTTCAGCCATATCACCGTGATAGCAACAGTCTTGCAAATTTAATAATTGCAAAATTGCAATTCTTACTGGATTTGCCAATGCCTTTGCAAAACGCGCAATTTGTTCTTGCTCTTTAGTGTATTTTCTTTTCGACATTTTTTTTCAAAAAGTTTGCTCACAAATATACGAATAGAAATTCAATTTACAATGTTTTGGTATGAAAACTTTTTGCTGCTGATCGTAACGCTTTACTGCACAAAGCAAAACTAAATTGACTGTAAAATTACTTGGATCGCAGGAATTAAAAACAAGAGTTCGAGAGAAAGATATTGAAATTGCGTTGAGGAAGACGGGAGCGCATAATTTTTGAGGATAACAAAGGAATTGGGGCATATTAATAACGCTAAATTTACTCTTAAACGCAAAACCCTGAACTAGTCAGGGTTCCCAAATTTGGTTTTGTGGAGATGGCGGGAGTCGAACCCGCGTCCAGAGAGCTTCTTTCACTGCTTCTACATACTTAGTCGCTTTTTGAATATCGCTGCAGCCTTATCCAAACGACAGGAGCGCCACAGCTATCACAAGTTTGATTTTCATTTAAGCCCCTTGTGAGCAAACTTAAACTATCCTATCGGTTTTCGGCGCTTTGGAAAGAACTGATAGGCAAGTCCTTTGAAAAGCGTAGCAGCGGTTTTTAAGCTGCTAATGCGTAATTATTGTTGGCATTTATTCAATGCAGCGGTTTTATTAACGTGCAACACCACTAAGCACGGTATGCCACAAGAGAAATCCATCACCCCGTCGAAGCCATTTCATCCCCTCAACAAGCAAGACGTTTTTTTTAATGCTTTATTTTATTAGAATTTGCTAGCTCAATTCAGCAAATTTGTTTTTTTTTATTTATATAAGTAAATTGTATTTTTAATATGAAAGGAATTTTATGAAGAAAATGTTTTTACTCCTTGCTTTTGCTTTATTTTTTGTTTTTAACTTAAATGCTCAAGAAAGCAGCTCTAACGATTGGAAATTTTCTGGTGCATCGCAAATTAGGGCTGAGCTTGACGGCAAAGACTTTAGCAACAAAACATATCCGCTGACTTATACGAGTATGAGGACAAGATTAGCGCTCGGAAAATCATTGTGGGACAAAGTGGATTTTTTTGTTCAAATTCAAGATTCCCGCGTTTTGGGTGAAACTGCCAACACTTTGAAAAATATGAAAAATATTGATTTACACCAAGGCTATGTTCAGCTAAATAATCTTTTTGCTGTTCCTTTAAGCGTCCAAGCAGGAAGGTTTGAAATGTCTTATGGAACAAATCATCTGTTTTCAGCAAATCTTTGGAACTATCAAGGACGCTCTTTCGATGGACTTCGCTTTATTTTGAAAACTGAGCCAATGCTTTTGAACGTCTTTTCAATTACACATACTGCTTCGTCTGCTTGCTTGGCCCCAGTGCCATCATCCTACAAATACCCTGCAGAAAATGACAAGGGACAAAGTATTTATGGTTTTTATGCAAGCTTTCCAAATTTCTTTGAAGGTAATACTATTGATTTTACTGCTTTTTATGACCAAAACAGCAAAAGAACTGATTCAATCCATAAGGATTTGAAACGCTTTACTGCTGGCTTAACTTATTATTTCGATTATAATGATTTTTCAGCTATAGCAGAATTTGATTATCAATTTGGAGAGTATAAATCGCTTGATGTTGCGGCATATCTTGCTTTTTTGTCATTGCAATATAAATTTGATTATCTTACTGTATCCGCTAATTTGGATATGCTTTCTGGCACTGATCCTGCGGAAACTGAAAAATTTAATTCTTTTGAAACGAGTTATGGCGCAAAGCATAGATATAAAGGATTTATGGATTATTTTGGGAATGCTTTTCTAACTGCAAATAATTTAGGTTTGGGTAATTATTATTTAAGTTTTCTTTTTAAAATGAAAGAAAAGCCGATAAGCTTCCAGCTCGATGGACATTATTTTCTTACAAATAAAAAGAATATAAATGACTTAAATGATTTGGGGCAGGAAATTGATTTTATGATTAAATATGCTTTCGCGAAGGGAACGACAATCGAATGGGGCGCAAGTGCATTCTTGCAGGGCGATTTGATGAAAGAGCTTTGGAATAAAGATTTATCGAAAGATGATTTTCCGAGAAAAGACATTGCTTTTTGGTCATATTTAATGCTTCGTTTAAATTTGTAGAAATTTTTTTACAATGAATAGTTCCCAAATAAAGATGCTTATCCAAGCAAATCAAAAAAATGGACAAGCATCTTGTTTGTTATAATTTGTCTGAACTGTTTGCTTTGTATTTAAAATAATTAAGTTTATTTTTGCAACTGTAAAAACTATTTAAAGAAGTTAAAATGAAAACAAAAAGTGCATATCAAGAAGCAATGCGTTACATAGAAAACGCAAAAGAAACATTGAAGCTTGCTGGCAAAGATGGACAATTTTTTGCCGATGAGAAATATGTAAAAACTGCATCTGGAATCGCAGGCAAATCAATTTCTTCATCTTCAAAATATAGTTCTACAGCTTCTTTTAAGTTGCTTACAGCTTCACTATGGCTTTCACCAAAAGAAGAAACATTAACGTTTAAACATTGTGATACGAAATAGTTCCCTTCCTTCCAAATTATATATTCATATTCTTTCACTTTTCAAAAACTCGCTCAAAGTAGAACTGCGTTTTTCTTCACGAAGAATTTTTTCTACATATTTTCCAATAATGTCGAATTCAAGATTTACTTTGCTTCCAACTTGCAAAGTAGGAAAAACGGTTTTGCTCCAACTGTGCGGAATAATCGCAACGGTGAAGCTATGCTCTTCGTCTTTGGCAACGGTTAAGCTCACTCCGTCAATGCAAATTGAACCAGTAGGAGCAATATATTTTCTAAATTCCGAGGGGTAGGCGATTCTAAGTAAAATGCCGAGGGTTTCTTTTCTAATTTTTGAAATTGTGCCAATGCAATCAACGTGTCCTTGGACTAAATGCCCTCCTAATCTATCTTGCAATCGGACTGCCCTTTCTAAATTTACGACATGGCCAGGGACAAAGCTGCCAAGAGTAGTTTTCCTTAAAGTTTCTTCAACAGCCTCTGCCTCGAATGTATTGTTTTGAATTTTTATAACTGTTTGACAGCAGCCGTTTATAGCAACTGAATCATCAACTTTTAAATCGCTAAAAATAGAATTAGCTTCAATAGAAAACCTGCGAGCATTTCCCTTTTGCAAAAGCGATTTTACAGTTCCAATCTCCTCTATTAAACCAGTAAACATTACCAAGCGTCCGGATTGTTAAGGTAATTATTTATAGATTTTGCAGCAGTGCGTCCCGCTCCCATTGCGAGAATCACAGTAGCTCCACCGGTTACAATGTCGCCACCAGCAAAAACGCCTTTTTTATTTGTTTTCATCGAGTCTTTTTCAACAAGTATATTTCCCCATTTATTTACATTCAAATCGGGAGTTGTGTTGTGAATAATTGGGTTGGAACCATTTCCGATAGCGATTATTGCCGTTTGAATAGCAATGTCCTCAACGTCCCCTTCAATCGGAACGGGGCGCCTTCTGCCCGAGCTGTCAGCTTCACCGAGCTTCATTTTTTGCAATCTCGCTGAACTAAGCCAGCCATTTTCATTGCCAATAAATTCAGTTGGAGCAGCAAGAAGGCAGAATTCCACGCCCTCTTCTTTTGCGTGCTTAATTTCTTCAATCCTTGCGGGCATTTCTGCTTCAGTTCTGCGATATATAACCATAGCGCGTTTTGCGCCAAGCCGAAGCGAGGTTCGGACGGCATCCATAGCAGTATTCCCGCCCCCAAAAACAGCTACCACCTTATTTTTTACATCAAACATAGGAGTGTCAGCAATTGGAAAAGTATATGCCTTCATTAAATTTACGCGGGTTAAAAATTCATTTGCAGAATAGACCCCGTTTAAATGCTCACCGGGTATATTCATAAAATATGGAAGACCAGCACCTACACCGATGAAAACAGCATCAAAACGTTCTAAAAGCTCGTCCACCGTTTCAGTAAGTCCAATTACGCAGTTTGTAATAAATTCTACTCCCATTTTTGCAAGAGCTTCGATTTCAATATTCACTATTTTTTTTGGCAAACGAAACTCCGGAATGCCGTAAATAAGAACGCCGCCCGTGCTGTGTAGTGCTTCAAACACTGTTACTTTATGCCCCATTTGGGCTAGATCGCCAGCACAACTAATGCCCGCTGGACCTGCGCCCACAACGGCAATTCTTTTGCCGGTGCTTGGCTTTTTATTTGGAATTTGTAATCCTATATTTTTTCTTTCCCAATCCGCAGCCCAGCGTTCCAAATTCCCAATAGCAACAGGCTCGCCTCGTTTTGCGAGGACGCAAACTTTTTCGCACTGCTCCTCTTGGGGACAAACCCTACCGCAAACCGCTGGGAGTGCGTTGTCTATTTTTATAACGGCAGCAGCTTCCTTGTGCTTTCTTTCAGAAATTAACTTTATAAATTTTGGGATGTTGATTGAGACAGGGCAGCCTGCTATGCAAGGAGAGTTTTTGCATTGAATACAGCGGTTTGCTTCTGCAACGGCAAGTTCCTCAGTGTAACCAGAATTTACTTCGTTAAAATTTTTTATTCTCTGCTCAGGCTCTTGTTTTGGCATTTTATGCCGCTTGATTCTCATTCTTTCTTTATTATTTAGCTCAGCCATTGGCTTTTCCTTTTTCATACATTTTGTCCAAAAAGCAGGAATGCTCATCTTCCGAGGTTTGCTCTTGCGTCAAATACATTTTGTTCCTATTGCTTAAAATCTTAAAATCCACTTCGTGAGCGTCAAATTCAGGACCATCAACGCAAGCAAATTTTGTTTTTCCCCCAACTATAACCCGACAGCCACCGCACATCCCTGTTCCATCTACCATAATAGTATTTAAACTCGCGGAAGTCTCGATTCTGTATGGCTTTGTAACATTAGCTACTCCCTCCATCATTGGAATTGGACCAATTGCAAGAACATAGTCAATCTTTTTCCCGCTATCGATTAGCTGTTGAAGTTTTTGAGTAACAAAGCCATGAAATCCATAAGTGCCATCATCTGTGCAAGGATAAAATTCATCGCTTGTTGCCTTCATTTCATCTTCAAGAATAACAAATTCCTTGCTCCGGCCACCGACAATGCTAATTACATAGTTTCCAGCTTCTTTTAGTGCCTTTGCCGTTGGGTAGGCTATTGCGGCTCCGACACCTCCTCCAATACTGACCGCTGTGCCAAAGTTTTCTATGCGTGATGGACGCCCAAGTGGACCCACAATATCGGAGATGAAATCTCCTGCTTCCAAGCTGTTTAGTTGCTTCGTTGTTTTGCCAACCCCTTGGACGATAAAGGTAATCGAGCCTTCTTCGATGTTTGAATCTGCAATAGTAAGAGGAATTCGCTCTCCATCTTCGCGAACTCGCAAAATTATGAACTGACCAGCCTTGCGTTTTTTTGCAATCTTTAAAGCTTCTACTTTAAAAAGTTTAATTGCCGGCGCTAAGAGCCTTGTCTCGAGTATTTTATTCATTTATTATCTCATTTTTAAAAAAAGTTTAGAACTTTGTATAGTTATAACTAATTACAAAAATATCATTTTTTTTTGTAAAAATTCTTTTCTTTAATGCGAAATATTTAACAATCTAAAAAATTGAGTATGACAACCCAAGCTGCAAGGCTTCTTTAAATTGAGTTCTCAGCGATTGCTTTTTTTCATAGACGAGCAATAAATTAAGATTGACAACAATAAATTCATTGATTTTTGCTGAAATCACATTATCGAAACGAATATCCCAGGTTTCGAGGCGATTGAAAGCAGAAAAGAGACGCAATTTTGAATTGAGCATCATATTTTCAAGAAAACCCCACTCTAAATCTGTAACGGATTCGACACCTGTTTCAAACTTAAACTTTTCTAACTTCTCCAATGTTTCTGGATCGTCAGTGAAATGAGCGAGCTTATTGGCAAAGGTTTCTTGGAAAGCCACACCAACACGGGTTTTGAAAATTTTTAGCTTATCGTAAGTAAAGCCAACGCTTTGGGTTATATAGCCGGGGTCAAAAAAATTGGCGATTAAAGAATCTGCTCCGTCATCTTTTGTTTTATATCCCTTTGTGATTGTGGTTCGCAGTGTGTTACTGAAAAATGGATCGACAGCCCAGCCAATATTATAGCTTAAAACATCTTCAAGATAAATTTCGTTGTCATTCGTTTTGAACTCTGCCTCGCCAAGCTTTGTTTGTCCATAAAGCAATTTCAAGGAGTTTGTGAAAGTCCAATTATTCTCTTTGTAATCAGCGCCGAAGTTGCCGAAAATTGAATAGGTTATTGCGTTATCGCCGCCAAGCGCCCAATTATCAAAAGCAATTTGGCTTATGTTAAAACCCACAATCCCTTTTGGAAACCAAGGACCTTTTAAGGAATCGGCTTCGGAAGAAAATGCTTTCTCGTTTACTGAGAAAAAGCTAAGAATTGCAAGAGCTGAAATAAGTAAAAAACTCTTCATAATAATACCAGTTATTAAAAAAAAATACTATTTTTTATTTCAAATTCAAATTACTATCTTTATATTTTTTTAAATTAAGAATAAAAATATGAAAAAAATAATTTTTCTGTTACTTGTTTTTCTGTTTTCTAAGAGTTTTGCTATCCAAATTGACAGTCAGTCAAATAGAATTAGTTCAGAATTATTAGAGCTGAAGCGAGTTTCAGATTCTATTCGCATAGATGATTCTCTTAAATATTCAAAATTTGAAGAAGACATAAAAAAACTAAAAGAAAGCGAAAAAGAGAAGCGTTCCATATTAGAAAAAGAGCTAAATGAATTTAAAAAGCAAGATTCAATTAGAAATGCACTATCGGCATTACAAATCGATTCGCTTATCAAAATCACGCCAGCTTATCCTGTTTCGCCTTTTGGCGACACACTGTTTTTAATATATTCCGGGCTTGCCTCTTTCTCTGCAAAAGAGAGAGCGGACGCCATAAAAAAGAGAATCCTCTCTATTGTTGATGATTTTGATTGCAAAACAGATTCTATTGTAGTTTTTGTTAATGATGGTAGAACTGACTTAATGTTTGGCGAGATTTTTTTAATGAGCATTTATAGCAATGACGCACTTTTTGCAAATTCAACAAAAGAAGAGTTAGCAAAGCATTATGCAGATTTATTTTACCAAAGTATAAAAAAATATAAAGAAGAGAGAAGCTGGCAAGCCATTTTAAAGCAAATCGCATTGGCAATACTTGCTATAGTAATTTTTTATTTTTTACTAAGACTGCTTTCTTACTTGTTTAAAAAAATTGTGAGCTTTGTCTCAAAAAATAAAGATAAATTTTTAATCGACATTAGAATCAAGGGTTACGTATTGCTTGATGTTGAGAAAGAGCATAAAATTATTCTTGTAATTCTCAAATTGCTTAAATATTTTTCTTATTGTTTGGTGATTTATATTGCTTTGCCGGTTGTTTTTAGCATTTTCCCTGTTACAAAAAGCATCGCATATACGTTGTTTGATTATTTTCTCAATCCGATAAAGAAAGTATTTCAGGCAGTCCTCGATTATATTCCAAATCTGATTACAATTATAATTCTTTTGTTTATTGGCAGGTATTTATTAAAGTTTTTAAAATACATTGCAAACGAGGTTGAGAGCGGAAAACTTGTAATAAAAGGATTTTATACAGATTGGGTGAAAACTACTTATTACATACTTCGAGTTTTACTTTTAGCATTTATTTTTATATTGATTTTTCCATATTTGCCCGGGTCGGATTCTGCTATTTTTCAGGGAGTTTCAGTGTTTTTCGGTATAATTATTTCTATTGGCTCCTCCTCGATTATTGGGAATATGATTGCTGGAATTGTAATCACTTATATGAGACCCTTTAAAATTGGCGATAAAGTGAAAATTGGCAATGTCTCGGGTGATGTTATCGAAAAAACTCCTTTTGTAGTTCGCATTGTAACTCCTCACAACGAAGAAATTACAATCCCAAATTCAAATATTCTTTCTTCGCACACTGTAAATTATTGCAATAGTGAAGAGGGACTTATTTTGCACACAACAGTAACAATGGGCTATGAAGTCCCTTGGCAGCAGGTTCATAAACTTTTAATTGACGCTGCAAAAAGAACTATCAATATACTCAATAGTCCTGAACCCTTTGTTTTACAAACCAGTTTAGACGATTTTTATGTTTCTTATGAACTGAATGCCTATACGGATAAACCCAATAATCAAGCAGGCGTTTATTCAGAGCTTCATAAAAATATTCAAGACGTTTTCAAGGAAGCAGGTATAGAGATGATGTCTCCTCATTACAGCTTTATTAGCGATGGAAAAGAGCAGACTATACTCAAAGAGTAGGATAGCAGACATTCAAAACGCTGTGAGGAACGCAGTTTGTCTGAACCGTGATTTTCTTGATT
>LSQX01234470.1_pt1 | contig 10356 bp, 11 predicted proteins | sample 654561 | NCBI WGS metagenome assembly LSQX01 (sample SAMN04489861, study PRJNA283612) | anaerobic digester metagenome | isolation source: 4 biogas reactors fed with cattle manure at either 37C or 55C with and... | place: Denmark: Kongens Lyngby | collected 2014
CATTAAAGGAGAATGACCCATGCGTACCTACATCCTGTCCCTCGCGGACATCACCGGCGGCACGAGACGGAAGTTTCGGTGCCAGGCCAGCACCCTCGCTGAGGCCATCGAGATCGCCCAACGCAACAACCCGGGCTTTTTCGCGGTACTGAAGGAGGAGGCTGGCAATGAGGCCGTCAACCATTGAATCGCTCGACCGCATGATCGAGTCGATTGAGGCACAGCCTGAAGAATACTTGCTGGGTCACACCGAAATCCTGCAAGACCTCCGGCACCGGAGACACCTTCTGGAGAAATTCCTGAGGGAATATACCGGGCCAGGATTCACTTTGCGTCATCGCTCGCAGGAGCGCTGGCGTACGGTGCTGGCTGATACTGCTGCACCAGGCAGATTCCGATGGCTGGAGTTTGATGTGAACGGCTTTTCCGGCCACCACACTTACGACACGCAGGAGGAATGCTTGGGCGATATGGTTGACTCGGACTTCGAGATACCTGATCCGGATGCACTGGAGCGGGTCTCGGGGACTCCCGAGTGGCGAAAGGGCACCGCTATCACAGCTGTGATTCAGGCGGTAAACAGTCGCTTGTTGACCTGGAACAAGGCTCTTGAACAGATCGAGGACATTCGTCGTGCTTACGAGGAGGAGGTCGCGTGATGTTCATGGTTCAGATTCAGGAATCAGGATCATCCAAACGCTACAGTGGGTTCGGGGATACGCTGGAGCAGGCCGTAACAGACCTGTTCAAGCACTTCTCACCCACTGGCATCGAAGTGAGCCCTCGCACTGTGCGGGTTTATCGACGGTGCGACACTGCGCTTGGATTCAAACCGCTATCGGATACGGAGTTGCCTGAGGCTCTCAGGAAAATCTCCGCAGCCATGGCAGCAATGTAACTAACGCACCCGCAGGGGCAGACCGCCCCTTCGGGGGCGGTTCGCCTTCGTGGTGGCTTGGGTTTTTACCCGGCCGTGATGCACTACACGAAAGGAGAACATGATGAAGATCGTTGATATCGCACAACGAACACCCGAGTGGCACGAGTGGCGCAAAGGCGGCATCAGTGCTACCTCGCTGGCGATCATTCTGGGGAAGAATCCCCAGAAAAGCCGTCGTCAGCTCTGGCTGGAGCTGAAGGGTTATGCAACGGCACCTGATCTGTCAGTAATCCCTCAGGTACGCAAGGGAGCCAAGCTGGAGCCTCTTGCACTGCAGGCATTCGAGGATGCCTACGGTGTGATCGGGCTGCCGATCTGCGGCCAGCATGAAGTCTACCCTTGGATGCGGGCATCGTTCGACGGCCTTCTGGACGGCAACGATCCTGTGGAAATCAAGAATCTTGCGGACGGCAACCATCTGGATGTGCTGGACCGCAGAATGGAAAGTGATGCCTACCAGCTATACAAGTGGCAGGTGAAGCATCAACTGGTGGTATCAGGTGCGAAAAGCGGGTGGCTGTGGTTCTGGTCACCTCGGCACTCCCCGATCCGCCTCCAGGTGGTATTGGAGGAGGGCGAGGAGACCTTCATTGTCGAGCAATGCCGTAAATTCTGGCAGAGCGTCCTCGATGATGAGATCCCGGATGCAGATCCAGCCCTTGACCCCTTGCCAGTCGAGTTTTTGTCTGACGAGGAGCAACAGGCTTGGATGACCCTCTCCGAGAGGAGAAAGGAGCTGGAGAAGGCGATCAAACAGCACGAGGCGGCAATGAAGGAGCTGCAGGCCCAGGCCAAAGAGCAGGAACAAGAGCTTTTTGCGCTGATGGGTGACTTCAAGAACGCTGACTTCAATGGTGTTCGTATCACTCGGTACGAGATCAAAGGACGCGTGGACTGGGAGCGCATCGCTCGCGAGGAGATTGATTCGCAGCGCATCGAGCGCGACCTGATCCCCAAGCATATGAAGGCGCCCACCCAGGGATGCCGGATTTCGGTTAACCCCGAGTTTGTGCAACCGATGTCAGGGACATTGATCGACCTGGCAAGGAGGAGGACGCAGCGCAAGGAGGCAGCTAAGGCCCCCCCCAAGACCAGAGTCAGAAATGGCTTCTGGTTCTAAACCCACAACCCGGTCGCAAGGCCGGGTTTTTTTATGCGTGAAATCTGCAGTATAAAGCCATTTCACTCGGCTCAATTGATGGATCATTGCCGCATCCATCAGGAGAGTCATGTTTAATGTCTGTCAAAGCGTTCTTCTTGAACCTGTTTCGCCCAGGCGAAACCAGCCCTCCGGCACGGGGCAGGGTCCACCCTGATGAGGAGGCCCTGAACGATGAGGTGCTGCGTCTGCTCCCGCTCGGTGCGCGCCGGGCGGTCCGGTACCCACCGTTCATTGAAGGGTTCCCGGCCTATCTCACAAGCGAGTACCTGCTGAGTCTGCAGGATGATCTGTACTGCAAACTGCTGGGTGGTGTGGGCCTGCCATACGCCGAGTTCAACCGGCTGGTACGGCCGGTGATTCTCAACTATGTCCAGTTTGTGCATCTTCTTCCCGCATCGGAGAACCATCACCACTCAGGCCCGGGCGGTCTGCTCAGGCATGGCCTGGAAGTCGCTTTTTTGACCATGAATGGGGCCAAGAATAAAGCATTCGACGCCCGCAAGACCCCCTCCCAGCGCAGTCAGCGCGCGATCCGCTGGTATGTCGCCGGCCTGCTGACAGGATTGCTGCACGACACCGGCAAGGCGCTCACCGACATGAGCGTGGTCTACCCCCAGGACGGACTGCGCTGGCTGCATAGCGACGGCAGCATTGAGGATTGGGCCAAGAAGCACAATCTGGCCAAGTATTACATCGAGTGGCAGAAAGGACGCCACGCCAAGCACATGGCCGTGTCGCGCGATCTGGTTCTACGGCTTGTCCCTGACGAAACGCTGTCGTGGCTGCGCATAGGCGGCGACGACATTTACTACGCCATTGTGGACGCGATCAGCGGTGAAGAATCCTCACCGCTCTATCAGCCGCTGATGCAGGCCGACGGAAAGTCTACCCAGCAGGACATGGCCACCGGCGACTCCCCTCAGTACATGACTGGCGTGCCCGTCGTGAAGCTGCTGATGAATGCCATGACGCGGCTGCTGCAGGATGAGGTGTGGAAGGTCAATGAGCCGGGCGCCCGGCTCTGGAGCACAACCCAGGGAGTGTTTATCGCCTGGAGCAGCGGTGCCAAAGAGGTCATCGACCTGTTGCTGGAAGATCGCATCGAGGCCATACCCCGAACCGCCAACAGCCTCCTGATCCGACTGGTGGACGAGAACATTGCCGAACCCTCGCCCAGCGGTGACCTGTACTGGGAAGTCGCGCCTGACTGCATCCAGAAGTCGGAGAAACCGCTCATTCTGCGCTGCATGAAGCTGGCCGACCCGGACCACCTGTTCACCTATTCCCCGGTCCCGCCTCCGGTTGGGGTGCGCATCAAGGTCGGGGGAGAGCTGGTTGCCTATCCCGCGCCCGGGGAAACAGCTGCAGCTGCGACGGCGCCGGCCGCTGATCAGCCGGCCACCACCGAAGTAATCCAAAGCGAAGATTCCTCCTCGGCATCGACGATCACCCTGGTGGAGGAGCCCGCCGACGGCATCACAGCTGATAGCAGCGCTCCAGAACCAGCGTCTGATGGACCGTCTGCCGAAACGGATGAGGTGCTCGTGCGACTGGCGGAAATAAGCATCAGCAGCCTGAACGAGGAGGACCGTCAGGACTTCCTGGATAAAGTATTGCCGTGCTTCAACGCGCCCGCGCCCCTCCCTCCTGATATCAAGCTGGTAGAAGCCGAAGCGCCCCAGGAGGCAGAGGGAGCAGAGCTCACCGTTGCTGTTGAGGAGCCCGCGCAACCGACCACAGCCCCTCAGCGGTACACCCTCGACTCGATCCTCAAAGGGGAGCCCAAGGCAAAGCGCAAGAGTCGGCAGAAGAAGAAAACTATTGCCAATGCTGATACGCACACGCCCGACTCCCGGCCGGAAAAGCCCGTTCTCAAGCAGGAGGCGCCCGAGTCTGCTGCTGAACCAGAGACCGCCAGCTCATCAGCAGGCAAGGATATGGGAGCAGAGATATCGCCCCAGTTTTCACGGTGGATCCTGACCTCTGATGAGCAAAGTGCGCTGCAGGAGCACCCTCAGCTGGCTGAGGCGATTCTGAGCATCATGGAGCGCCCAGAGGTGTTTTCGGTCATTCAGAGCCGAGTGTTTGTCCCGGCCGATGTCGCTGCCGGCGGCTTCCCATCGGAACTCATCCCCTTGCTGAATCAAGCCGGATGGCTCTGGCACGACTTCACGCTCAATGACAGCAGCGGGATCTTCGTCGCGAACCGGCGGGAAGGGGTGGTGCTGGCCGACTGGCTTGGAAGGATCGTGGCCCGCAATGCCGGAAGCGAGCTGGAAGCCGTTCAAGAGCTGTACGAGGAGGCGGTTGTCGGCCCGGCCGGGATCGAGATCGTTGACCAGGCACTGAAGCAGGCACAGGTCGAAACCCTGCCACACGGGCTGGACGTGCTCACTGTTACCCGATCCCGAGTGAAAAACATTGCTGAAGCCCTTGGTCACAGCGCCCGGGAGGGCTACGCGGCCATCCATTCCCATCGCAACGCGGTGTGCAGCTGGAAGACAAACCGTTTCTACATCATGCCCCTGGACGGTGAAGTAAGCGCCAAAAGGAGAAGCAAATGACCGACTGGAATTACACGAATCACTGGCGAACAAACTATGAGGCCGCTGAAGTGGCCACTTGGTGCGGCTCGATGCTGGCTTCCACCGGTGTCCACTTCTACGCGGGGATGCCGACCACCCCCTACCTGATCACGCTTGGTGTGCAGGGGGCCTTCTGTTTGGCCGCGTTGCCCAAGGCCCTGGCCATCCACCGTGCAAAGAAAGGACTGGAAGGGGCGAAACTCAGCTTTATCACGCTGCCCGAGCTACTGGAGAAAACCGAATCCAACCCGGAGCTTTTCTACTACGGTGAAGCGTTCGAGTGGACGCACAAATATGGCCAGTACGCGTTCGAGCTGTCCAGCCTCGATCTCAGCCGCGTACTGGGGAAAAAGGGCAGGCGAGACCCGGGTCGAAAGGGTACGGGGTGGATTCATGGCCTGGGTATGAGCGAGGAAGAACCCTGCCTGCGGCCGGCAAGCCAGAGGGATATTCACACTCTGGTTGCAGGCACCACTGGGGCGGGTAAAACCCGTTGGTTCGACCTGGCCATCGCTCAGTGCATTGCCAGGGGCGAGCCCGTCATCGTCATCGACCCGAAAGGGGACAAGGGCCTGGCCGAGACCTGCCGCCAGACGTGCGAGCGACTGGGGGGAGAACACCGCTCCAGATTCAAGTACTTCCACCCGGCCCACCCAGAGAAATCAATCGCCCTGTCGCTGACCAAGAACTACGGCCGCGCCACTGAAATCGCCTCGCGCATCGCCGTACTGATGAAAAGCGACGCGGGTGACCCGTTCCAGGCATTCGCCATGATGGCCCTGAACAACGTCATCCAGTGCATGCTGATCTGTGACATTCAGCCGACCCTGGTATCGCTGCGCAGGACGCTTGAGGAGGACGTACCGAATCTGGTTTGCAAGGTGGTAAACCACTACGGCACAGAGGTGGTCGGCCCCACCTTCCCGAAAATCTGCGAGGCCGCACTGCTCAAACAGAAAGCCCACACAGCTGAACAACGGGCCAAGGTCTATCGGCGCCTGTATTACGAGGAGGTGGTGCCCATCAAGCCCAACTCGGACATCGAGGGCCTGCTGACCCAGCTCGAACATGATCGCACACACTTCAGCAAGATGATCGCGGGGCTGCTCCCCATTCTGGTGATGCTGACGGCCGGCGCCATGGGTGACCTTCTGTCGCCAACTGAAGATGCTGAGTCCACCGACATGAATCTGGTCATCCATGCCGACTCCGTGCTGTACCTGGGCCTCGACTCGCTCTCCGACCCCATGGTTGGGTCAACGATCGGATCACTCGCACTGGCGGATCTGGCATCCACTGCGGGTGAGATCTACAACCATCGCCTGCCCAAGCCCGTCAACATCTTCGTCGATGAGTGCGCGGAAGTGCTGAACGACCAGTTGATCCAGATCCTCAACAAAGGCCGCGGTGCCGGCATCAATCTCTACATCGCCACCCAGACTATCGCTGACTTCAAGGCGCGAATGGGTGACGAGGCCAAGGCGCTGCAGGTGCTGGCCAACGCTAACCACATTGTCGCCATGCGAGTGCTCGATACCAGCACCCAGGAGTTCATCGCCGAGAAAATGGGGGCCTCCCGGTACAGCTACATCATGCGCACCCAGGGCACAGGTAGTGGCGAAAGCGCCGTGGTACACAGCGGGAATATCGGGGAGCGGCTGATGTACGAGGAGGGGGAGCGCTTCCCTTCCAGGCTCTTGGGAGAGCTACCTGACCTGGAGTTTCTCGCCGTGTTTGCCGGCGGCGATGTGCGCAAGGGGCGCATTCCGATCCTCAAACTCGACAACGCTGCATAAGGGGGAGCAGTAATGAGCACACCATTGAAGATCCAGAAGATCACCGGCCTGGAAGGCCAGGCGGCACAGAATCTGCGGCTGTTCTGCACCACATGGAAGAATGCGGCCCGATTATTGCTGAAAGTCATCGGCTACACAGAGCAGCCGGAAGCGATGCGCGAACCGCTCCAGAGGGCCTTGGACCGGTACGTTGAAAGTCGATCGGAGGGGCTGTCTGACATCGAGCGGCTGGGCCTGGTGCTCAGCGAGACGCTGCAAGCTGCCTACAGGGTTACACCCGATATCACCGCTGAGCTGTTCAGCCTCTGGTGCGTGGAGCACGGCATTCCCAGAGAAGCCTATATGAAAGGATTGCGCTGATGGCAGACATGATCGAAGAAAAGTGGCCGAAGACTCTGGTGGGCTGCATCATCTTCCTGTTTGTGCTCATCCTGCTGTTGGCCACCCTGGTGCCCAACGCCATGATCGACAAGGCGATGGAAACAGAGCGCAACATGGCCGCGCGGCTTTTGCCAGAAAAAGATCTCACTGTGGTTATCAACCATACCGACGCGGTGTACACCAGTTGGATGATCCATTCTGGGCTCAAGGAAGCGGTGGCGAATGTGTTCATGCCCCAGGCCCCCACTACAGTGGAAGCGTTCGAGGAGAAGGCCGGATGGTGGTTTGAGTACCTCGCCAAGCGCGGCGAAGCGCTTCAGAAAATAGGGTATCAGCTGACGTATCGCGTGCTGCTGGCACTGTACTGGATGCCGTACTTCCTCGTGGTGCTCGTGCCCTCGGTCTTCGGCGGGCTGCTGCGCTGGAGGGCCAAACGCCTGGGGTTCGAATATTCCTCCCCATTCATCAACAACAATGCCATCAACCTCCTCAAGTGGGGGGCAATTCTGATGGTCGTGAGCATTATTCTTCCTGCACCACTGCCGCCCCTGCTGATCTGCACAGTGTTACTGGCTGGACTGCCGGTTGTCTTTTCCCTCCTGATCTCGAACCTCCCGAAAAGGATCTAACGCAAAATGCGCGATTATTGTGCAGATAATCGCGCTCCTGGAGGTTGAGCAAAGTGGAGAATACAGCCAAATCCATACAGGAGCGCCCGACATGTCGAAAAGCCTGATGCCGACGGTGGTAATCACCGGGCTCACTACAGCGGTGCTGATGCTCGGCTATCAGTACATGACCACCACCAATGCGCTGAACAGTCAGATCGAGGAGAAAGACGAGGCTATCAGCCGACTGAACGCGGAAATGCTCAGTCCCACCTCCTCGCTGATCGCGGGGGCCGAGCCGGAAGCGATCACCACTCCTGCCGCCCCTGCCACCCCTGCCGCCTCTGCATCGGCGCCTGAAGGGCCCAGTCCCCACACCGGCGAACAGTGGATCTATGGCAACGCTCGGGCGCGATTCACCCTACTGGAACTGACCGACACTGAGTGCCCGTACTGCAGGGAGCACTTCCCGGTCCTGCGCGGACTCATTGAAGCCTCCGGGGGCAATATCAATGGCGCGCTGTTGCATGTTCCCGTCCAGGGTGAGGCATCACGGCGTCAGGCGGTGGCCATCGAGTGCGCGGGGGAGCAGGGCGGCAGCGAAGCAGCATGGGCAATGATGGACACCATCCTGAACACCACGCGGGGTAATGGGCAGGGCATGGAGAAACCAACGGCCGTACTGGCTGGGGGAATGGGCCTCGACCAGCAGCGGTTCATCGCCTGCACCGAGTCCGTTGAGGTCATTGATCGCATCACCGCGGATCTGGACGTGGCCATGAAGCTGGGTATCGCGCAGACCCCCTCGACACTGGTGTACGACAACACCACCGGCGCCTCCATCCTGCTGCAGGGCAGTCATGCCAGCGCTGAGGGCATTGTGGATGCAATTGAAACACTGACTCTTAATCAGGAGGGATGATTCTATGGAACCCACCAGAATTCCTGATCGGATTGACGAGCCGCCGAATGTTCTATTCTGGCGGCTTGATGAGGTTCTGCCTATTGGCGTGGGCCTGGTTGCCGGCGTTCTTCTGGCGCAGTTGATTATCTGCCTGGTCACCGGCCTGTTACTAGCACGATTTTACCGCCGCTTCTGCGACAACAAGCCTGACGGTTACCTACTCCACGCCCTGTACTGGTACATGGGTGCCATGGGTACGAAGAACACACGAACGATGCCTAACTCCTACGAACGAGAGTTTATCTGATGCTCACCAAATATTTTCAACAGAGCTTTGACGGGATGCGCGGTGAGAACAAGTTCATGCGCATCGCTCTGCTTTGTACCGTTATTCTGCTGTTCATCCAGCACTGCGCTGACCGGAACAAAGAGCAGATTATTACCATCGTCCCGCCGACGATGACGGAAACCGGATGGCTCAGTAAGACCTCGGCCGGTAGCGAGTACACTGAGTCCTGGGCAATGTATGTGGCCATGCTGCTGGGGAATGTCACCCCGCAGAATGCTGGGATCGTCAAGGACTCGCTGGGATCATTGCTCGCCCCTGACCTCTACCAGGATGTGATGGCAGTTATGGATAACCAGATCCACCAGATCCGCCAGGACCGGGTGAGCATGAGCTTCGAGCCGGATAAAATCCTCCGGGATCCCGACAACCTCAACCGCCTGTATGTCACCGGCAGATCCACAACCGAAGGGGTAACAGGGAACAAGGTGCGCACGAATCGCACCTATGAAGTGGATCTGATCATTCGCAACTACAAGCCAGTCATCCAGTGGGTATCGACCTATGCTGGGGGGCCTCGCACAGCTGAAGTTATAGCTCGTGAGAGGGCGATCGAAGAACGGCAAGAGAAACTGAACAACCGATAACAGCGGCCGCACAAGAAATCTTTTTACGCATGAAACCGTGCGTATAAACCCCTAACGCCGGGGACGCTTCAATCAAAATGGGCACATCTGAAAAAAGGGATGGTGCCCATGAATTTCCTCTCACACCCCACACATTTTCGTGTAGCAGCAACCGCCCTGGCGGTGGCCATGCTGGCCGGGCCTGTGTCCGCACAGGTAGCAATACCGGGTCTCAACTCTCCTATTACTACTGCAGTGGACGCTGCCGCACCGGCGGCACCTGCACCTGCACCCGCACCTGCGGCGGCGGCGTCTGCAGCCCAGCCTGCCACGGCGCCGACACCGCCGGCCGCAGCCCAGGCCACACCTCCGGAGCGTCTGCTCCGGGTCGGCGTAGAACAGAGTGAGTTGCCGGCAGTACCTGCATCCGTCATGCCGAGGGCTCAGGCTCGCCGCCCCAGTACGCCTGTCGAAACGCGTCAGGACGTGATCGCTGCCAATGGCACCAACACGCTGATCCCCATCAGCCGGGGGCAGATCAACCGCATCGTGACACCGTTCGAGAGCCCGGAAATCCAGACGGTCAGCGATGCCGTTATCCAGACCCGGGATAACGTTGTCTATGTCACCACCACCAATGACCAGCCGGTGACCATGTTCATCACCCCCGAGGATGATGAAGGCGTTGCGATCTCACTCACGCTGCTGCCCCAGAGCATTCCCCCCATCCAGGCCAACCTTCTGTTCACACAATCGCTCGCTGGCACCCCTGCAGCGGCTGGACAGCACGCTACGCAGCCCACTGGGGCTATCGGATACAGCGGGCAAGCCCGCAAATGGGAGCGCAGCCAACCCTTCATGAACACCCTGCGCGCCATGATGCGCGAGCTGGCCCTGGGGAATCTCCCGCAAGGGTACACCTTCGCAGACCTGCAACCAGGTGCCAGCGTTCCCCACTGCTACCAGCCGGGACTGAACTACGACTTCTCGAAAGCACAGTATGTGCTCGGCCACGACTTCCGGATTTTCATCACTGTGGCGGAGCACACCTCCGGTCAGCACATCGAG
>LSQX01342246.1_pt1 | contig 10356 bp, 14 predicted proteins | sample 654561 | NCBI WGS metagenome assembly LSQX01 (sample SAMN04489861, study PRJNA283612) | anaerobic digester metagenome | isolation source: 4 biogas reactors fed with cattle manure at either 37C or 55C with and... | place: Denmark: Kongens Lyngby | collected 2014
TACATAAAGTTCTCATTTTATCTTGTAAGTTTACTAAAGTAGATTTAGTAAATACGTCTGATTTACCAACTTGTTTAGACATACCATTTTTATTTTTATATTTAATTGGTACACCTACAATATGAAGATGTGGACTAGTTTCATCATAGTGAATAATGGCATTTGCTATTTTAAAGTTAGGCACTAATAATTCTAAATCTTTTACTTGCTCTACAAATACATTAGTCATTTTCTTTTTATAATTTATATCTTTTTTATCCCAATATTTTTTATCACCAAGTTCAATTATTATTTCACAAGCAAGATCATTTTTTGTATTATTAGAGATATTAGTAAAATAATCATCTATCTTTCTATCGTCTCTTGTTTGTTTAGAATTATATTCAAGTCGTGCTTCTTCAAATTCATCTTTATACAATTTTTGAACATCACTATATAAAGAAGTAGTACCTCTAATTATTACAATTTCATCTTGTTTATCATCATACTTTCTATAATTATGCTTATCAACTTTAGATAAAGTTTTAGAATTTTGAATAGCATTATTAGATAGTGAAGTAGTTCCACTTACATTATTTTTGCCATTTACTCTAGATATATTTTTCTTATTTTTATCGCTTCCAATATGGAAAGAGTAAGCTAGTTCTTCTATAAAAATCACACTCCTTTCTTAAATAATATTTTGTTTGTCAAAATGTTTAACCCCCTAGGTATTTTGACATGCTATCAAAATACGGGGGCTAAGGCACTGCCTTAGGATCCAAATTAACTATCGCCACTTTCATTTCTTCGAAACAAAACGTGCCACGTTAATTTATTTGTTTTACAGAAACTAATTATAAATTAGTTCTTGTAAAACTTTTTCTTCAGCACAAGCTTTATAATTATTCATAAGACCAACCCATGATAACTCATTATCTTGTTTTGCTTTTTCAGAAAGTCTAGAATCATTTTTAATATAATCATTCATAATTCTATCTACCATATTTTGTGCTTCATTACCGACTGAAAAAAGATAATTGTTAAGTTCATTTGTCATTAAAAGTTGTTGATATAGCACTTTCTTATTTTTCTTTAAATAATCTAATTTTAATAATCCATATTTATTTAATGGTTTATCATTATTATCTTTTAATTTTTAATTAGGCAATTTATAATCACCAACTTGTGTATAAGTGATTGGATTTACCAATTCCTTTTCAATATATTTTTCAAATGATTCAAGTATTGCATCTTGAACACTAGGTCCATTTTCGTTATAAACATTAATTACTAATTCTTTGTTCTTCATCTTTTACTTCTTCCTTTCTTTCTATACATACTGGTTTAACTCCAATTTTTATTGGTACTGGATTTTTCATATAGGTTACACTTGTATTGGTTTCATCTGGAATATAATCAAATGCATCATTTACATATACCATTTGAAATTTATCATTTTCTCTTATATATATAATTCCATATCTATATTCTTTCATTTTTATTTCTGGATCTATTTTAAAGTAATCTTCCATTGGGAATATTCTCACGATAGCACGATTATCTTTAATATAATTAAAATAGAATACTCTTTTTTCAACATAATAAATTGCTTCTTCAAAACCTACATCATAATATTGTCTTAATCTCATTATGTGTTTTCCTACTTCTTCTTCAGGTAGGTAATTACTAAATCTTAATGTTCCAATAAGATTACCAAATAATGTTGGTGTATTTACATCTAAATAACCATCTGCAAAGAGTTGATTACAAGTTTTACAAATAGATTCTCTAAAATTAACATTCTTTAAGAATATTTCACTACCAATCATTTCAAGTTCAATATCATCAACATAATTCATTATTAAATTTGCTTTTTTTTCTCTTGTATAATCTTTCCAAGTTTTAGTTCTTTTATCATATTCTTCTTTAAGTTTAACTTTATTAATAAAATCTATATCTCTTTTTAACAAAATATCCTGTGGAGTAAATTTAAGTTCATCACATACATTTAATTCATCAAGTTCTGCTTGTAGGTTCGATAAAGCATCATCAACTCGTTTCTTTTCAAGTTTATATTCAGATTCAGTAAATATACCATCAACAAATGCTTTTCTTATTCTTTCTAGTTTATCATTTTGTTTTTTAATATCTTTTTCAATATTTTCTCTAGGCTCATCAAATTTTTGTTTAATCATTGGTAAAAAGAATTGATTTACTACTGAATCATACTCAACAAGATCATTTATAAAATCATTAAAGAATTTATCAATAACTGTTTCTTTAAAACTAACTTTACAATCATGACAATAGTAATAGTAGTAAACATTACCATTAGTTTTTTGAGTAGCTTTACCACCCAAGATTCTATTGCATTTAGGACACTTTATTTTTTGTAAGTATAAATAAGTTAAAGTTCTTTGATAACTTTTAGATTTTTTTTCTTTTGTACTTGGCATTCTTCCCACATTTCTTTTGATACAATAGGCTCAACAACATTTTCATAATAAGTTGGTGATTTAGTTCTTTTACCATGAACAAAATCTCCTTTATATATCTCATTAGTAAGTATTGCAGTAATAGAAGAATCTCGCCAATTTGTTTTACCTAAAACTTCTTCTTTATTAAATAGAGTACTTATCTTTTGATATGATAATCCATCATGATAAAGTTTAAATATTCTTTCAACAACATCTTTTGTAGTGTAGTCAATTACTAATTTCTTATTTTCGTGTTTATATCCAAGTGGTGCTTGATGTGGAATATGTCCTTGCTTAATTGCTCCAGATAATCCTACTTTAGTTCTTTCACTTGTTCTTTCTATTTCGTTTTGAGATACACTCATAAGTAATCTTGAAATCATTTTACCATTAGCAGTTGTAGTATTTATTTCATCATTAGCACAATCTAAATAAGCAGCGTTTTCATCAAGAAAAGTAATAAGTTCTTCCCAGTCATAAATACTTCTTGTTATTCTATCAAGTTTAAAGGCAACTATAGTGTTTATTTTTTTAGATTTGATATCTTCTTTAAGTCTTTCAAATTCAGGTCTGTAATTACCTGTTTTAGCACTTATTCCAGCATCTTCGTAATAATCTTTAATAATATAACCTTTATACTTACAAAAATCTTCTAGACGTTGTTTTTGTTCTGGTAAACTAAATCCTTCACGGGCTTGATCTTCGGTCGATACTCTTAAATATAGACCACATATTTTCTTGTTATTATCCAATAGAATCATACTCCTTTTACTAAAAAAAGAGCGAGGTAGCACAACTAGGGTTTATTTGTACTACTTCGCCCATAAATAAATTAGATATAACTTTTCTAACTTAATTATAAACTATTTTTGACAAATTTACTAGTTGGCTTTTAAATAACCATCTAATTCACTAATTAATATCTTATTACCAAAATTTTTAATATAAAGTTCATTAGAATAATTAAAAGCAAGAAATGTAGTATTATTGATTATAATCTTATGAGGTTCTATATAAGATAAATTAGATTTATCAACTTTACGAATACTACCATTTATAAATGTAGCAGTAGTATGATTAAATTCACAAATAAATTCTAATTTTCTTTTTAAAGCTTCATCAATACTAATTTCTTGCTTAATAATATTAATCATTTTTTCACCATCCTTTCTTTTAGGATGATTTCTTCGCATGACTTCCAAGCTAAGACGGTGGTTTTGACACACAAAAAAATCAATCTTTCGATTGATTCTATATATCAAGTTCAAACTAAAAGTTCGAACAGAAACGTCAATGGAGCGGGTGATGGGAATCGAACCCACGTCATCAGCTTGGAAGGCTGAGGCTCTACCATTAAACTACACCTGCAGACAAATGAATTATAACATAAGCGGTTTTTATTTTCAAATAAAAAAAAATAGGTTTAATATTGGTGCTTTCCTTTTTATATTATTTGACTTTACACAATCTAATTTACAACATCAAATTATGTTTGTGTTATATTATTAAATATGGTAGATTTTATAATAGGAGGACGATAAATATGAACAATGATTTAAACAATCAAATACCAAATGATCCAACTTCATTTAGTGCCGAACCTAATCCTCAAATAGAAGTCCAAGCACAAAATGATTTTAACGCTTCGATGCCTGAATCTTTTAAACCAAAAAAGAACTTTAAAGGGCTTATTATCGGTTTAATAGTTTTAGTTGTCTTAGTAGTTGGTGGAATATTTGGATCAAAACTTTTACTTAAAGGTAAAGTAGAAAGTGCTAAAGAGATTTTTGAACAAAGTATTAATAAACAAGTACTAACGATGAATAAAGCATTTAGTGAACTTAAGACATTAGATTTATTTAATGAAAGTATTAAAAATGAAATATCTATATTTTTTGATTTAAAATATTCAACAAATATGGAGATGCTCAAAGACTTTGCTGGTTATAATATCAAAGGAGAGTTAGGATATAGTAATCCTAAAAAAATGCTTGCTTTTAATGGTTTAATTACCGATAAAATTGGCAATAAATTCGATTTTAATATTCGTGGTAAAGACAATACCCTATATTTTAAATTAAATAATATTTTTGATAAGGTTATTAAAATTAGTGAAGTATTTCAAATCGATTATGATGAAGTAATTGATAATACAAAACAAAAAATGGAGTTTTCTAATCTTGATTTGGAATATTTACTTAAATCTATTTCTAAATCAATTGTTGAATCTATGGATGAAAGTAAATTAGAAAAAGAAAAGGTTGAAAAAACAATTGGCAATGAATCCTTAAATTTGACAAGAGTTAGTTACAAAGTAGATAATGAAACTTTAAAAAAGATGTCTGAAAAAATAACTTCTGATTTGATGAACGATGATAAAGCGTTAGATATACTAGCTAAAACATCTGGTGCGACCAAAGAAGACGTTAAAAAAGGGCTAAAGGAGATGTACGATGATTATAGTACTGCTGAATTACCTGAAACCCAAACAATAATTATTGATACGTATATAAGTAATGATTATGAATTAGTCGCGATCGATTTTAGTACTGAAACAAGAGAAAAATATTTGTCATATACTTCGTTAAATGATGTTTATAAAATTACCCTTAATGACTCTGAATTTCCAGTTGATATTGAGTATAATGCAAAAGAATCAAAAACATCACTTAATATAACTTTAAGTGTTTTCGATCAACCATTAGAAATTCAATTAGCAATGTCAGATAAATCTAAAGAAACTGAATTAGAACAAGAATATAACATTAAAATTAAATTTGACAGTGAATATATTGATTTAGTTGCTAAGTTAAAGATGAATGGTCAATATAATTTTGCAGACCTTGATTATCAAAATGCTGTTTTTGAAACTTCATTGACAGGCGTTGAATTGGAACAAATTACTGAAAAACTTGAGAATCATCCGATTTTAAAACCAATTTATGATTCAATGAAAGTATTTGAACCTAGTTATGATGTTCCAGAATATAAATTTGATGATTATGATGACTATAATTTTGATTATTAAAGTATAAGGAATTAATTAAAACTAATTCCTTTTTCTTTGTCAACCAAAAAAGGTTGACTAGTTATGGTGAGTGTGTTATTCTTTTAATTAGAAAAAAGGAGGAATATTCATGGCGGTAAAATTAAGATTAAAAAGAATGGGATCAAAGAAAAAACCATTTTATCGTATTGTCGCGGCTGATTCAAGAAGTCCAAGAGATGGAAGATTTATTGAAATAGTTGGTACATATGATGTCTTAAGTAAGGAAGACAATGTTAAACTTGATGAAGAAAAAGTATTGAACTGGTTAGACAAAGGTGCTCAACCAACTGAAACAGTTCGTAGTATATTAAGTAAACAAGGATTACTTGCTAAGCATAAAAATAAGAAAAAAGAAGGTAAATAATTATGGAAGATATCGTATTATTAACCGAACATTTAGTTAAAAGCGTTGTTAAGCAAGCTGATTTAGTTAAAGTCCAAAGTTTTGAAGATGATGATGAAAATCAAATTCTGGAAGTCTTAGTTCACAATGATGATATGGGCTTAGTAATTGGTAAAGGTGGCAAAATGATTAATTCAATTAGAACTTTGGTCCAAGCAGCGGCTTATAATAAAGGTTTAAATAAAGTTAGAATAAATGTTGAATCATTTTAAGAACTCTTCTAAGCGAGAGTTTTTTATTTGCAATTTAAGCCCTATAATAGTATACTTAGTAAGACATATATTAATTATAATTCGGAGGAAAACATGAAAAAAAGAACATTATCTGCTTTAATAATATTTTTAGTAATAATTCCATTTTTACTCATTGGTGGTAAGGTTTATGCAGTAGGAGTTGGTTTAATTTCATTACTAGCTTTTAGAGAATTAATGACTTTAAAATATTCTAATGAAAATAAATTATCTAACTCGATATTAGCGATAAATTTAGTTGCTTTTATTTTGCTTGTATATTCAAACTATGATGGTAATAATTTATTTTTAGGGTTGAACTATCAATTTCTTGGTATTTTAATTTTATTAACATTAATACCAGTTGTAATATTTCATAAAGAAAAATATACTCTAAATCGGGCATTAAGAAACCTTGGACTTATTTTTTTAGTTGGTTTAGGTTTTAACATGTTAATTACTGTATTTAATTATGATCGCAGGATATTTTATTTTTTAATTTCAATTGGGGTATTTACTGATCTTTTTGCTTATATTTCAGGAATGTTGATTGGTAAACATAAATTAATTCCTGAACTTTCCCCTAAGAAGACTTGGGAAGGTGCTATATTTGGAACTATTCTAGGTACTACTTCTGCTATTTTTCTTTATATAAATTTAATTGGTACTAACCAAATGATGTTTAGATTTGTTTTAATAACAGTATTTTTAAGTATAGTTGGTCAACTTGGTGATTTATTCTTCAGCGCGGTTAAAAGAGAGTATAAAATAAAGGATTTTTCTAATCTTATACCAGGTCATGGTGGAATATTAGATCGTTTAGATAGTGTAATATTTATTATGATTGGTTATTTAGTAGTTAGAATGTTTATTTAGGAGGTTTTGTTAATGGGACCATTTTTATTATTAATTATTATTTTAGGATCATTAATCTTTATTCATGAATTAGGACACTTTTTAATGGCAAAAAAGGCAGGAGTCCATATTTATGAATTTGCTTTAGGATTTGGTCCAAAAGTCTGGTCTAGGGTAGGTAAGAAAGATAAGGTTACTTATTCTTTAAGAATGTTTCCAATTGGTGGATTTGTCCAAATGGCTGGAGAAGTATATGAAGATGATGATAAAATTCCTAAGAGTAAATTTATGTGTAATAAAACTTGGTTACAAAGAATAACAGTTATATGTGCAGGAGTAGTATTTAACTTTATTTTAGCTTTAATTTTACTATTTATAGTCGCCTTAGGATGGGGATATACTGAACAAAGATCTTATGTTGGTTCTGTAGTAGATGGCTATCCAGCTAAAGAGGCTGGTATTGAAGCTGGGGATAAAATTATTGCAGTTAATGGCAAAACAACGAATACTTGGGATATGATAATCTTAAGAGTAATGATGAATAAATCAAAGAGTCACACCTTTTTAGTTAAAAAAGCCGATGGTAGAGATATCACTTATGAGATGTCGCCTGTAAAAGAAAAAAATAAAGATGGACATGAAGTAGAAGTATTTGGTTTTACTTCTTCTAATAAAGAATATAAAGGATTTACTAATGCAATTAAATATGCAATAACAAGATTTTCTTCAATTATTTCAACAATGTTTGTAACAATAGGCGGCTTATTCTCTGGAAAAATCGCCCTTAGTAATTTAGCAGGCCCGGTTGGAATGTATTCAATAGTTGATCAAACTGCTAAATATGGTTTAAATAATGTTATTTCATTAATGGCTCTTCTAAGTATTAATTTAGGATTTATTAATATTTTACCTTTCCCAGCATTTGATGGAGGTAGAGCAACGTTTTTAATTATAGAAAAAATAATCGGAAGACCGATTAATAAAAAGATTGAAAATATTATGCATGCAGTTTTCTTTGTCTTATTAATGGGATTAATGATTTTAATTACTATACAAGATATCTTAAAACTTTTTTAGGTGATTATTATGAGAAATAATAAGAAAGTATTAAAATATTGTCCTAATTTTCATAAAATAGTTAATTTTGAATATTCAGAAGATGATTATATTTCAGCTAGATTAATCAGTGTCTATCAAGAATATATTTTTTCAATTGATTTATCAAATCAAGAACAAATTAATATTATTGAAATATTAGATAAAACAATAACTAAGTATATTGATGATTATTTCTTTCGTAAAGAAATGAAAAATAGTTTAAAAGAATTAAAGATTAAAAAGGATGAAAACATTATGCAGTCGATTGTAAATTATATAATTAAAACTTATAGTCGCTATGAAGAGGATTTTACAAGAAATATTTATATTTCAAGATGGATATAAAATAAGAATGGGTTGGTAATAGTGAAAAATTTAGAAACATTTGAAATAGAACAAAAAGATAAAAAGAAAAAAAATAAAATAGAACGAGAAAAAGGACCTAAGTTTAAACCATTAATGATAATTATTATATTATCCTTAGTAGGTTTTGGGGTCTATTTTATTAATGCAAATACTGATTATTTAAAACCGATTATTGAAGTTTTTACTAAAGAACCTGAAGAAGTAGTTGAAGTAATTGAAGCAAAGCCAATCTTAAATGAAGTTATTTATGAACTAGGTAGTACTCTTGATGATAATATTGAATCATATATTAAAAACTATGAAGAAGTAGTAGGTTCAACCATTGATCTTAGTGGTATACCTCAAGATCTTGAAAAACATTTAGATACTATAGGAGAGTATGATTACAAAGTAGTTTTTGAAGAAGAAGAGTTTATTGGTAAGGTTATTGTTAAAGATACGACTCCACCAGTAGTGGTTGTTAAAACAGCTTATGTTCCTCAAGGTAAAAAAATCATCACTCCAGAATTATTTATTAGAAGTATTTCTGATATATCTAATCAATATGTGTCAGAAATAACTAACTTAAATGAAATAAATACTAATACACAAGGTAAAAAGAAAGTTAATATCCTTGTTAAAGATACAAGTGGTAATGAAACAAAAATAGAAGCAAAATTAATTGTCCTAGATCAAAACTATTCAGAAATATATAAAATGCAAGATTTAAATGTTTCTTATAATGATCAAAATGATTTAAATTGGGAAAATACTATAACAGAAAAATTTGAATCGGCTTTAACTACTGACTCAGAAATATATAAAAGTGCTTTAAACAAAATTAATACATATAATTGGCAAAATAAAATTAATACTTTATATCCTAATGCAACAATTAATGCTCAGGAAGTATTAACTTTATATAACCAAGGTGATTTAGTAGTCGGTTTAACAAAAAGAGTTAATTTAACGTATAATTCAACGACAAAGGATTATTATTTAAGTTATTAACCTCTAATTATTTTGATTTGTTTTAATAAATGGACTAATAATCGCGAATACTATTATACTAATTAAACAAGTTAAAAGAGAACCGATAAAATAAGAAGTTAAATTGCCAATCATTTCATTAAATGTTAACTTATTAGCTAAAACTAAGATTAGATTATTTAAACCAGTGAAGACTAAAACATAAAGAATAATAGAAATTAAATAACTGATTACAAATGATATAGTCTTAGGAGCAAAATCTTTTAAAGAATTAATCAAAGCAACAAGTGTAGTTTGAGAAACAAAGTATCCAGCAAGGAAGAAAGTCAATTTTAAAAAGTCTGGATAAGCAAAAGATATGCCTAAAACTGTAGTGTTTTTTGGTAAGAAAACAAAATCTAATGAAGCCCGATAATAAAATGTTTGTTCATCACCCTTAAGTAGAGAACTAAGGGCTAAAATAAATAAGAATATTAAAAAACCTATTATGGCATATTTATGAATATTCCTAACATCTTTAGTAGACATCTTATGGGTAATTAAACCAGTTGTTATAAATATTAAAGGTAATGTAATAAAACTATTATTAAAAAACATATGTTGATTAATACTAGAATTTTTACCAATTAAAATGTAAGTTGTAATTATTAATAATAAAAATATCATTGGTAAGATCATTTTTTTACTTTCTTTCATCATATCAACTCCTATTATAAATTTATCATATATAAGAATATATAACCACAAAATATTGATTATATTGACATATTTGGTATAATTTACTTAGTTAGGGTGATAAGATGATAAATTATAAAAAGAACTTATTATTATCAGTTATAACATTAATAATCTTTAGTACGATGATTGGTGTTACTTATGCTTTTTTTAGTATTAAAACTGTTGGTAATGAAGGTGCGAGTACTCATT
>LSQX01296828.1_pt2 | contig 10355 bp, 13 predicted proteins | sample 654561 | NCBI WGS metagenome assembly LSQX01 (sample SAMN04489861, study PRJNA283612) | anaerobic digester metagenome | isolation source: 4 biogas reactors fed with cattle manure at either 37C or 55C with and... | place: Denmark: Kongens Lyngby | collected 2014
TTCAGCTACTGCAAGATATTCCGCATATTCAGATTGTAAAATACTTTCAAGTACAGCTGTCATATTATCTGCCATACCTTTACCGCTATCCAATGCCTCAAACTTGTCAAAAGACAAAAGCATACCATTTATAGCATCTTGTGAATTTTCAAGTTCTTCATTATATATTTTAATAGCATTTGTTGTTTGATTAAAACCACTTACCATTTTTTCAGGCTTAAAAGCTCGTATTATTGAAGTTAACGCCATTAAAGCACCATTTAGATACCAAATAGCTTTTGTCGCTATTCCTGCAGTTTTCATAGCCTCTTCAAGAGAAGCATTTGCATTAACTGTGCCTACAAAGACATCTCCTAATGCTCTTAATAATTGCTTATATTGTGCAACCAAAACTTTTTGTTGGTTCTGAAAAGTGTTTATAGTTTTTGCATAATCGCCCCAAGCATCTCTAGACTGTTCAATAAGCAAAATAGTTCTAGCTAGTTGCTTATCAAGCATTGTCATTCTAGTTGAACTACCTGCAATACCTTGTCTTCTTAATAGGTCATCAATAGAAAAAGAGGTAATATCCATACCATATTTTCTGACTGGCTTAACCTGTCCTGCAATAGCACTTTCAAAGTCACTTACAGCTTGACCAAAAGTAACATTTCTCAAGGAAGCAAGGTCAAGGGCTACTTGAGTAAGAGCCGTTGACATTGTATAAGCTGTATCTCTAGCTTGACCCATAGCATTTGCCATTTGCATAAATGTAGATGAATACTGTACAATGTCGTTTGGGTCTAATCCAAAGCTTGTTGACATTGCCTTTACAAGACCTAAAGCACTATCAGATGTTTCTTTGTATGTAACTTCTAAAAGGTTTAAATTCTCAACCCAACTAGCTGATACTTCTATGGCGTCTTGTAGGAGATTTTTAAGTCTACGAGCCATATAAATCATTGAAAATAGTTTTGCTAAATTGAATTTGTTAAATGATTCGTTTACTTTATTTTGTGATTTAGCGGCTTTTTCATTGCTTTTAGCTACACTATTATTTGCCTTAACCAAATTCGTTTTAGCTTTTTCTAAAGATAATAATGTATTATCAAGCCTATTACCTGTTTTTATTGTATTTTGCTGTGCTTGAGCTAATTGAAATTCAGCTTTTGCTAAATTTTCAGTTGCAATAGCTTCAGCTTGTTTCAATTTGTCCTTAGGTGTTTTACCCTGAGCAGTTAATTTACTAATACGATTTTGAACATTTGCTAGATTTTGTTTTGCTCTTTCTAAAACTCTTTCCGCTTCAATTTGTTTTTGCAATGATTGGTTGTATGTAATTGCAGAATTACTAGCTGTATTCCAAGCCTTTTGAAGACCGAAAATAGCCTGTTTTACTCTTTCATTGCTAGTTTGTAAACCTTTAAGATTAATACTATTTATAGAATTATTAAATCTTTGAATTATCTCGTTTGGTAATTCTTCTACAGTTTTATTAAAATTCTGTAAATCTTTCTTAATATCATTAATAACTTTAGAGGCATTATCTTTAGCTCTAATTTCAATTACTATATCAGATAAATTCTGTGCCATTAGATAATCCTCCTTTTGTTATTTTTTTATTCCTTTTGACTGTAAAAGTAATGCTATTCTTGCATTATGTCCTTTTATTTTTACATCAAGTTCATCTTTAATTGCTTTTTGTTCAGGTGTAAGTTTCTCTTTCATAATATTGTGTGGTTTTGTTGGGAATATCTTTTGCTTTTTATTTGATAAAGCATCTGATAACGCTTGTGAAACAGCCAATAAAGTGTATTGCCCGTTAATCCAAGCGAGTGTTAGTTGTTCTTGTGCTTTCATTTGTTCTTTCTTTATATACGCATTAGCATAAACATAGAAGTCTTGTGGATTGCCTTGCCAAAAATGTTTAGGTGTCATACCAAAAATCAAAGCCTGCTCAAACATTTCTTTTATATATTCATCTACGCTAACATATTCATAAAGTTTTTTTTGTTTAACTTTTTCGGCAGAACTTACATCGCAAAGTCTACTTTTGCTACCTTTGCTTGTCTGCCTTTCGTAAAACCCAGCATTATAAATTCCATAACTTTTGAAATAAAACCTTGTTGTAACTCACCATCTCTAATAAAATCATCTAAAACATTGTTTTCTTCACAATATTTAATCAATTCTTCTGCATTGGTGTTGTCATTAGCGAGTTTAAGCATTTTAGGTAAAGCATACTCAACTATCTTGGGTGTCCATTTTGATATTTCAATATCAGTTTCATTTAACTTAACTAAAGTATCAAAATCAATATTTGCAATAGAATTTTTAGCTTCTTCTAAATTATTGTTTTTTGCAATATTCTCAATACCCCTAAATGACATAGCTTTTTGCAATGCTTTCCAATATTCGGGATATCTTTTTAATGCTTCAACCGCTATTTCTCTTGTTATAACAAGGTCAAATTCATACTTGCCGATTTTACAATGTTTTCTTTCTTCCATCATATTTTGTATTTCTCCTTTAATTCTACGATTTTGGATTGTTTATTTTTGGCATTCATAGGCATTAAGAGTAACATAGGCAGAATTAACTACCTATGTACTCTCTTTGTTTAGTCATCATTTGAAACAACTTCTGTCTTGCCAAAGTATTTAATTTTATGCGTGCTAGGTTCTATGTATGCTACTGCAAATTCATTTCCAGTTGTAGCAGGATATTCCCAGTTGTTAACAAATGGTTCATAATCAGCAGGACTAGCAATATCATCATATTCAGGGATTGCAATGGTTGTATCAGTCTTCCACTTCGCTATTAAGTTAGAAGGACAAGCCCTGTCAACAGATATTTTTGTTTGTCCTACATTTTCGCCCGCAACAGATGTAAGATTAAGAATTACAAGTGAATTTGTATATTGGATATACTCGTGTCCTTGTGAAAACAATGTAAAATCTATATCATCGAGTTCTCCTGCACTAACTTCAGGTGTCGGCAGATATAATACACTTGTAAATTTTCCTATAACTGCTATTTGGCGATTTGTAAATTCAAATTTAAGCCAAGAATATCCTTTCCCCGGTGTATATTTATCACTTACCATTTGATAGTGCATCTCTGCTAGTTGGTCTGTATAATGACATCTGCAAACATAACTTTCTGCACCAGCCATCCCCTCAATACTTGTTTTCATTACCTTATCAAGTGTAGTTGTATCAATGGAATCACCGGTAGGGAAAAAATTGGGTAAAGACACAAAAGTATCTTTAACTTCTATCCATACATCTGAATTAAATGTAGGCATATTTTCTGCATACGGAGCATAGAATATCCTATATCCCTTTGCAATAGTTGGTTGTGTAGCCATAATCAATCTCTCCTTTTTTATATTTTTTTTATTTACACTCTATAAAAAGTGTCATTTTTGTTATCATAAATGGCTCTACCCCTTATAACTCTACGATAAATCGTATCATCAGGAGAAACCATTTCTTGATTACTTGTTATTGTTAAGCCATAAGTTTCTTGTAATACTCTTTTCATTCTCACGTTAATTAGCAAACCTAGACTTCTTTTATCATATGTTTTTGTTTTTTGGTTGTAACAATTTATCTCAAAATCAAACTGTGTGTATTGTTCTATTTGTGTGTTTGTACTTCCATAAGGTATAGGGTTAAGTATAGTTACATTAAAGCAAGGAAAATACTCTTTTCTGCCATAATTTTCTTTGATTACCTCAATATCCTTTTTCTCAAATAAGTTAAACCAAAAATCATCACCTTTTTCATCATCTTCTTTAAAGGCTTTAACTAGTAAATCTTCAATAGCTTTAAGCACTTTAGGCTCATCAAATGTTATATTATTAATCATTTAATTTCTAGTTCTCCTTTAAAGGTAGTTTCAATTTCGGCTTCCATTTTCTTTCTGGCAGTATACATAAACCTAGCGGGTTGTGAACGGTCAGTTCTTCCAAGCAAGTAACCTTTTTTAGACTCCATTTTGTAAGGATATGCAGGCCTTTTCTTGCCTGTTACAGTTGGACTTTTGTCAGCTTCTGTTGTCCTATAAAACCAACTACCGTCAGCCGTTGGGTGGTGTATGGTCATATCAGGTGCAGTAAAGTATTCATTTGAACTATCTGCGGTTACGCCTGCTCCAAATTCTGCATAATGAATTTGTCCATACATTACAGGTGTTTTTGTTATAGGAGCATACACTCTACCAATATTTCCAATAACCTCTTTGCCTATTTCTTTAACAAGTTCATCGCCGTATTTTTGAGCGTGGTCTGTAGCTTTTAATGTATCTTTTGCGGTGTTATATCCAATATCAACAACTTTATTTAAAGCGTTTAGTATTGCTTCTGGTATCTTATTCAGATAAGCATCAAGTTGATTTTGTGCTTCTTTAACACCTTTAATTTTCATCAGCTACCACCGCTTCAAACTCTAATACATAATTTTCATTATGTAGCCATTTGTCTTTAAGCCTTATTTTTGCAACTGTTTCGTTTTTGTCAGCTGGCTTACGATACCACATTAAGGTTTCACCGTTTATAGGCAAGTATTTGGTTTTTGGCATAATTCCTACAAGTGTATCATAATTAAAGTTAATATCAGTTTTATATATTTCACCACCACTTTCAAACCAAATAGGCCTATTTTCCTCTGCTATTTTGCTAATGTACAATGTGAATAAACCGTCTACCGTTCGTCCTCTTTGCATTATTTGATAATCTGCTGAAGTGTCTATATCTATTGGTAAGGTTTCAACCCACAGTTTAGTAAATTCGTCGATAAATTGTGTGTCTTTGTTGTGGGGCAATATTAGCGTGTTGCTATAATTTACACTCTTGCCATAAATCTCATACCTTGTTGTGCCAGAAACTTCCGCTTTTTGTGCCATAACCGATTTAATTTCGGAATATACTACTTTATCGTTACTATCAGTTCCTAGCTTGTAAGCAAAATATATTTTTTGGCAATCCGCTAGTCTTAATCTTTTTGGCATAATATCACCCGTTTATAAGGGTCTATCAAAGCGTGTGGATTTATAAATGTATCCACTAGGTTTAAGATATTGGGGAACATTTCTTGAAATTATACTAGCACAAACATCAGAACTTTCGTATCTGTCGCTTACACCGTTAGCACTTCTTGAAATGCTACCCTCAATTCCCATTGTATTGTATTTTTGCAAAACACATTGAATGAGAACTCTATCCCAAGCGGTATTGTATTTATCTGCATTAGCATAAGAAACTATATCACATAGGCTTTCGTCAATTAAATCTTCCATTAAATCATTGTCACTGCCTAGTTCAGGGTTTCTCCTTGCTATTTTTGCTTTAATCGTATCAATCCACATTCTTTAATATCCCCAAGTTGTTTGTTTGACGGTTGCAATAACTTAATACTACAACCGCCATTATTTCTTTAATTGTTAAGCTACGGTAGCTATGACCATATTGTTAATATTTTTAGGCACAGGCAGATAAACACCTTCAACAAGCGTCCAAATCCCAGCGGGGTCATTATTCGCCCATCTCTTAATATAACACATTGCTCTTTCATTTCCATTAACACCAATGTCCATTAATTCGCTAGGAGTTACACAGAACAAACCAGTTCCAAAGGCCGCTCTTGTTCCCAAGAAAGTGATAACATCTTCAGGGAAAAATCTATGAAGCGTGCTTCCACTTGCAGAAGTTTTATAAACATCGTCATTTGTTACAAACTCAATGTCAAAGTTTGCAAGCAACCACGCCTTTAATGCTCCCATAGTCATAACTTCGCTTGACAGCCGCATTGAGAAAAGTTGAGCAATAGCTTCATTTCTAAGCATTAAGTTCATAACTTTCTCACTTGTAATTGCTCTTAAAATGTTTACACCAAGAGTTTTAGCCTTTGATTTTATTTGTGTTAAGTCGCCAATTATATCGTGTTCAGGGTTAGACCAGTCGTTAAGAATTACTCTATGAGAATTAGACAAGCCGAAATCAACATTATATGTAGCATTATTTTCGTTAATTGTTATAGCACCAGTCGCCAAAACTTCCATATTCATAACTTCTGTACGAGTTATTACACGAGAAAGCAAATTGCTCATATCATCATATATATAATCTTTAAGTTTGTCTTTGCTTGCACCATCATTAAGGAAATACATAAGTCTTTCGGTTTGATTTATTTTTTCCTTAATCAGCAACTTTTCGGCTTTAACTTCTATATAGTTAGGTCTATCGCCAATTCTTGCCTCGCTATCAAAAGCGTGGACTTGTGCCATTACAGGAATGTCGCCACCTTCCATAAGCATTTTTGCAGATACTTTAAGATTATCTGTTTTTTGCATAGGAAAAAGTTTTTGACCCATATAATTTTTGTCATATGAATAATTTTCTGCAAAAGACACAATATCTTTATCTTCAATAAGTTTTAAAAAGTCCATTATTTATTTCCTCCTTTAATTACTCCCGGTGATTTCAACAGGTGTTGACTCATCACTATCTGTATAGTAAAGATTATCACCTATTGCTTGAACAGTTATAGTTATAGAGCCTGTTCTGCCAGCATAAGAAAATTCAAGTGTTTCACCAGGCAATACACTTTCAACTATTTCACCGTTAACACGAACATCATAACGTAATGCACCAGCTATTGCTACCCAAGTTACTTTAGAACTTACCGCATCATTAGTAAGAACAGGCTTAGCAAGTTGTGCAATTCCAGTTGAACCAAAAGCAGGTCTAACGACTTCAGACTCTGAATAAGCATATAATCCCTGCGCAATAAAGTCATTTTTAACAGAGGTTGCACTTGCAGGAAGTTTCTCGTCAATATAACGACCACCTATCATAATGCAAGCAAGAACAGGGCCGTCAGTTATGTCATAGTCGCCAAAAACAAGACCTTTCTGTCCTGTAACAGCATCTACAAAAATTGTTCCGCTTTCCACTATAGTTCTGCCATTTTCTATAACAGTAGTTGCAAAGTCAGCAGGTATAGTGAAAGTCTTCAATGTAAGCCCAACTTCGGAACCTAGCCAGTTAGGTTTGTTAAATATTACTTCATTCATAATAAAAATTTCTCCTTTTAATTTTATTTTAGAGTTTTACCTCTTGATTTTTGTTTTGTTCTGACAATTTCTTGGCATATTTAGCGCCTTCAGGTTCTTCGCCTTTGTTGCTTTGTCCGTTTGGAGCAGGTGTATTAACACCTAATTCCTTTTCATATTTAGCTTTCAAATCCTCATTGGCTTTTTTTCTAGCTTCAGCTAGTTTTGTTGCTTTTTCAATAGATTCAACATCGTCTGTTACAATATCAATAAGAGCTTCAATCTCGCTATCTGTAAATCCAGCATCTTTATAGATTGCTCGGACTTCTCTCTTATTGAGAGCAATAGCCCTCTCTAGCAACTCCTTTTCTTTTGCCTCGTAGTCTTTTTTCAGCTTCTCCTCTGCGGACAATTTTGCTTCTTCGGCAAGTTCTTGTTTGATTTTTTCTCTTAATTCTTTTTCAGCCCTTTCCCTTGCGGTTTTGCTTGCACTTGTTCTTTCTCTGTCAAGTGCTGAATTAAAAGCCTGTTCATCAAACTCCAACTCACCAGTTTCTTCATTTTTCCTTACATAATCTTTAAGGTTCAATTTTGCCATTTTTCCTCCTCCTATATAGTCCAGTTTTCAAGCCCTCATTTGAGTTCTATCCATAAAGTCCTACATAGTTTGATATAATTTATTTAATAAGGTTATTCACCGTTATTATCAGTGTTATTTTCACCTTCTTTAGGTGTAGGTGTTTGTATGGTTGTTTCTCCAAACGCACCTTTTTTTGCTTTTTCTTCTATCTGTATTTTTAATAAGCCGTTTTCAAAAGCATTTTTATTGTTTTTAGCTACTTCACTAGCATCAGTAACAAGTTTACTAACAATTAGTGCATCTAAGTCATTCATTCCACCAACTTTGCAGTTTACATAAGCCTGTGAAGAAGCAACAGGGTCATCATTGAGTGAACGAACAAATTTACATCTTATATCATACGGCTTTAGATTACCTAATTTCTTTCCAAACTTTTCAGCATAGCTAATACATATACTTAAAAACTCTAATTCAGCTTTATCCATTTTAGGGATAATAAGTCCGGCATTATTTTCTAAATCACGAAAACCATTTCTATACTTAACTGCTTGACCTGTATCTCCGCCACCGCCACCTCTTTCTTGACGGTTTGGTATCCCTACACACTCTTGAATAAGTAAATCTATATAATCAGCTAATATTTGAACACCTGTTTGGTCTAAAGCATTTTTTAGTATTTCAACGCTAGGTTTATTTTGTGGGTCTTTAACAGTTAATTCTAAAAGCCTATCTCGTAATATATTTTTTTTATCCGCATCGTTTTCAAATTGACAATTAATTAACACTAATACATAATCAACTACTTGTTGTATATCATCAATACGATTTGAAAGCAATAAGTTTTTAAGATTAATCAAGTCTATTATAACTTCCCAATCGCCTTTTCTAAATGGATTTCTTTCTATTTCAACAAGTGGTATTTTTTTGGCAACTAATGGATAAGCATATGTAGTTCCTTTTCCGAAAGGTTGTTCTTGTGCGACAAACCTATTATCTTCACCACTTGAATTTTTGTTTTCAATAAATATATATTGGTGAGTATTAGTCCAAACGGTATAAGTTAGTCCATCTTTCTCGTTTTTGTCATTATAATTATCACCAATAAAAACGCCCATAACTTTTTGCCTAATAGCTTTATTGTTATAAACCACAAAAGCGTTTTGAGGATATATTATTTCATCATTTATAACAAATGGAATTTCGTCATTTGTATCATTTGTCATTAAAGCTAACTTATATCCAAGACCGCAAACACTAGCCGTTAAAGTAGCCATAATTGTACTTGTGTGGTTTGCTCTATAATCAAGCCAGCTTGAAAGCTTTTCTATTTCGGATTGATTTTCTGCGGTATCATTTCTGGCAACATATTTAATAGGTTCACCAAAACAATAACCATTTATTGTTCTGCTTATAGCCCAAGCATTAGGAACACCTATTTTGTTATTAATATCCCCCCTAGTGGTTTTTATTTTTTGCCAAGCCTTATTATCATTGAAATATATAGAAAAAAGCTTGTTCATTTGTTCGACATTTTCTCTATGTATAGGAAGTGTTTGTTCAAGAATTTTTGGTATAGTAATTATATCTTCACGAGGATTTCCCGTTAAGACAAGATTTGTTTTAATTACCTTTCTACCCGATAATTGGTCTGTCAGTTTAACTAAGCCCATAATCCTCTCTCATTTGTTTTTTTATGTCTATAAGGGGCAAATTAATGCCCCTCAAGACAGGAAAGGGAGGTTTAACAATGAATAAGCTCATTTTTGTATACTATACTTAATTATACGCTTACAAACCTTACATTTTCCTTTTAAGTTTGCTTTGCGTAAGTCATAGGAAATATTGCCTTGTGCGAGAATATAATTATCCTGTCCATCTACAAGATAGTTATTTTCTGCTTCACATATAGGGCATTTAATTTTTTTACCAATATTTTCCATATCCTATTTTAACGCATACCATAAAAAAAGATATTTGTCAAGTATTTTTAATTAGTTTTCTATTTTATTTGCCTTATATTTTTCTAAATCACTCATAATGTCGTCAATACTTCTAGTAGTATTAAGTATATTAATATTAGTAACTTGTTGCTCTGTATCTCTCATTCCCAAAGTTGCTTTAGCAACGAATATCCCCGAAATATTGTTTATATCGTCAAGCATTATGCTTTGTATAGTCCTTCCTTGCAAATCATTATTAATCATATCAAAAACATCGCCTAGCTCATTCTTAAATTGCATTTTAAGATTAAATTTTTTGACAGTTAGACCAACAAATTTACAATAGTCAGGCAATGTAGGTATGTATTTGGTTTTTTCATTTATAAGCATAGCCACTTTAAGATAATATTCGTAGCCTTTTGCAAAGTCTTTATAGTCCATTTCCCTGCATTTATCTCGCCTTTCAGCAAAATATGGTAAAGTTTCTATTAAATTTACTACAAATTGTGATAAACTGCCTTCATAAATAGCAGGGTCAAAACTATCTAATTTTTTGATAAGTTTTGTTTTGTATTGAAAAAAGTCTTGTGATAAATTAATTACCCTAACTCTTTTATCTTGGCTATTTTTTCTTTTTATTTGTTTAGGATTTTTTATTGTCATTGCTTTTTCCATTTTTTCGCTCCTTTAAGTAATCAATAATTTTTTAATGCCATTATATATTTCTGGAAACAATAATATCACTAATATTAAACTTAATAATATTATTACATATATCATAATTTTCTCCTTTAAAAAGG
>LSQX01368223.1_pt1 | contig 10355 bp, 9 predicted proteins | sample 654561 | NCBI WGS metagenome assembly LSQX01 (sample SAMN04489861, study PRJNA283612) | anaerobic digester metagenome | isolation source: 4 biogas reactors fed with cattle manure at either 37C or 55C with and... | place: Denmark: Kongens Lyngby | collected 2014
CGGCTCGGATATGTGTATAAGAGACAGAGTCATGCCCGTGGCGATGATCAAGTTAACATATCTCTGCTGGATTATGTCGAAAAAGTTGTTCACGCTGAGAAAGGCGGGACTGAGGAAACTCAAGATAATGATCAAGCCCAACAGGGCTAAAACCGGTCCCAAGCTCTCGATTTCCTTGAACGCCGTGTACCATTTCCTCTCTGCCAACCGTTTCACATTCATGCTGGTTCGTCCTCCTTATGAAAACAGGCGCTTCTCATGATGTTTTCCTGCGTGATTTCATCACCCGCGTATTCTGCTACGACGGAGCCTTGAAACATCACGTACACCCGGTCGCAGAGCGATACGATCTCGGGAAGCTCTGATGAAATGAGGATAACAGCTTTGTTGTCCCTCACAAGCTGTGCCAAGAGGTTGTAGACTTCAACCTTGGCACCTACGTCAATGCCCCGGGTAGGCTCGTCGAGCACGAAAATGTCCACATTGCTGTAAATGAGCCTGGCCAGCACCATCTTCTGCTGGTTACCGCCGCTTAAGTTCCTCGCCTTCTGCCTAATGCTGGGCGTTTCAATATTTAGACGGTGGACGAAATCCTCGGCATCCTGCAGTTCTTTCTTTTTGTCCAGTACGCCATTGTGGTACACGGCCTGCAGGTTGGCCAAGGTAATGTTCTTGGCCACATCAAGAGGGTAAACCACGCTTTCGCTTCTGTTTTCCGCCAGATAGGCGATGCCTTGGTTGAGCGCATCGCGGGGATTTTTGATCACCACTTCCCTACCGCCCACCTTCACCGTCCCAGCACTTCTACGGTAAATGCCCGCCAGGGTTTTGCCCAGTTCCGTGCGACCTGAGCCCATGAGGCCCGCAATGCCCACGATCTCTCCCCGGCGCACGCTCAGGGAGCAGTTCCTGATCAGCCCCTCCACGGCCAGCCCTTCTGCCTCCAGAACCACTTCCCCGATGGGCACCTGCTCTTTCACATAGCGCTGCTCGATCTGGCGCCCCACCATGAGCTCAATCAGCCGATCTTCGCTGGTATCCTTGATCTCCAGGGTTTCGATCTTCGCTCCATCGCGGAACACGGTGACGCGGTCAGCGATCTCCATGGCCTCTTCCAGTCTGTGGGAAATATAGATAATAGCCGTCCCTTTCTCCTTCATACCCCGCATGATCCTGAACAAGACCTCAATCTCATCGCGTGATAAGGCGGAGGTGGGCTCATCCAGCAGGAGAATCTGCACATCCCTGGACACCGCCCTGATGATTTCCACCAGCTGCTGCTGGCCCACACCCAAGCGGTTGACCTTCATGCTCACATCGATGTCCAGGCCGTGAATTTGGATGATTTCTGCCGCCTTGCGCTGAGTGGTTTCCCAATCAATGATTGCACCTTTCGCTTTGAAGAAGTAGTTACCTAAGAAGATATTCTCCGCGATGGACAGACTGGGCACCAAACTCAATTCCTGATAGGCCATGGCAATACCCATGTTGCGGGCCATTTGTGTGTCCTGGATGGTTACCTCCTGCCCGCGGTAGATAATGGTCCCCTCATCGGGCTGCAGGTTTCCCGCCAAGATCTTCAAAAAGGTGGACTTACCCGCACCGTTTTCTCCGATCAGGGCATGGATTTCCCCTTTATTGAGCGTGAAGTCTACCCGGTCGAGAGCCTTGACTCCCGGAAAGCTTTTGCTTAACCCTCGGGTTACGAGAATCTGCTCTGCTCCCACACCTGTGCCTCCTTTTTACGAGGGGATAGGCCAACGAAGCGTTAGCCTATCCCCAAGTCCTAGCTTAGGGGTTTATTGGCCTTTGTAAGCTTCGATGATTTCCTCCCACGGATGCGGCTCGAGTGCCACGTTGGGATAGAAGAGATCAGCATTTCCTTCGTAAATGATGCGCGGCCTGATATCGAACTGATAAGGTACTTCTAGGCCCAAAGCAGCCATGACAGCGAAGCGTGTGCCGTACCAGCCCCACTCAGGGAAGCCGTGCCAGGTCTCGGCCAAGATCTGGCCAGCGCGGATCATGTCTACCGATTCTGGTGTTCCGTCGTTAGTGATCACCTTGATCTGATCCTGGAGGCCTGCGGCTTCGATGGCATAAGTAGCGCCAATACCCATCTCGTTGGAAGCTGCGTAGATCACGTCGAGCTTGTCGCCATGGGCCTGCAGGATGTCCTCGGTGGCCCGTACACCCTTCTGGCGGTTCCAGTCAGCGGGCAGCGTCATGAGCACGTTGATGCCTGGATGCGGATCGATGACTGAGTGGAAGCCGAGGATGCGCTGGTTGGAGAAGAAGTCTCCAGCCACACCTTCCAGGATGGCTACATTGGCGGTGAGATTCAGTTCAGCTGGATCCACATCTTTGTAAAGCTCTTTCCAGAAGTCCAGATCCAAAAAGTCAGGCACATCGTCGATCATTTCACCTTCGCCCAGCACACCAGGGCCACCCAGGTAGTCCAGGAGCGCGTAAGCGGACACGGCTGCAGCGTCGAAGTTGTTGAAGCCTACATAGCTGGTGACGTTGACATCTTCAATGGGCTCCAGTAGGTTGACCACAACCACCGGGATACCGGCGTCATGGGCTGCCCAGAGCGCAGGCTTGACTACCTCTACATCGGTGGGCGATACCACGATGGCATCTACTCCCCGGGCAATGAAGTCTTCTAGGATGGCCACCTGTGCGCTATAGTCCGTGTGGGCCGGGGGGGATTGGGTGATGATGCGTACATTGATGCCCGCTGCCCTGGCGTCGGCAGCTGCCCGTTCGAAGAAGTCAGTGGCGGTGGCGAACACGCCCGTGATGTCCGGCGGAGACCAGCCGATGATGATTTCAGCCGGCAGTTCGCGGGCGAAGGCGGTACCAACACTCACAACCAACAGCAAAGTCAAAGCAAACAGCAGACTCTTTCTCAACAAACTCTCCTCCCTCTTTCTTTCTACTTGTTTAACAGCGCAAGCAGTGAGAACACCCTAAAGACTAAACCACCTCCCCATGGCACACTGCACAATTGACTCAGCATTAACCAGCCAGCAGCCCGCTGATGGACTGCAGCGCTTTTTCATACCTTTCCACGTGGGGCGCGTAGGCCTTGAAGTGCTCCAGATTCGGCTCCACTTGGTCCTGGACAGTGATAATGCTGTCAAGAGTCTTCTGGAAATCGTCAAACACTCCTACGCCGTAGCCTGCCACAACAGCAGCCCCGATACTGGCCGCATCCTTTACGGCCAGGGCCGCGTACCGCTGTCCCAAAATGCTGGCCTTGATGGAGTTGAACACAGCGCTCTTGGCTCCGCCGCCAATCACCCGCACGTCGGAGAACTTGTAATCACCCATGAGCTCCTTAATGATGTTGAAATACAGTTTGTATTCGTAGCCAATGCCCTCCATGATCGACCTGTAGAGGTGCCCCCTGGTATGGGACCAGGTCAGACCGATCCAGGTGCCACGCACATAGGGATCATTAGGTGCCACGCGCCCGCTGAAATGGGGCAGGAAGATCAGATCTCCGCTGCCGGGCTCACATTCGCTCGCCTCTAGATCCAGCTGCCGGTAATCTTGTTCCGCGGTGAAGTTGTCCCTAAACCATTTCAGGCACATGCCTCCCCCGTTGATATAGGCCATGGGTATCCAGAGGTCCGGCACCACCGACCTGGCATAAAGCAGGGTCTTGTTGGTGACATCGGGGGCATAGCGGTCCACACAGCAGGAGAAAATGGACGCCGTTCCCGCTACATCGAAGAGCTGTCCCGGGCGGGTAATGCCTGCACCCAGGGATGTTGCGGCGGAATCACCGCAGCCGGCCACCACCGGAGTTCCGCTGGGCAGCCCGCATAGAGTAGCCATGCTTTGTGTAAGGCCTCCCATGACCTGCCAGGGCACTACGATCCTGGGCAGCTTATCCGGGGTCACCTTAAACAAGTCCATGAGCTCCGCAGACCACTTGGTATTGCGGGCATCGGCAAAACCTGAAAAATGTAGGTAAGTATAATCTTGGTAAGCTTCATCGCCGGTTAGGCCCACCAGGCGCCCCACCACATAGGCACTGGGCACCACGAACTTGGCAATCTGCGCGTATACCTCAGGCCGCTCATGCTTCCACCACAGGATCTTGGGCCCGTGGGTGTAGCTGGGCGGCGCCCCGGTGGTCTGCACCAGCAGGTCACCAGCCTTTTCTTTCATCATAGTGATGTAGGGCTCGCACCTGGTATCGAGCCAGGAATCGTAGTGCGTGACCGCTTCTCCATCAGCTCCGATACCCAGGATACCGGCCATCTGGCCGGCCACGCCCACCGCCAGAACTTCGGCGCTACCCAGCCGCTCCACCACAGCTTTAATGGTGTTGATCACCGAAGACAGCATCTCCCGCGGATCTTCCTCCACAACACCAGGCCGGGGTGTGATCAAGTTGGAGGCTTGAAAGGCTTCGGCCACGATGTTTCCTTCCAGATCCACCGCGGCAGCTTTCGTGCCCTGCGTGCCAATGTCTACACTGATCAAAACCCTTTTGCGCATACCTTCACCTTCAATCGACGAAGTTTACCACACTCTTATAGCCCTGGCTGGAACCCGCGGTAGCCAGCGCTACATCAAACTCACTTAAGGAATAGCGACCAGTAATTAGGCCCTGCAGATCCACGAGCTCTGCGGCAACCAAATCCAGGCACTTCCGGAACTGGCCCAGGCTGGCCCTGGTGGTGCCGGTCACCAGGAGCTGCTTATAATGGATAAGATTGCTGTTGAGGGGCACAATCTCCGCCTCTTTAGGCAGCCCGCCAAAGAAGTTCACCCGCCCGTTTTGCGCCATGAGATGCAAAGACAGACTTTGGGCCTCGGGGGAAGGCGCGGCGATGATGCAGACATCCAGGCCCTCGCCCTTGGTGGCGTTCTGCACCTGTTCCACTAAATCATCGGACTGCAGGGGAATGATCCGGCTGTCCACCTGGACAGCAAGATCCCGCCTGCTTTGGTTGCGATCGTTAAGCAGCACCTTGGCCGCGCCGGCCAACAAAGCCAGCTTGGCATGCATGATGCCAATGGGCCCTCCGCCGATGATCAACACATAATCACCTAGCCCCACTTGGCAGCGTTCCAACCCGCTGTAAACAGAGGAGAGGGGTTCCACCAGGGCCGCTTCCTCAAAGGAAAGGCCTGCCGGGATGGGCATCACATTGCCCTGCACCACGGCTTCCTTGGGAATTCTCACGTATTCGGCGAACCCGCCATCTAGATGGATGCCCAAAGCTTTATAATCCGGGCAGTGGTGGGTATTGCCCTGCACGCATTGGCGGCAGACACCGCAGCCCATATTGGGGGCCACAACCACCTCCATGCCCTCTGTGTAGTGGCTTACTTCCGCACCCACCTCCGCAATCACGCCGCTGAACTCGTGCCCTAGCGTAATGGGCAGGGATGCATTGTTGGCCAAGCCGTGCCGGTACATCCTCAGATCGGTCCCGCACAAGGCCGCGCTTTTCACCTTGACCAGAATCTCGTCCTTGCTGATCCTTGGCTTCTTTATCTCCTCTATACGAATATCTCCTGCACCATAAAACCTTGCCGCTAACACATAACCGCCCCTATTCTAAATGTACTATCCGTTTTTCTAGGATGGAGGTATTGCCTGCCTGCACAACCTTTACAACCATCTTGCCGTCGACTCCGCTCACCAATGGAGGCCTACCCTCAAGAATGCTGGTGACAAAGTTGAGATCTTCCGCCAGGTATGCTTCGGCGAACAGGTTGCGCCAGCTCTTCATCACCGGCCTGGTCACGTTGGAACCCTGGCTGCAGATTACCACGGACCCCTCATGGTGCTGGCCCACGGTGATAACTCCCTTCTCGCCTAGAATCTCCACCCGGGCATCGTACCCATATTTCACTGAAACAGCACCATCCACAAACGCCTGCTGCCCGCCGGTTAAGGAGGCGATCATAATAACATTGTCATAAAAGTCCGGAAACTCTTCCTTCGCCTCCGGGCAGCGGTAGTTGCCGGCGATGGCATAGACCGATTTGAACTCGCTGTCGGAAAACCAGCGGATGGTGTCGATATCATGGCTGTTCACTTCCGCCAAGGGCCCGTTGCTCTGGGCAATGTCGTACTGCCAGCGCTGGGGAATACTGGGGCCCCTGGTTGTGGATTTGACCAGAACCACATCGCCGATTTCCCCGCTCTCCACCATCTTTTTGGCCTGGCGAAAACTGCTGTCAAAGCGGCGCATGAAGGCCACGTGGAGCTGTACATTATTCCGCTCGGCAGCCTCGATCATGGCATCGCATTCCTCTTCATTCATGGCCATGGGTTTTTCACAGAGGATGTGCTTGCCCGCTTCGGAAGCTGCCACCGCGATTGCCTTGTGGTGCCAGGTGGGTGTGGCGATGACCACCGCATCAACCGCCCTATTGTCTAATGCCGGTTCCACGCTGGTGTACCAGCGGTCCGCGCCCAGCTCCTTGGCTGCCTTTTCTGCCGCTTCTTGGTTGGGATCGACCACTGCCGCTACCTTCGCTTGGGGGATTTTGCCTTGAAAGTTGTGGGCATGGATCAGGCCCGCTCGCCCTGCTCCCACTAAACAAATGCCGATCTGCTGTGCCATGACACACCTCCGTATTGATATCGTTATCAAGCTGTGTGAAGTGCCCTCACTCCTTCCCGGAGCCGACGAGCCCAGTGCCGGTCCGCAGGCGCCACGTGGAGCGGCCCAAGTTTACACAATCTATCACTAGCTGTTATCATTCACTTGTGTTTACTTTCGCTTTATTTCATTTTATCCCCGGTAACTGCCTGTGTCAAGGGTATTTCATACACTTTAATAACAATAATTAACTGTTTCCCTCTTCTATGAGCTTAATTTGGTCGAAATCGTAACTTCTCCCCACGGCACACGAAAAAAGCCGCTGGTTGTTCCAGCGGCACGGAAAACGCATACCGTCACGATCAGTCTTTGGCAATGATCACTTCAATACCTTTGATCTCGAGCTCCTTCACCAGCTCCTGGCTCATGCCGCCATCCGAGACGATGACATCAAAGTCGGTGACCTCTCCGAAGCGCATGAAGGAATCGTGGCCAAATTTCGTGCTGTCGCAGAGCAGAATCACCCTGTTGGCCGTCTTCATCATGGCCCGTTTGGTTTCGGCTTGATTAATGTCGGGTGTGGTGGCCCCCCTGAGCAAAGAGAAGCTGTTGGTCGCCATAAAGGCTTTGTCCACCGCTATTTCCTCCAACATCCTGATGCCCTCCAGGCCCACGGTGCAGTGGAAGTTCCTGCGGATGGTACCTCCCATTAGTACCACATTCAGAGTCTCGAAATTCTCTAGATAGCGGGCGATGACAATGTCGTTGGTGACCACCGTGAGGTTCCTGCGCTTGCCCAACAGCCTGGCCAGCTGCAGCGTGGTGGTTCCCGTATCCAGGGCAATAGTATCCCCGTCCTCGACCAACTTCAGAGCTTCTCTGCCGATGAGGGTTTTCTCTTTATGACTTCTGCCGCCTTTGGCCAGAGAATCGAGCTCCATCCCGGTCTTGGTGGGGATCGCTCCCCCGTGGGTTCTAGTGAGCAGATTGGCGTTCTCCAGCTCCCGCAGGTCATTGCGGATAGTCGCGGCAGAGACGCTGAACAGCTCTGACAGCTGGGGAACGGTTACCTTCTTGTGGGTCTCAATCATCTCCAAGATCTTGCGCCGCCGTTCACTGGCAAATAGCGGTTCCCGCTCGTCCTTAGACAAGAGCCACCACCTCCTGAGCAGACGAAGTCAGTTAGTTATTCCTTCCATTTCGGATTATCGACAATCTTGGGAACCCCTCCATCTTCCACAATCAACTTGCGGAAGCCCTTGGTCTCGATGGTTCCGTAGTCATGGCCGGCATCGGCCCGGAAAACAAAGAAGGTGATCAGAGGCCCATCGCCGGTATTGATGCTGCGGTGGGCCCAGCGTCCAGGCACGTATACAGCCCGGCCGGGAACCATTTCCTCGGCGGCCCATTCCCCTTCGGGGTTCTCCATGAGCATATACCCTTTACCCTGTAGGCAGTAGTATACCTCGGCAGTTTCCAAAATGGTATGGAAGTGGCCCTTGGTCATGAAGTACTCACCGCCCACGGTGCCTGGATAGACGATGCTGGTGCCAAACAGCAGATCGCCCGGGTGTTCTGGCAGCCGCAGCTCATAAAATTCATAAACGAGGGCATCCTCTTTAACCAGCGCTTCCTCCAACGCCTGCTCGTTGCTGAACATACCCTTCATGTTCGACAAGTAGCGTTTGGTGGACTCTACTTGCGTCGACAAGCCATCAATCAGCGAAAAGTCTAGGCTGAACGGTTTCTCATGCAGTTTCACAGTCTGTCCTCCTCATGATTTTGTAGCCGTACAGCAAATCACTTCCACACGGCTGTGCGCCCTTCCTCCTGGTTCTGGACTTTCGTTAGTTTTCATTTATTCTCTTTCGTTTTCATAATAGCAGATTGGCGTGGCCGAGTCAATAGTATTGCTAAACACGAATTTTACGTAAAGGGCCCCTGTTACCTGCGGGAAGGAATTCGCGGCTTAATGGTGTAAAGGGTAGTGGGCAGGAGGCAAGGGCTGCTGGCGCAAACCGGCACAGCCCATGACCATAACATTTCAAAAACAGTAGATATAGGAGGATTGCATGAAAGAACGTAAGTACATACTCTTTGATTTCGACGGCACACTCAGCGATCCCGGAGAAGGCATGGTTAGTTCCTTTATCCTGGCGCTCAGGCACTTCGGAATCGAAGGTGATCCCGTGCTGCTGCGCACGTTGATAGGGCCCCGCTAGTAGAGTCCTTCGGCAAACATTTTGACTTCACTGAGGAACAGATCGAGGGGGCCACCCGCATTTATCGCCAGTACTTCCATGAGCAGGGGTTCCACAAAAACAAGGTCTTCCCTATCCCGGAGCTACTGGAAGATCTGACTAAAGCTGGCAAGACGCTGGCCATCGCCACCACCAAAGCCACAGTCTAATGCCCACAAGACCCTGGAATACCTAGGAATCGACCGTTATTTCCAGAAAGACCTGGTTGTAGGCGCCTATCTGGATGGCAGGCGCACTGACAAGGGCGAGCTCATCGGCACTGTCCTGGAGCGCCTCGAAGGCGGGGGAAGACAAGGTGATGATCGCGGATCGCAAGTTCGACATAATCGGGGCAAGGCCCACGGTCTAGATGTAATCAGCGTCACCTTCGGCTACGGTAAACGCGAGGAACTGGAACCCCTGGAGCCCACGGCTATTGTGGATTCGGTTCAGGAGTTGCGGGAACTTCTTTTGGGATAGGAAGGCGCAAAGGCGGTCGGAGTGGCGGGCGTTCTACACCCCTGCGTAGGGCGGTTTGAGGCCCCTTTGCTTATACAACACATATAAACACAGCCACCGGAACACTCGGTGACTGTTGCGTTAGGTCTGGACTGGGTCAATCTCTAAGGCATACTGCCAGGGCTTGTTCGGCCCTCTAGTGGATTTGATCAAACGAGAGAGCTGCTGAGGATGTACTCGATAGAAGTAGATCAGCTCTTTCAGGTTATCGACATAGAAACCCTGGTTTAGGGCCCGGGTGATCCACTCGTAGTCCTCTGCGCCCTTCAGAAAGCTGGTGAGGCCGCCAATACGTTCCAGAAGGGCCCGTTTGAACAAGAGGGTTCCGAAGCAGATCACATGCCCTCCGTTTTGATAGCTGGTGAGAATCCGCTCAAAGCCGTAGCGCACCATGTAGCTGCGTTTTTTCTTTTTGATGTCGTTTCCAAATACGGCGAAGTTGGTGCCCACAAAGCTGTAGTCGGGATTCTCCAAGAGGAAGGCCAACTGTTTTTCCAACGTCTCAGGGTGGCTCAGATCATCAGAGTCTTGGTTGGCGATGTACTCACCTGAACTGAGGTGATAAGCGATGCTCTGCGCCGCAGCATATCCGCTGTTGCGTGGAGGGCTAGATAGACGAAGGAAAGGCCTTCCCTGTTCTCAAGGTTTTCCCACCAACCCAAAGCCACCTCTTCGGTGTTATCCGTGGAGCCATCATTGACCACAACAATCTCCAAGGGGCGATGGGTTTGGGAAGCCACCGAATCGAGACACTCCCTGAGGAATTGTCCCCGGTTAAAGGCGGGAATGGCGATGCTGATCAAAGGTGTCTTCGAAATGGGCTTAGGGCTAACCTGAGGCCTTTCTTCCTACTTTTTCCAATACTGCAGCCTGCCGCAGCTGGCGATCCTCCAGGGTGTCTTCGTAGAACTCTAGAGTGAGCTGGGCGATGCGCTTAATGTCGAAATTGGCTGTCACCCACTCCCTCAGCTCGGAGCAGCTGCGCCTGGCCTTGGTGCTGTTTTCTAGAACATAGCGC
>LSQX01387527.1_pt1 | contig 10354 bp, 7 predicted proteins | sample 654561 | NCBI WGS metagenome assembly LSQX01 (sample SAMN04489861, study PRJNA283612) | anaerobic digester metagenome | isolation source: 4 biogas reactors fed with cattle manure at either 37C or 55C with and... | place: Denmark: Kongens Lyngby | collected 2014
CGGCCGAATGTGTCGGAATACGCATCCTCAAGTCCTACGTTAGTCCACTGCGTGTAATAAGGGTGATCAACGCAAGAATGGAGCGTTCTATTCCACTATCGCTTCTGGCCGAAGGAAAAGCCAACGACACCAGGATTCTTAAGAGCGTAAACGTACTCGCTGCGCTCAAGGTCATACGCAGCACATCCGGGGTATCTCGCGCCGATATCGCGCGCGCTACCGGTCTCACGCCTGCTACAGTATCGAGTGTTGTGTCGATTCTAGTGGCCGCAGGAATCGTACGCGAAACGGGATATGGCGAATCCAGCGGCGGCCGCCCACCTCTACTCTTGGAGTTTAATCCGGACGCATTCTACATTGCCGGTGTCGACCTCGGGGTAAGTAAAGTCATCGCGGTGGTGACCAATCTCGAGGGCCAAGTGGTGTCACGCGCCCGATTGGAGATAGACGCGCACGCCGGGCCGGATGCGATCACCTCGCGGTTGCTCGATGCAGCTCATTCAGCTTTTGCAGATGCAGGCGATGCCGCAGGCAAAATTGCAGGCATCGGCCTTTCGGTCCCAGGCCTGATTGACGCGGAGCGTGGGCTGTCGGTATTCGCGCCCAACATACCCGGGTGGGCGAATATTCACATCGCCCAGAGATTTCGCGACGAGTTCGGGCTCCCGTGCTGGGTGGAGAATGATGCGCGCGCCATGGCCATTGGCGAAGCGATGTTTGGGGCAGGACGCGGATATCAGAACATACTCTGCGTGAACGTGGGCCGGGGCATCGGTGCAGGCATCATAGTCAATGGCGAGATCTACCGCGGCAAGCAGGGTGGCGCAGGCGAGCTCGGCCACATGACCGTGGACCCCAACGGCCCGATGTGCCCCTGCGGCAATTACGGATGCCTTGAGGTCATGGCGGCAGGGCCGTCTATTGCCGCGGCAGCCATTCGAGCAGTGTCATCAGGAGCGCGTACCCGCATACGGGAACTCACCGGTGGGAGGATCGAGGAAATCACCGCGGAGGTAGTATCGGAGGCCGCCAATGAGGGCGATCCTTTGGCGCAAGGGCTGATACGGGAGTCCGGCAGATATCTCGGCATAGGAATCGCAAACGCTGTGAACTTGCTGAGCCCGGACATAGTAGTCATCGGTGGAGGCGTGGCCCGGGCTGGCGACATTCTGTTCGATGAGGTTCGAAAGACTGTACAAAGACGTGCCTTCACCGCAATGGTGAACCTGCCGCCGATTGTCCCGTCAGCCAGGGGTGAAGATGCGAGTTCGATTGGCGCGGCAGCCCTCGTGTTCGAAGAGATGCTGGCCGTGGGCAGGATTACCGATCTCATGCGCGCTACGGGAATGGGTGCTGGCATAAATGGGGAGTGATGTTCTTTTGCGACGTACATGAAGCTCGCGATTCCCCATCGGTCGTTGGCCGCACAGGTGTTCCCGGCAAATTGTGACTACAAGTGATTTTGTTGCTTACCCAAGAAGGAGTTTGAGCCTGTCCATAGAATGTCTTACTAGACTTAGTTCACGACTTCAACATACAGAGCTACTTGTCGCCTTCGCGCGGTGAATACCCATCCATCCGGGACGGGGGGTGATCGAGGGCTACTGTAGCGGCATTGCCTCGGCGGCGGAGCAATTACCCTTGCGTACCACACGATGAAGAGGAGGATGCGAGCGTGAAGAAAGTGCGTTGCCTAGCAGTGATATTGCTCCTGGTGTTCACGGCGTCCGGATTTGCGGCCGGAGCCCCGAAGACCGTGGTTCTCAGGGCCATGACGTGGGATTCGGCCGAAGGCTCAGCATGGACCAGAGCGGTGTTCGACAAGTTCGAGGCAACTCACCCCAATATCAAGATCGAACTGCAGCCGATGCCCGATGGCTACGATGACAGGCTGCTGACGAGCCTCGCGGCAGGCACTCCTCCAGACCTCTTCCTGGTATGGAACTACCCAGCTCTTGCCAGCCTCGGGGGGCTAGCTCCTCTTGAGAACACCGGGATCGACTTCAGCGGGATAAACCCCACTCTGGTAGAGTGGAATTCCTATCAAGGTCACATCTACGGCGTTCCGAAGGACTGGACCACCCAGGTAATATGGTACAACAAGAAAGTGTTCGACAGATACAACGTTCCGTACCCGAAACCTGGCTGGACGTGGGATGACTTCCGCAACACAGCGCTCAAACTCACCCACGTCGACGACAAGGTATGGGGCGTGGCGCTTTCATTCGACGATCCGTACGATTGGCAGAACTGGTTTGTGATGGGCGGAGGCGACTATCTGTCGGCAGACGGCAAGACCATGAAGGGCGTGTTCGACTCGCCGGAGTCCATCTCCGTCATGAAGTTCTTGACAGACCTGATTCTAGTGGACAAGGTCTCTCCATCGCGCTCCCTCCTTTCGGCATCGGGAGGGACTTACGCGATGTTTACCAGCGGCAAGCTTGGGATGATCCACTCTGGAATGTGGCTTCTTGGCTATCTTTCCAGCAAGGGGCTTCCGGCCGATGATTACGGTGCGGTCATAGTCCCAGCGCCTCCAGGCAAGAAGCCTGTAACGATGATGAACGTATCCGGATGGGCGATGGCCGCGGCGAGCAAGCACAAAGCTGAGGCCATAGAAGTACTTAAGTTCCTCGCCCTCGAAGGTGGGCAAACACAGGGCGAGGCAGGCTGGGCTTTCCCTGTGAGCGAGAAGGCCATCAAGGCAACAGGGCTCCTGGACAACCCTGTAACCCGGGTATTCTACGACTCGCTGGCTTATGCCCTGAAGAGCCCAGCGTTCCTCAGGACTCCCGACTATGCAGAGAAGTGCAGCCAGTACGTGAGCGAAGCCTTCGATCAGATCCTGCTCGGAAAGGCCACGGTTGAAAAGGCAATGGCCGAGGCAGTGAGGAAATCGGAGAAGGCGTTCGGACGGTAGTAGCGACAAGCGGGGAGGCATGCCACGCCCAACTGAGGGCCCGGGACATGCCTCCCCTCACAAGGAAAGCAGGTGGAGTCAGTGAGGCGGCTCACGCCAAGAAAGCGCGAGGCGCTCGAAGGTCACTTGTTTATCTCTCCATGGATCGTCGGTTTTCTCGTTTTCACGGCCGGCCCGATCCTGGCTACGCTCTTCATCAGCTTCACCAATTGGCAGGTGTTTGGGATCCCGAAGTGGATAGGGCTTGCGAACTACGTTCGGATGATCCATGATCCATTGTTTTACCAATCGCTGAAGGTGACTGGATTCTTCACCTTACTCAGCTTGCCGCTGGGGCTGTCTGTGGGATTGGCCCTTGCGCTTCTGCTCTTCCAGGACGTAAAGGGCTTGTCCGTTTTCCGCACTATCTTTTATATGCCGTCGGTAGTTCCAGAGGTAGCCACCGCTACGCTATGGATTTGGATCTACAACCCCGAGTTCGGGATCTTCAACTACGTTCTCAGCAAGTTCGGGATATCGGGTCCTGAGTGGCTGTACAGCACTGAATGGATACTCCCGGCTCTGGCCATCATGGGCGTGTGGGGTGCTGGATCGACCATGGTGATCTATCTTGCCGGTCCTCAGAACATACCCCGTGTGTACTGGGAAGCAGCGACTGTGGACGGCGCCTCTAGCTGGCAGAAGTTCTGGAACATCACTATGCCGCTGCTCAGCCCCACGACTTTCTTTCTGTTTGTGACAGGTCTCATCGGCTCGCTCCAAACCTTCACAGCGGGCTACATTATGGGCGGCGGAGGCGGACCACTCAACGCTTCGCTATTCTACACTCTCTACATGTACCAGCAGGGCTGGAAATGGTTCAACATGGGGTATGCAGCGGCGCTCTCTTGGACCCTCTCGCTCATCATATTCGCCCTCACGATGTTGGTAATCAGAGCCTCCCGCGCTCGAGTCAACTACGACTTGATATGAGGTGTGGCGCGTGCGAATAGTGAGGAAGGCCATACAATACGCGATCCTCGTGCTGCTTGCATTGGTGTTCATGATGCCATTCCTGTGGATGCTCTCCACATCTCTGAAGGGCGGCGCCGATGACCTGTTCACGTACCCTCCCCAGATCATCCCGAGGTCCTTCCACTGGGAGAACTACAGGAAAGTGCTTTCGATGTACCCATGGGGGATATTCCTGAAGAACACCAGCCTGATCACGTTTACCAGCATGTTTGCGACACTGCTGTCCTCGGCCATGGTAGCGTTCGGCTTCGCGAGACTGCGCTTTCCAGGCCGTGACCAGATATTCTTCCTTGTGCTTTCGACCATGATGGTTCCATACTACACAACGCTCATACCACAGTACATTCTCTTCACCAAGCTGGGATGGGTGAACACGCTGAAACCGCTCATAGTGCCCAACTTCTTCGGCTCTGCATTCTACATTTTTTTGCTCAGACAGCACTTCATGAGCATCCCGGCTGAGCTAGATGATTCCGCGAAAATCGACGGCGCCAGTACCATGCGGATATTCTGGAGTATCTACCTTCCGCTTGCCAAGCCTGTGCTGATCACCATCGGCATTCTTCAGTTCATGGCGGCGTGGAGCGACTTCATCGGGCCTTTGATCTACCTGCATTCGGAGAAGAACTACACGCTCACTCTGGCGCTCAACACTTTCAGGGGAATACACTACACTGATTGGCACTATCTGATGGCAGGCACCATGATGGTGGCGCTCCCGTCATTGATATTCTTCTTCATCGGCCAGAAGTACATCATTGGCGGAATCACTGTGAGCGGTATCAAGTAGTCTTGCTCTGAAGATGTCTCAAGGGAGTGACGCACCCGTTGACTAACGAGTGGGAAAACCCTGAGCTTACCGGGTACGGACTGGAAGAACCAAGATGCACCACCATTCCCTACATGGATCCTGTGACAGGTGAATGGCACTACCCCGAGCGCTGCATCATGCTTTCTGGGAAGTGGAAGTTCCATTGGTCGGCCAACCCCAGTGTGCGACCGACGCACTTCTTCAGGACAGACTACGATGTATCGGGCTGGCCCGAGATCCTCGTGCCCAGCAATTGGCAATTTCACGGCTACGATATCCCCATCTACACTGATGTGACGTATCCGTTCCAAAACACGCCGCCGAAAATCCAGCCCCATTTCAATCCGGTGGGCTCGTACAGGCGCGATTTCGAGCTTCCAGCCGATTGGGGCGAGCGCCCCATATTCCTGCATTTTGCCGGGGTTAACTCTGCTTTCTACGTGTGGGTCAACGGGTGTAAAGTCGGGTTCAACCAGGGTAGTCACATGCCCGCTGAGTTCGAAATCAGCGCGCTCACGCGTCCGGGCAAGAACACGGTAGCTGTAGAGGTATACAGGTGGTGCGCCGGCAGTTACCTTGAGGACCAGGACATGTGGCGGCTGGCGGGGATCTTCCGCGACGTATTCGTCTATTCGCTCCCTCCGGTACACATACGCGACTTCTCAGTCGCGTGCGACCTTAGCGACGATTACAGAGATGCAGTGATGCGTGTGTCAGCCGAGGTGCGGAATCTATCGCAGCGCGTTTCGGGCCGTCTGATTCTAAGTGCGAGCCTCATTGACCCGTTCGAAAACCGTTGCTGCTGCACACTGAGCGTGCCGGTTGAAGACATCAGTCAGTACCAGTCAAGTCATGTTGAAATGAGCGTCGATGTCGCCAACCCACGCAAATGGACCGCTGAAACACCCGAGCTTTACACGGTGCTGCTTGAACTGAACGACGAAAGCGGCGCCTGCATCCACTCCGTTCGATGCAATTTTGGGTTCCGGGCAGTCGAGGTCCGCGGGGAACAACTACTCGTAAATGGCGTACCAGTCAAGCTAAAGGGCGTGAACAGGCACGAGTTCCATCCTGACATGGGACAGGCAGTTCCTGTCGAGCTCATGTTGAAAGATGCGCGACTGATGAAACAGCACAACATCAATGCGGTTCGGACGGCACACTACCCCAATGATACGAGGTGGCTCGACATATGCGACCTGTACGGCCTTTACGTAATAGATGAGGCAGACATAGAATCGCACGGAGTGCCGTGCACCCCCGGCGTTACCCTGGCCGGAAGGCCCGAGTGGCGTGCTGCCCATCTGGACCGGATAAAGCGTATGGTGATCCGCGACAGGAATCATCCATCAGTGATCATCTGGTCGCTCGGGAACGAGGCGTGCGATGGCCCCAATTTCGAGGCTGCAGCAGACTGGGTACATGCTGTTGATCGAAGCAGGCCAGTTCACTACGAACCCGCGTGGAACGCCCCTTACGTTGATGTGGAATCGCGAATGTACAAAGACATAGCTTTCCTCCAAGACTACGCAAAGCGCGGGCCCGCAAAACCCCTAATTCTGTGTGAGTACGCACATGCCATGGGCAACAGCGTAGGTAATCTCCAGGACTACTGGGACGTCATCGACGCCCACCCATGTCTGGCCGGGGCGTTCATATGGGAATGGGCAGACCACGGCATTCGCCGCACTGCACCCGATGGACGGGAGTACTGGGCATACGGCGGCGACTTCGGCGACGTGCCCAATGACGGCAACTTCTGTTGCGACGGCATCGTGCTCCCTGACCGGACGCTAGAACCGGAAATGGCCGAAGTGCAGAAGGTATATCAATATGTCTCCATAGATCCAGTGGAGCTTACGACCGGCAAGGTAAAGATCCGAAATAAGTACTCATTTGCGAGATTGGACTTTCTCGTGCCCACCTGGGAGCTATCGTGTAACGGCAGAACCGAGCAGCAGGGTGAGTTGCCCTCTTTGGCGCTGGGTCCTGGGGAGTCGGCCGAAGTCACGATCCCTTTTCACATACCCGCCGCCTGCACAGGGGCCGAATACCATTTGACCATACGCTTCGCTCTCCGGGAGGCGACGCGCTGGGCAGAGGCAGGGCACGTAGTGGCATGGGAGCAATTCCTGGTGGATGCAGGAACACCGACGCCCCAGACAGCGTTAACGCTGTCATCCATGCCTGAACTGGACCTACTCGAAACTGAGGCGGCAGTGATCTTCACCGGTGCCTCGGAAGCAGGGCGATTCGAAGTCGCCATCGGTCGGCAAAGTGGAGCAATTGAGCGCTTCACCATTGACGGAATCCAGCTCATCGCGTCTGCGCTGGTGCCGAACTACTGGCGAGTCCCGATAGATAACGACATAGGCAACAAAATGCCTGCAAGGTGCGGAGTGTGGAGACGCGCCGGNNCCGTAGCATATACCATCTTTGGCACGGGCGACGTGGTGATCACGCATTCATTGGTACCTGAAGCACGTCTGCCCGAGATACCCCGTATCGGAATGCAGATGGAGATACCTGGAGAGTTCGGCACTACAACGTGGTACGGACGCGGTCCGCATGAGAACTACTGGGATCGAAAGACAGGCGCTCGATTCGGCGTCTACTCGATGCCCACGGCAGCCTTGTTTCATCCGTATTGCAGGCCGCAGGAGACAGGCAACAGGTGCGACGTACGCTGGGTGGTATTTGCCAGGTCTGATGGAATAGGACTTCTCGCAATGGGCATGCCCACGATTGAGTTCTCGGCATGGCCCTGCACCATGGATGACCTGGAATCGGCGAAACACGTCCATGAAGTGCCGCAGCGTGAGTGGTTCACGGTGAATCTGGACTACCGTCAGATGGGGGTGGGCGGTGACAATAGCTGGGGCGCAAAGCCTCATCCTCAGTATACTCTGTACCCCATGCCGTACACTTACTCCTTTAGAGTCAGACCTTACTTGCCTGTGATGGGCGATCCCTCGGCCATAGCAGCGCTTCGCTTGCCGGGGGCGGGGTCGTAGGCTCCGCCGCGAGCTGCGGAATGTGAAGACTCTTGATTTGGCGGGAGGCGATGTTACGTGAGCGAGGCGACACTTGCGGACCTTCTCAGACTCGACGGAAAGGTCGCTCTAGTTACCGGGGCAGCGTCCGGCATCGGTCGGGGCGTGGCACGCCGGCTGGCGGAAGCGGGGGCTTCGGTGGCGCTACTAGACATAGACACGGCTCGCGGCGAGCAGGCTGCCAGTGAAATCGCGCAGAACACGGGAGCGCGAACGCACTTCGTAAGCTGTAACGTATCCTCGGCCCAAAGCTGTGAACGCGCAGTCAGGCAGGCGGTGGAAGAGTTTGATTACATTGATATCTTGGTCAACAACGCCGGCGTGATTCGACGCAAGAACGTAGTCGATCTTGCCGAAGCTGATTGGGACCTTGTGGTTGACGTGAGCCTCAAGGGCGCCTACTTGATGTCGAAGTACGTGATACCCTACATGCGCCCAGATAGAGGTGGATCCATCATAAACATAGGGTCTGGTTGGGGCCTCAAGGGAGGGCCCAATGCTGCCGCCTACTGCGCTGCTAAGGGTGGAATCGTCAACCTGACGCGAGCCATGGCCATCGATCACGGTCCAGCGTGGATCCGAGTCAACTGCGTATGCCCGGGCGACACGGACACTCCGCTTCTCAGGAGCGAGGCTGTGCAACTCGGAGTCGATACGGACGAATTCATGCGCGAGGCGGCTTCCCGCCCCATCAGGCGTGTGGGAACGCCTGATGACATCGCCAATGCCGTGCTGTTTTTCGCATCGCGGATGTCAACATGGGTTACCGGCGCCACGCTCGTCGTGGATGGCGGAGGGCTCGCCTGACCAAGGGAGGATCTGGCCATGAGTGATATGGTCCATCCATACATACCTAACTCCGTGCCTGAAGTGAAGCGGGAGATGCTCAGAGCGATCGGCGCGTCGAGCACAGAGGAGCTCTACTCCGACATTCCGGAAGAACTCAGGTTCCGCCGGAAGATGAACCTTCCTCAGCCTATTACGGCCGAGTGTGATCTGGTGCGGCACGTCATGGGCATCCTCGGCAAGAACCAAACATGTGAAGAGAACATCAGCTTCCTTGGCGGAGGGTGTGCGAGGCACTACGTGCCTGCGATATGTGATGAAATAAACGGGCGTTCTGAGTTTCTCACTGCATATGCAGGAGAGCCATACGAAGACCACGGGCGGTTCCAGGCCCTCTTCGAGTATCAGAGCCTGATGGCGGAGTTACTCGATGTAGACGTAGTGAATGTGCCGACATACGACTGGGGGCAGGCGGCAAGCACGGCCCTGCGCATGGCTGCAAGGATCGNNGCTGGCGGTGATGATGAACTACTGCACTCCCACTCTGCGGATTATCCCTGTCGCCCACTCCCGAGCGACCGGAATGATGGACCTTGCAGACCTGAAGCGAAAGATCTCGGACGAGACTGCAGCAGTATACTTTGAAAACCCGTCGTATCTGGGACCGATCGAGACCGAAGGCGAGGTCATTGCAGAAATCGCTCATCAGTACGGCGCGCTCCTGGTCGTCGGGACGGATCCTGCTTCGCTCGGGGTAATGGTTCCCCCCGCACGCTACGGCTGCGATCTGGTGTGCGGCGACATCCAGCCACTAGGTATGCACATGCATTATGGCGGAGGCCTGGGCGGCTTCATCGGCTGCCGCGACGAGGAACGGTTCGTGATGGAGTACCCGTTCCGGTTGTTCGGAATTGCCAGGACTTCGGTTCCGGGAGAATGGGGTTTTGGAGACGTTGCCTACGGCCGCACATCCTTCGCCCAACGTGAGGAGGGCAAGGAGTTCGTCGGCACTGCCGCCGCCCTCTGGGGGATCACGGCAGGCGTGTACCTGTCCCTGATGGGGCCGAAAGGCATGCGCGATCTGGGTACAACAATCATGCAGAAGTCACAGTACGCAATGGCGCGCCTGTCCGAGATCCCCGGAGTAAGGGCCCCGGCCTTTGATGCCCCCCATTTCAAGGAGTTCGTCGTTGACTTCAACGGCACCGGACGCACAGTACGGCAGATCAATGAACATCTCCTGGCGCACGGGATCTTCGGAGGTGCTGATTTGTCCCGCGACTTCCCGGAGCTAGGGCAGTCGGCGCTCTACTGTGTGACCGAGGTTCACACCCAAGAGCAACTGGATTATCTGGTAGAGGCGCTCAGTTGCGCTGTAAAGGGAGGTGACTGCCATGGCCAGGGTGCGTGAATTCCATCAGGCAAGGTGGAATGAGCCGATCATCTTCGAGCTTTCCAGGCCGGGAGAGCGAGGCATAGTAGTTCCGGAGGCAGATCCTGGGATCCGAGAGCGGGTTGGCGATGGGATATCTCGCCTTCCCGACAAGATGATACGCCGCGATATGCCGGCGCTTCCCGAGGTGTCCCAGATGCGCGTGCTCAAGCATTACCTGCGTCTATCCCAGGGCACGCTGGGAGCTGACCTCAATGCTGTCTCGGGGCAAGGCACATGCACAATGAAGTACAGCCCCAAAGTCAACGAAACGTTCGTGCGATCTCCGAAAGCCTCCGAGCTGCACCCGATGCAGGATGACAGCACTGTGCAGGGAG
>LSQX01314083.1_pt1 | contig 10353 bp, 4 predicted proteins | sample 654561 | NCBI WGS metagenome assembly LSQX01 (sample SAMN04489861, study PRJNA283612) | anaerobic digester metagenome | isolation source: 4 biogas reactors fed with cattle manure at either 37C or 55C with and... | place: Denmark: Kongens Lyngby | collected 2014
GGTGTGCGGCTTAAAACGGGGTTGAGATTTCGCCGTGGAGATTTGACTCCTAGCTAGTCAGCGGGAGGAACGGGAGGTCACGTTTCGAATAACAGTCGTGTGGTGCAGTAGGAGGAGTTGTCTGATTGTTCCACGAATAACAACAAATAGGTTTGAGGAGTTTGGTGGTTCAGTTCCGAGTTTGCTGGAAATGGAAACTGTGGAAATCGTTATCACGCGAGGGTGGTGGCAGATGGACCAGGTGTGGAAACTCTTGGAGAAGGGCGCAGAGGTTTATCTGGTAATAGCTTCGTCAATGGAGAACCTTACACTAGCAATGACGAACTGTGTGTGGGGTACGAAATACCACACAAGGATCCGACCCGTGAGAAAAGGTGATTTGGTTTTGCTATATTTGGTTGACACGGGTTTCTTCGTATTCGTGGCCGCGAGCGAGCCCTATGAAGACTGGACCAGAGTCTGGCCAGATGAAGTTTACCCCTATAGAATCAAGATTTCGGGTGTCTTGGCCCAAAATGATGGACTCAAGCTTACCGATTTGATGCCAATATTGAAGGACAAAGAAGGACACGCGTACAGAAGTGTGGCATCCTTAGGGAGATCGGTCTCTGGGGTGGCCGGCAACTTCAGGCGCTTGAGGAGAAGCGAAGCGGAGGCTATCTTCAGGCTCGATGGTTGGGCGGAGACGAAAGAAAGCTTGGGTTCCGGCTACGACTATTTTCGTTCTGTGCCGGCGTCGGAAGGGGACCGCGTATCACTCGCGAAACAGGAGTCTGGAATGGATCGCGAGATTCGAGAGGCCGTGAGGGACCTGTTTGTCGACGAAGAGGACTTCTTGAGAATTTTAAGACTGCTGGAGTTTAAGAAAAACATCGTACTTCAAGGTCCGCCGGGGGTCGGAAAAAGTTATCTCGCCAGAAGAATAGCGTGTCTCGTGACGGGCAAGAGGGAAGGTTCAAAGACCGAAACCGTTCAACTTCATCCATCGTACTGCTATGAGGATTTTGTGCACAATGGCGCGTCTGCCGGCATATTCTACCGCTTCTGCCAGTCAGCTCTAGAGGACTTGGAGAGCAGTTTTGTCTTTATCATCGATGATATACATAGAGGTGATCTGAGCAACGTTTTCGGCGAGATGATCCAGCTGTTGGAAAAGGATAAGAGGAATGAAGAGTGGGCTCTAAGGCTTCTTTACTCTCCGCCCGGACATGCAGGTAGGTTCTTTGTTCCTCCCAATGTCTTTGTCATTGCCACGATGAACACAGCGAACCGCTGGCCGACTTCATTAGACTATGTGCTGAGGCGGAGATTTGCTTTTGTTTCCTTAAGACCTCATTTCGGCGAGAAATTCGTGCGGTTCCTGGAGGAGCGAGGAGTGACGAGACCTATGGCGCGGGAGATAAGTAACCGGATGGCGCGATTGAACCGCATAATCCTAGAAGATCCAGACTTAGGGAAAGACTTCCTCATTGGTCACAGCTTCTTCTGTGACCCTCCAGCGGGTAAGTCCGAGGCTGATGTCGTTCGTTGGTATAGCGACATCATCCAGAGTGAAGTTCGCCCACTGCTGGAAGAGTACTGGTTTCGGAACATTGACCGGGTGGACGAAGAAATCAGGAAACTGACAATGTTGACCAATTGACGGTGAAGGGTTAGTTAGGTTCGTCCGGGTGTAACCGGCCCTATGATGGACTGTGCGGGATGGTGCTGACCGTTCCTTGTATCAGTCAAAAGGGCCAGCGTAATCTCGAGGCCTGCTAGCTGATCGATTGATTATCACAACTGTTCTGTTTTCAGGAGGTTTGCTTGTGACTACGAATCAACGGCTGATCATAGACGCGCTTCACGAACTGCAGGTGACTTATGGCCGCGCATCTCTAGAACGCTTTTCCGCGCTGCTAGGCTATCAGTTGATCTCAAATCCCGTGGATCCCGACAGCGAGTGGTTGCTTCTGGATCATCCTGATCTGGATTCCAGAGAACACGCGCTGATGGCAGTCCGTTACGATGAGGACTTGACAGCTACTACCACCGTTTCACAGCTTCGGAAGCGGTACCACCTAGTGGAGAAGCAAAGAATACTGTTCAGGCAGTTTTCGGTAGACTTGTATGCGTTCGTGGGTGTTGGTCGTGTACTCATTTTTCGAGCGTACGGAGGCAATCGCGACGAGCGGCTTGATATCTCGGTAGACTCAATTCAGCGAGTCTCTTTGTATGCAGATGCACTCATGAGTCTGTCTAGGGATCGATTAGAGTTCAGTGAAGACGTATTCGGCAACTTGGTCATTCCGGATATTGACAGCCTTTTTAGGCGTGAACTCTCTTCTCAGTTTACCAGTGTAATAGAGCTGTACAAACGAAGAATAGCGGAAGTAATAGTCAACGACACCGACTGTGAGGCCAGATTGTTGGAATTGGTACCCAGACACGTACAGTCCCAGCTAAGCAAGCTGGCGCTGCAACAGAAGGTCTTGAACTTCCATTTCAAAGCCGCTGTTGGTAGTATCGTTGACACTATCGTGCTGCGCGTTCTGCTTCGGCGGTTCTTTGAGGCATATCACGGGCTAGAACTGTTTTCAAAGCAAGACGATCTTCAGGATCTCGGTTTTGGCAAGGGTGAGGGCAAAATGGAGGAGGTGCTGCGCCATTTAGCCGAGGTTAAGTACCGCGCCTCTGTCGAGGACAGGAGGCTGAAAAAGGCTTTGGAGGAAACTGGGCCATCCCAGCTAAAGCTGTTTGGGGATGTGACCAGCCAACTCAGGGTTAAAGACGCGAATCAAGTTCAGGCGATTTACGAAAGACTGCGCAAGCAGTTTGAGCTGGCCTACGGTGGAGATCTGTTTGAGAGCGATGTGGCCGGTATCACGAATCACATTGAAAACGAGATCAATGAAAAGGATCCGGAACTGCTGTTACGCTTGTGGGCGGACACCTCTTCTGATCGCTATAACTTTCGCTATCAGGATCTGCCTCCAGAGATGATTCAGGAACACTATGAGAACAGTATGAGTCATTCGATCAAGTTGGTACCCACAAAAGGCAAGCGGGTACTGGTGGAATACGCCGATGACTTACAGCAACAGAAGCACCGCGGCGCATATTATACGGACAATAAGCTGGTCAATTATCTGATTGAGAGTACCGTGGGCAAAGAGTTTGATCAACGGCGGGAGAATTTGGAGAAGCAGATAAAGGATGGAGCCAGCTTAGAGTCAATAATTGATGCCTTGGATCACATTCAGGACATCAAGATAGTAGATTTTACATGCGGAGGCGGCTCCTTTTTGCGTGGAGCATTTCGATATCTTGCTGGCAGGCGAACCGAGGTTGTGCGCGCTCTTGAAGGACTCAAGGATGCGGGTATGAAGCGCATTTTAGGGGAAAAATTCCCGCAGTTTGCCTCGGGAGATGATGCTCAAGCACTTTGGGAAAAGCATGTTCTCCTGGAGATGATCTACGGAGTGGACATTGACTACAAAGCACTGGTTATCAGTACGCAGACGTTAACCCTGTCGGCCATGAAGAATTGGCAGGTGGGTGAAAACTTCCCGCGGCTGATCGGCCTTACTCTTTCGCATCAGAACTCTCTCATATCACCTGTAGCTCCTCACCAGCGGGACGAAGTCTTCAGTCAGTTTCAGAAAGAAATCAGCGAGCTCATCGTTCTGCGCAGACAGATTCGTGAAGCGGACGTTCAACGCGGTACCAAAGACTTGTATGAGCAGCTGCGGGCCAAACGGAGGGAGCTGCAGGTTCGTATCGGCGAAAGGTTGCAAGAGATCTTGGGTGAGTACCGAGAGGCTATGTGCCCAGAGGCTATCGAGATCAACTTCCCGGAAGTCTTCTTTAACGAGGATGGAAACCTGAAAGATAACCCTGGCTTCACGGTGGTCGTTGGAAATCCTCCATGGGAGATTTGGAAACCCAACTCGGATGAGTTTTTTGAGGATTTTGTAGACGGCTTTCGTAAGTTGCCAAAACGTGAAAAAGACAGGGCGATGGAGCAAGTGTTCAAACGGATGCCTTACGTTAAAGAGCGATGGGAATGGCTTGACGGCTATTATCGAGCGGGAAGTGAGTACTTCCTGCAATCAGGCCATTATAGTTTTCAGCGAACAGTGGTTAATGGTAAGTTGACTGGGACTGATATCAATCTCTATAAGATTTCACTGGAACGGGCTTACCAACTCTTGGCAGAAGGAGGCCATTGCGGCTTTTTGGTACCGGCTAACACATATACGGACCAAGGTTCAACCGCTCTTCGCCAGATGCTGTTCGGCAGGACCCGTCTTACCACGGTCGCGGGTTTCGAGAATAGGCGGGGGATCTTTCCGGCTGTGCACAAGAGCTACAAATTTGCCGTCTTATTGTTCGAAAAAGGTGGCTCAACAAATGAGTTTAAGGCGTTTTTCTATCGCCATGACCTTCAGGACCTGTACGAGCAAGATTTGTTCATGACCATTTCGGTTGACACAGTGAAGAAGCTGGCACCTGACACCTGGTCAGTTATGGAGTTTCGCGACAAAAGAGAACTAGACATCATGGCCAAGCTGGCTAGATGGCCGGCTCTAGGTGAGTTCATACCTGGTAAGTGGAATGTCGAATTCGTTGCGGAGTTCCATATGACCAATGACAGTCAGTTTTTTCTCCCTGTCGGGGAAGGGAAGACACTCTTCGAAGGGAAAATGATGGAACAGTTTACGCACCTTCATGGTTCGCCACGGTACTCGATAGGACAAGAAGGAGAGAAGAAGCTATTTAACAAAGAGCTCAGGCGCGTAAAAACATGGGCGCGCGAACAGACAGGCTTGCCTGTGGAGGAGGCAGTCCGGAGATTGTATGGCAGTGAAAGGCAGCTTAAGCAAAAGGTTCGGCTTCATTCCGAGTACTATCGGATAGCCTATCGCGCTATAGCTAGCAGCACGAATAGGCGGACCATGATTGCAACAGTTTTGCCCAAGGAAGTCTATTGTGTAAACAGTCTTATTACAACTATTCCATTCAGATGGACCAAGGACAGTCAGGAAGCCAGGTTTCAAGAGAATTGCTCTCTACAGGAGCTGCTGGTCATTACCTCATTTCTTAACTCGTTTGTGTTGGATTTCATCCTTCGCAGAAAGACGCATTCCAACATCAACATGTTTCTTGTTTACCAATTGCCCGTTCCTAGGCTAACGAAGGAAGACAGGTATTTTGACGATTTGCTGCGTAGGGCAGCCCTGTTGATCTGCACGACCCCTGAGTTCGATGAGCTAGCGCAAGCAGCAGGTATAAGCGCGGGCGTTGCTGATCCTGAGTTGCGGCAGCTGATCCAGAATCAGATCGATGCCTATGTGGCCGATATCTACGGTTTATCCAGGGATGAGTTCCTCTATATCCTTTCTACGTTCAAATCGCCTGCTCACTGGGAAGCTATGGAAAGGATAGCCCAAGGAGTCATCGAGCAGTTTGATGTCCTGAAAGAGGAGGGAGCACTGACATGCCCGGTTTAGCACACAGGCTTTTTCATGAGCATGGCCGCGTCATTGACAACCGCCATATCAGCATGGTTGAGGTTTTTACTGCGCTCCTCCCAGAGGCGAAGGAGATGGATATGGCGGTGGGTTATTTCCTGTTCAGCGGCCTCGAACAGGTATACGAACCCTTGCAAAAACTGATTAAAGCTGGTGGAACCGTTCGAATTTTAATGGGCAGCCGAACGACCTCCGTCACAGCAGAAATGCTGAGAGAAGGCCATGAGTTTAAGACAGCTGAGGAGCGTCTCATCGAAGAGCTCAGAACTCTGAGCGCTGAGGATGCTAGAACGGCAGTAGCGTGGCGGTTCAGCGAATGGATATCGCAGGGGCAAGTAGAGGTGCGGGTTTACGTAGGGGACGCCAACTATTTCCACGCGAAGTCGTATCTGCTATATCGATCGCAGGGACGGCAGAATCCATATGATGGTTTTGCCATTGTGGGATCAAGCAATTTCTCGAAGAGCGGGCTTTTGGGCAACACAGAGCTTAATACTGTGAGCCAGGACAACTTTGGGGCGTTAAGCCGATGGTTCAGAGACGTATGGGAGAGCGACGAGGTAAAAGACTTTTCTGAGGATCTACTGGACATCATCGACGAGTTCGCTCCAACACCTAGCGAGTCGACAGTGGACTATCCACATCCCAAAGACACCTATGCCGTGTTCGCACGGCACTTCGCCGCACGGGAATTGGAGGAAATAGATGGATCATTTATGGAAAGCCTTTACAAACACCAAGCTGTAGGAGTTTCTGAAATGAAGCTGCGCTTGGAGCTGTTTGGCACCGGATGTCTCTGTGATGGCGTTGGTTTGGGTAAGACGCGCACTGCTGCTGCTACGCTTATGGCTATGGATTCTGAGTCAGCCCTTATTGTAGCACCGGCTAAACTGCACGACCAGTGGATCAACGAACTAGATGTTGTAGGCGTTCCTCAGTCTCGGTATCGGCTTATCGGTAAAGAGTGGCTTTCCAGGCAGAAACTCGGGGACCTAAGACAGTTTCTGCACCATGACCTTATTGTTGTGGATGAGGCACACCAGGGACTAAAAAGCGACAGAACAAGCCTTTACAGGAATTTGGCCTTTATCAAGGCTCACTCCCCCAAGAATGTAAGGGGCTTGCTTTTGACCGCAACTCCGTGGAATAACTCCCGAAGTGATGTCTTTAATCTTGGTCGCCTTTTTTTGAACCGCGGGGCCGTCACTAACCAAAGCCCCTACCACAAGTATTTGCTCTTTAGCGCCCGACGGGCAAGCAAAGCTATTGAAACCGATGATAGGGCTTTTGCCGCCTTTTGGCGAGATCTCTTTCTGCAACGTACCAGGAAGACCTTTGGCGGACAGGGTGTAACATTTGCCAGGCGAAACTTCCCAGTGGTGCAGATAACGTACGAGCCGATTAAGGAGAAGGCTTTTGCAGTCAATTATCGGCGGATTGGAGATTTAAGACTTCCTTATATGCATCCTGTTCGTTACTTGGATCAAGCAAGGGACGATGAAGACTTCTCATTAGATCGGTTAAAACTTCTCTTTCTCAAACGCGCGGACTCATCGTGGCCAGCGTTTAGGAGTACTCTGACGTCCATAATGGACAAGCTGGAAAGTCTGCAGGAAGATTTAACCAAAATCAAAAACGCTCGCGACATTATTAAAGAGGCATTCTCTGAATGGCTCAGACTCAAGTATGAGCTCGACGGAGATGCAATGCGGCCCGGGGAGTCAAAGCCTGATGGAGAACTCGAGGACATTTTCGATTACGAGCGCATCTCGTGGCAAAACCGAGAACGGTACCGAAGAAAAATGGAAACCAGATTGAATAGGATCACCCATAACGAAGCGATGGTCGTTGTCGACAAGATGATGGAGCATTGCAACCGGGATCTGGATTTACTTGAAGAAATTCGTCTGGATCTAGAAGCAGCCTTCGAGCGAAAGGATGAGAAGTACGAAGCAGTGCGAAGTGCCGTCAAGGATTGCCTCGAAGCTGGAGAAAAGGTGCTACTGATAACCCAGTTCCGCGATACCGCCGTTGCCTACTATGAACGTCTCCTAAAAGAGCCCTCTTTGTCTCAGTATCGCATGGCTTTAGTGACAGGTGTCAAGGAGGATTGGAAAATCGGGCGACAGAGTCAAGAATCGCGCGAAAACATCTTGGAAAGATTTTCCCCCATAGCAAAGGGAAAGCCGGAATATGCTGGAACTCCAGAAGAAGTCGATCTTGTCATTGGAACAGAAACGCTGGCCATCGGTCAGAATCTCCAAGATGCGAGGGTTCTGATGAACCTTGACCTGCCGTTCAACCCTATGAACCTGGAACAACGAATAGGCCGCATTGACCGTCCTCGACAAGACGGACAAGTATCCGAGGTGGACATCTATACATTCCCCTCTATGCCTGTCATCGAATCCGAACTGAAAATGATGGAGCGTCTCAGGCGAAAACTAGAAGGAATATATCAAGACACGCAGTTCGATGATCTGGTGCTGCCTCATTATCAAGAATTTCTGCAACGAGTCCTTCAGGCCAGGAAGACAGACAGCTCATTTGTTGAAGCTATGGTTGAACGAACTGTCGAGGACGCCTTAGTCCCAATAGTGGTGGAAGAGCACAGCCTTGGCTATGTTGAGGCCCAACAACGAATGCGAAAAGCCATTTTGGATGAACCGTCCGTCTCTCTAGATTCCTTCGTGCTGAATGACGTGAGTCTATCACGGAGCGGCAAGACCACTGCAGTTGTCAAAATATGCCTGCGCGATGTTAATGGCCGTGAGATTGAACAGTACTTCAAACCAATTATGGTTGACGAAGAGATAAAGACAGACCTTGTGGCCGTGGAAGAAGCCTGGCACAACGCAAAGCTGGAGCCCATAAGGGACGCGAGGACGTGTCCGAAAGATGTTGTTGAACGGGAAAAAAGGAGGGTCGAGGAGAAGCTCATGGAGGAGTTTCTCCGTGCGGAGGTCCAACGGTACAATGAGATACTCCAATCCCAAACCCGGCTCGAGAAATCTTTGACCGATTCAAGAGTCCGAAAAGTCATTGCGGACATCCAGGATGCCATCCAAGGCGTGAACAAGGAGTGGATTGCGAGGCAAATCCGAGCCGCAGGATATCATCCGAAGTCTATTAGAAACCTCATCAAGAGCATGGAGATCATAGATCTGCGCTACGACCACGAAGAAGCGGAAGCCGTAAATGACCTTTATACGGATCTTGATCGTCTTTGGGGAAACTATGGCGAGTACTATGAGCTGTTTGTCGAGAAGGCCGAGGTCATGGACGAAGAAGAAAGGTCGGTCCTCTCGACTGCTCGGATGGCGTCCTATGACCATAGTTCTCTAGAGTGGGTTGTGGGTAATCTCCAAGGGGTTCCTGAACACCCTAAGCTTTTCTACTCCGGAACGGATGGAACAGTGACGACCGGCTCAAGAAAAGAAGTCAGCTATTGAGGCCTAGATGAGCCTTGTGTGTATAACGTTAGATCAATGAAATGAGATGGTAGCAACTGGGTTTGCGCGGTTTCTCGTCTGGCACATCCATTGGGCCGACGTAGCTAACGTTCTAGGCTGACCGTAGATTAGATTTTGGTGATAGGTGGTGCTGATGTGCTAAGTCCGAGCAGTATAGTGCAGCTTGAAGACGAGGAACTTGATGAAGTGCTATTGCAGTTTCACGGTAGTTTCGATGACCCATACTCATTCGAACGGTTTCTAGTTGCCTACCTGGAAGCTTTTGGCTTTGATGAAATTGAACTGACTCAGCGGACGAGAGATGGAGGAGTTGATCTAAAGGCTATAAGAAAAGGAATTGATGTTGTGGCGGATCGAGATTGGACGCGGTATTATATACAGGCCAAACGCCTTGATCCTTCATCGAATGTGCCGATTAATGATGTTCGCGCTTTGAGAGGCGTTATGCCAGATGGTTTCAAGGGCATCTTTATAACTACGGGTAAGTTCAGTAGCTCAGCTGAAAGATTCGCCTCCGAGTCGGAGTCCCGTCCTTTGATTCTCCTTGATGGGAAGGCTCTAGTTCGTTCATGCATCGAAAAAAGATTGGGGTTCCGGTTTAAACCAGTGTTCAGTAGGGAAAGCCTAGGCCGGATCCTTGGCGAGTTCAGAGAACAGGATCGCACTGACGAGCCGTTAGTGGAGCACCTCCAGCTGAGGGACGTCAAAAAGGCGATCACGACTAACGACATACGAGCACGAATCCTGTCGATTCCGGCTTCCATCTTTGAACAGTTGCCACTCGACGCAACAGAGTTCAGGGTTAGTTTCTCGGGTTCCCAGCCCACGATCTTAAGGCTCAACAGAGAGCGAAAGTTTTTTGCTGGAATAACAGCCATCTACAGGCAATATGGGCTTATCACACGTGATGGGCTCTTCACCCCCAGTGAGGCCTCTTGGTCGTTTGACCCGGAAAACCAGGTAGTACATGTAGACATACGAAAGGTCCATACGTGAAGCAAGGTTCATCTCGGAAACGCGGTAGGCAAAAGCGAGGGGGCGAACTGGAGCCAGACGTGCAAAACAAATTGTCTTCAGTCACGGTAGTTGTCCGGGTTTTGCTCAGGGTGTTTGACCGAATAACAGGGTTGAACCCGGTTCAAGTAGAATCCTCCTCTAGTTCAATTAGGGGAGGAAAGGGAGAAGCCTTGCCTGGTGGTCAAAGAGCTGCAACTCTGCACCAAGACAAGGCTTCCATCCCTAACACAACACACTATGATCGTAGTATGGTTAGGCGATTCTGTCAACGAGTACAGAGCTAAATATCTGCAGATCTTGGATCGGGTCACACTGAGGTGTCCGATCTGCAGCTCAGATTGCCGTTCTCC
>LSQX01330956.1_pt1 | contig 10353 bp, 6 predicted proteins | sample 654561 | NCBI WGS metagenome assembly LSQX01 (sample SAMN04489861, study PRJNA283612) | anaerobic digester metagenome | isolation source: 4 biogas reactors fed with cattle manure at either 37C or 55C with and... | place: Denmark: Kongens Lyngby | collected 2014
CTTCTATGGATTCGGCAATGCTGTACTTATCCAGGTAGCCCTGGGGATCTTCGCAACCGAATACTTTAAAGGTACCCTTGCCGTGGGCCGTGCGGTCAATGGGAGTGCCGGTAAAACCAATGTAGGTGGCATTGGGCAAGGCGCCCATCAGGTAGTTGCCCAGGTCGCCGCCAGTGGTGCGGTGGGCCTCGTCCACCAGGACAAAAATATTGGAACGCAGGTTAAGGTCCGCCGGCATGTCATCAAATTTATGGATCATGCTCACGATCAAACCCCGCCGATCGGAAGCCAAAAGCTCTCTTAGGTGGCGCTTGCTTTTGGCTACTTCTACCGAACCCAGGCCGCAAGCGGACAGGTTGTTAAAAAGCTGCTGTTCCAGCTCGTTGCGGTCCACCAGCATGAGCACCGTAGGATTATCGAAGCGGGGATCTTCAATGAGCTTTTTAGCAATGGTGATCATGGTGTAGGTCTTGCCCGAACCCTGGGTGTGCCAGACCAGTCCCCTTCTTTTGGCCGGGTCGGCGGCGCGGTTTAGCACCCGGCCAACGGCCCGCATCTGGTGGGGGCGTAGGATGACCTTGCTCAAAATGTCATCCTTGCGGGTGAACATGATAAAGTCCGTCAATACCCGCAAAACCCGCTGGGGATGGATGAAGTTTTTCACCAGGGATTCGAAATCCTGGCTCTGGTTCTCGTCCCGCCAGTTGAAAAGGTTCTTGCGGCTTAAGCTCCAGGTGGCTCCATAATAGAAGCGGACCAGGTGGGTAAGATTACATACCTGCAGCAGGGCCATGAATTCCGGGGCCTGCTGGTGGTAACGGCGCAACTGGTCCAGGGCTTTGGCGATCCCCTCGATCTCGCTGGTGGACTTTGTTTCTACCACCAGCACCGGGACGCCGTTAATTAAAAAGACAATATCGGCCCGGATGGTATAGGTGCCATTGGTATAGGTAAACTCGTCGGAAACCTGAAAAATATTAGCCCGCCAGTTGTCCAGGTCCAAAAGGCGGATGTTGCGTTCCCTTTTTTCTGTTTCCACATAGACCGAGCGCAGGCCCTTCAAGTATTCCCAGGCCTGGAGGTTCCCTTCAATGGTGGGCGGCACGCGCTCCAGCCGCTTTAATACTTCTTCGGCACGCAGGTGATCCACTACGCCGGGGTTTAATTTCTGGAGTTGGCTGATAAAGACATCCCGGACCACCAACCCGCCCACACCACCACGCCGGAGCTCCAGGTCCACCGGAGCGACATACTGCCAGCCCGTTTCGGTGGCGTAACGGATGAAGGGATTTTGGACCGTGGCCTTTTCACCGCCCAGGGGCATCCACATTCACCTCCAGGTCTTTCACCCGGACCTTGCCGGTCATGAGCAGGTGGAGCATGGTTTGGAAGAGGGATTGCAGGGCTGCTTTGCGCTTTTCCTCCGCCTCGATTTTTTGATCTACTGTAGCCAGGAAATGAGCAATCTGGCGCTGTTCAGGGAGAGGGGGTAGGGGAATACAAAGGGTTAGCAGATCATTTCGGGGTATGCCTTTGATTGTGGTACCGCGCACCTTCCCTCTAAGTGACTCCCGGACAAGATCTGTCTTAAAGCCATAGGCAAGGAATTGGGGTGAAATCTTCTGGGTATCTAACCTCAGTACAGTAATGTCTTGATTAACAGCTATGTCAAAAGTAGCAATGACTGCCTTACCTACACCTACCCTTGTACCAAGAAGTAGACTGCCCTTAGGTGCCAATCGTGTAGACGTTTCATTCAATGCTCGCTCAGTAATCAACCGCTGATATGTAGTAAGGTAAATCTCTTCTTCTCCCATAAGTGCTGTAGTAGTCCAGGGTATAGATCCACCCCAGTAAGCGCTCTCTTTCGTTGATGGCGTTCCCCCGCTATAAGACTCGGTGGTTACGTAACCTATGTTTACCACTTCCCAATGCTCCGGCACCGGGCCGATTTCGGTTTCCTTCAGGGGGACGCGGTCAATCTGATCCACAGGTACTGGGCCATAGGTGAAGAGGTGGCGCATGAGCGACTTTTTCAGTTCCCGGGCGGCGGCGATGATCTTGTCCTGCAGTTCAATCGCCCGCTGGATGGTCGAAAGGACATGGGCAATTTTGCGCTGCTCGCAAAAAGGAGGTTTTGGTAAAACAAAAGCCTTTAATCGTGCTTGAGAAAGATTAGGAATAGTTGTCTTATTCCCTTCACCACCGTAAAGCTGAAAAAGTAAAAATGCAGCTTGCATCCAATACATGTAAAATAGTGGATAAACATTTTCACTCTTGGAACGTAAACGATGAAGGTGGTTCTGATAGCAACAAACATCTATTTCCCCGTTCCAGATTGCAGTACGTCCAACATCACCACCCTCACAAACAAGGAGATCCCCAGGTATTAATTTAAGCTGTTCCACCTCATCGTCAGTAAAGTCCATCTCATCAAGGACTGAAATATCAATTCTGCCCCAGAAAACATTAGCTGTTCGTAAAAAAGGCTTCGGATTTATACCTTTTCGGTGCTTTGGAGATAACGCCTTACCTTGCTTAACCTGAAAAACTTCCCTCAGCCTTACAACTTCCCAATCCTCCGGCAACACCCCAATCTCCGTCTCCTTATACCCCTCCATTACCTCATCAATTGCCTTACCCATTCAGCCAACCCCCAAAACCTAACTTGCTCAGTATATCATTCAGTTCCTTATCCACCGCCTGCCGCTCTTCTTCCACTTCGGCCAGCTCGACCAGGATTTCCTCCACCGGCCGGTATTCCTCTTTTCCGTTGGTGGACACGTAGCGGGAAGGGCTAAGGTTATAATCGTTGCGGGCCGCTTCCTCGGTACGGATTATTTTGCTCAAGCCTTCCTCTTCCCGCCAGTCCCGGTAAATCTCATATACCTGCTTTATATGGTCATCGGCCAGGAAGTTCTTCGGGCGCCCTTTGGTAAATAGCTTAGATGCGTTAATTAACAGAATTTCCCCCGGATGTTTTTTAGCTTTATTGATCACCAGGATAATGCCCGGGGCGGTGGTATTATAAAACAGGTTTTCAGGCAGCAGAATGACACATTCCACCATGTCATTTTCCACAAAGACTTTCCGGATGTCCCGCTCCCGGTTGGAGCCCTGGTTGCCACTGCCCCGGGAAACGGAACCGGTGTCTAAAACCACGGCCATCTTGCCGTTTTCTTTCAGGGAGGCAAACATGTGCTGGATCCAGCCCCAGTCTGCACTGGAGGCCGGTGGGATACCGCCAAACTTAAACCGGTCAAAGGGATCTTCCTCATATATGGAAAGGGGGAACTTCTGGTTCCACATGGGATTGGCGGTCACTTTATCAAAAACACGCAGGGAACCATCTGGGTTGGTAAAGGCCGGTCGGGCCATTGTATCCCCCAGGCGGATTTCGGCCTCCAGATCATGGATGAAAGCGTTCATTTTGGCCATGGCAAAGGTGGTGAAGTTAATCTCCTGGCCGTAAATCTTGACCGGGGCGATCTGGCTATCAGTCCCGTATGCTTCCCGGTAAGCCAGCACGCTTTTGATTAAAAGACCGCCGGAGCCACAGGCCGGATCGTAGATCTCATCACCGGGTTGGGGGTCCAGGATATAGGCCATGAGCCAGGTCACTTCCCGAGGGGTATAGAATTCGCCGGCGCTTTGCCCCTGACCCTCGGCAAATTTGCGCAGCAAGTATTCATAAGCCCGGCCCAGAATGTCGGCCTCCACGTCTTTTAATCCCAACCGGTAACGGGAAAGGATCTGGATTAGGGTAAAAAGCCGGTCGTTGTCTATAATAGGCTGGCCGGCTGCTCGGGCGTTAAAATCCACATGCTCAAAAATGCCCTGCAGTTTGGGATTTTCCCGGGCCACCGCCCGCACGGCATCGGTGAGATATTCTCCGATGTTCGTGGTCTGCCGGGCAATGGACGGCCAGCGGGCGATCTGGGGAATATAAAACCTGACCAGCTCGTGATCTTCATCCACCTGCTCCAGAGATTCTTCTACACTACCAAAGATCTCGTCGGCCAGCCTGGCCACTTCATCCTCAAAGACGTCGGAAAGGCGTTTTAAAAAGATCAGAGGTAATATGTAGTCCTTATACTTTGGGGCATCTACCGGGCCACGAATGACACAGGCCGCTTCCCAAAGCCAGTTCTCCAGGGTACTAAGGTCTAAACCATTGTTTTCCGTCATAAGCCTTCCTCCGTTCTCCAGGCAAAACTACGTAGCTTAACTTCTGTAAACCTTCTCAAGCGAAATGTTAAATCCCGGGTCATTGAGTTACCTATCCTAACTGATGCTACCCAAAGCCTTTCTTAAGTCATGTTCACTCGGTGTAACGTAGCGCCTAGTAGTTTCGAGCGACTCATGTCCCGCCAGTTGGGCCACTATCTGCAAAGATTGACCAGCATCAATCAAGTTTTTAGCAAAGGAATGGCGCAGTGAGTGAACCGTCACATCGGTTAGGCCGATGTTGTCCAAGTAGTTGCGCATCTGGTACTGTATACCCCGCTCCATTAGACGGCATCCCCGTTCAGACAAAAATAAAGCTTTTTCTCTCGTGTTCCCCCTGACATTTAACCAGTTGTGTATAGCACTAGACAATTCCCGATTCATAGGCACAATCCTGTACTTTCCGCCTTTTCCGTTTACAACAACCATTGTCCGGTGCTTCAAATCTACATCTTCTACATTTAACGCCGAGACTTCAGAAACGCGTAGTCCACCCTGGAGCATTGTCTGTGCAATAGCCAAATCCCTTTTCTTCTTCCAATCACGCCTTTCTTTTTCTATCTCATGCAGGAGTTTAGCCTGCTCCTGACGTGAAAGCCATCTTGGGGCGAGATTAACCACGGACGACCGCTTCATCTTTAATTTCCTTGTCGGATTCACCTCAGTAAGCTCTTGGTCGGTAAGAAATGCCCAATAGGTTTTTATCGCCGCAATCTGCTTGTTGATGGTTGCTGGAGAATACCCTTTGACTGTCTCCAAATAACTTCTCCAATCCTGCAGGTCTAGTGCCGTAACCTCATCCGGATTGAAGGTATTCCCCGTCCGCTCTTCATACCATTGAACCAAAGAACGAACGGCATAAAGGTAGGCAATAATTGTTTTTTCCCCTTTGCCTTCCGCTTTTAACCACTGTTCATATTCCATCAAGTAGTCCATATGTACTCCCTCAGCGTTTCGCTGTGTTCTAGGACATTCATTTCCTTCTCATATTATATGTCTTCTAGGACATGTTGGCAAGATTTTCTTATGGTTTCAGTCCTAGAATACATATTCTAAGTAGTCATAGAAATGGACATTTGGAACCCCAAATACGATTTCAAACTTGCGGCACATCCGAAGCAGGTGTGGTGCCATAATATGGAGAATGTGAAATAATAAAACCGCGGAATTTGATGCGAGGGATTGCCAACATGCTACCTGACTTTCCCAAGGTTAAAGAGAAGGTCCTTGAAACTCTTAATAAGCGAATGCAGGCCCGCTCGACGCCATCACCCTTTCAAAATGCGAAACACTTACGTTATCATGTCACGGCCGGTTGTAAAATCCCCCACTAGGGCCGGATGAAAAATCACCCACCCCCTCGAAGTAACACCTTTGAACTAGCCAGGTTCGGAGGTGTAGAGCTTGCTCGGAGGTGGGCAAACCTTGGACATCAAACTCATGTACTCTCAAGGACTCAGTATCAGGGAGATAGCCCGGAGGACCGGTCATGACCGGAAGACCATCCGGAAGTATCTCCACGCCGACGAGATTCCGAAGTATGGACCCAGACCGGCCAGGCCCTCCAAACTCGACCCTTTCAAAGACTACTTGCTGGGTCGAATGGCAGAAGGCATCTTCAACGCCAACCGGCTTTTGGCCGAGATCCGGGAACTCGGTTACTCCGGTGGTAAGACAATTCTAAAGGATTTCCTGAAACCCTTCCGGCCTCTGCAAAAATGTGAGGCAACTGTTAGATTTGAGACCAGGCCGGGAGAGCAAGCACAGGTTGACTTTGGGGTGTTCCAGTACGAGTATCTTGGCCGCAAGCGCAAGGTGTACGCCTTCGTAATGGTGCTGAGTTACTCCCGTGCTATGTACGTCGAGTTTGTGGAAAGGCAGGACACCAGCACCCTCATGCGATGCCATATCCACGCGTTTGAGTTTTTTGGAGGAGTACCAGAGCACATTCTTTACGACAACTTAAAACCTGTCGTACTGGGGCGTGATGAAAATGGCCAACCAATCTGGAATGAAAGGTTTCTTGATTTCGCGTTGGTAGTCGGGTTCCACCCCAGAGCGTGCCGCCCGTACAGGGCTCAGACGAAAGGCCGGGTGGAACGCGCAATTAGTTACCTGAGACAGAATTTCTGGCCTGGAATCAGGTTCACAAACCTCGATGACCTCAACAACCAGGTTCGGGCTTGGTGTGAAACCGTGGCCAACAAGCGAATCCATGGCACGACCCAGAAAAGACCCTGCGACCTGTTGGCTGAGGAACGTCTTAGATCAATGCCCAACAGTTCAGTTCTGGCAGCATTCTTGTCTGAGGAACGCAAGGTGGGTCGCGATGGGTTTGTGAGTTTCGGGGGAAGCCGCTATGGGGTTCCCTGGGCGTTTGCGGGCAAAACAGTTGAGGTACGTGAAAATGGTTACCATGTGGAGGTGTTCTCATCTGGAGTGAGAGTGGCGATACATCCTAAGGCGGTCCTTCCGGGGACTGTGGTACCACTGAATGGACAATGGGACGGGGTCCCACTCGGTGATCCCTCGCGGCCCAAATCCCCTCTGGCCGTTCGGGTTACAAGTCCCGAGGTTGAGGTCCGGTCTCTAAAGGTCTACGAAAACCTTGCGGAGGTGAGCAGTAAGGTGATTGCCTTGGAAAGAGCCCGCCAACAACTGACTGACCTCGGACTCAGCCAAGCTGCCCAGATCCTTGACAGCAGACTTGAGTCGGCGACACAGAAGAACCTGACCTATGCTGACTTCCTGGTTGACCTATTGGATGCCGAAATCAGTGCACGCAAAGACAGGTACATAGCAGCTAGAACCCGGCTAGCTCACCTGCCTTTCCACAAGACATTAGACCAGTTTGATTTCTCTTTCCAGCCTTCTGTCGACGAACGCCAGGTAAGGGAGCTGGCGACGTTGTCTTTTGTACAGGAAACTGCCAACGTTATCCTCCTCGGGCCTCCCGGAGTTGGCAAAACTCACTTAGCTGTGGCCCTGAGCATTGAGGCCATCCGGCACGGCATCGGAGTTTACTTTGTAACCGCTCACACTCTGGTGGAAGACCTGAAGAGAGCTTACGCCGACAACAGGCTAGAAAGACGAATGCGGGTCTACCTTGCTCCAAAGGTACTGATCATCGACGAAGTCGGTTATCTCCCCTTTGATTCGATAGGTGCAACCATGCTATTTCAAATGGTCTCCGCCAGGTACGAACGAGGTAGCATCATCCTTACCTCAAACAAAAGTTTTGGAGAGTGGGGTGAGACATTTGGAGACACCATAGTCGCGACCGCCATCCTAGACCGCCTGCTGCATCACTCCCATATCATCAATATCCGGGGAGAAAGCTACAGGCTACGAGAGAAAAAACGAGCTGGCTTATTCGGCAGTGCTTACGCCAAATCGACAGGTAACTCTAAATAAGGAGTGGGGGAATATTCAACCGGCCAAAGTGGGTGAATTTTCATCCGGCCTTGACAATCACGAGGGGCATCGCCACCGCATTGTCAGGGCTGATGGTTCAGTGGTTGAGAACGAATTCAAAGAGGCTTCAAGCAAAATCACGTTAGACTTGTCGCAGTGGGATAGCATCACCATGGAAGATATAATCGCCAAGATCGATGCCGCAGCTGAGGAAATGGAATCGCAAATGGCCCGGCATTTTTTCGGTGAGATATCCAAGAGCGTTGAGGAAGTGGGAAATGCGATCGATGCCAAAGGAAAGCCGTTCACTGCAGAAATGTACCTGGAAGCCCTTGAAAAGGTTCAACTGGACTTCTACGAAGACGGAACTCCTCACGAACTCACCTTGGTTTGTTCACCCAAGATGGCACCTCGCATGAAGGCAGAACTCCAACGTCTGCATACCGATCCTGAGCTCGCACGTCGGTATAACGAGTTGATCGAGCAGAAGAGGGATGAGTGGCGTGAAAGAGAGAATTCTCGAAAATTGGTTGGATAGCAGTAACGAAAGAACCTTTGAGGTGCCCTTTTGCTTCATGCTTCTCTCTCAAGGGTATACCGTAATTCACATGACCCGTCATAGCAGCATGGAAATGGGTAAGGATATCATCGCTATTGACCCCCAAGGAGTTCCCTGTGCGTTCCAGCTCAAGTCGTCTCCTGGCAAGAGGATCACGCTGACCCAGTGGCGGAACGAAATCGCTCCCCAGGTCCATGACCTTATGCTGGGCAAGATCGTGCACCCGTCTTTTCCATCTTCCACGCATCACCGCTCGTATTTGGTCACAAACCGAGATCTGGATGAAGAAGTGGCCCGGGCGATCGATGATCTAAACCGGGGCTGGGAGAATCGAGGCCACTCGGAAATTCGGCTGGAGACAATTGTGCGGGGCCAATTGTTGAAGATGGCGCTAGATCATACACCCACCCTTTGGCCGGCAGAGCTTGCCGATGTTAAGATCCTGCTAGAACTCTTTCTTGATGATGGTCCGGGACCGCTGCCCAAGGCTAAGGTTTCCCATCTCCTAGAGACCACCATGGGGCTACACAGTAACGAGGTGCCGTCCGAAGCACAACTGGTCCGCACAGCGGCAAGTTCTGCCCTGCTCTGCGCGCTTGCTACATCGCCGTGGTCACGAGCAGAGAACTATGCCGCCGAGATCGAAGCATGGATGATATACATCGCCGCCTTGCTGGCGGCGTGTGAACGGTGGGGGATTACCCAGTATGAGATACATAATAGCTTGGAAATAGCGAAAAACGCGATCTTTCGTTTGCTTGGAAAGCTATGTGAAAAACTGCGCACGCGATCGCATCTAGTGGAAGGCAATGCACTGGCTGATCCGCCGTTGCTTCGGGTGCGTGTAACCCAACTGATTGGACTGATGAGCGTCTATGGCCTGTGGCAAAAAATCCATGGCCAACAAAACAAGGAGCACTTCGAGTTCGTTCGTGATTTCTGCCTCACGAGGGGGCCTCAGATGGTGGTGTGGGGCGAGGGGGCAGTTCCACAGTTTCTGGCCTATTACTGGTTCCTCAAGGAGATTGATGCATCGCCCAATAGCGATTTTATGCTTATGGGCTTACTGAAACTCATCGCAACCCAAAACGGTAAGCAAGGGCCTTCGCTTGCGGACCCCTACCAGAACGCCGAGGACGCTTTACTAGAGGCCCTCGGCTTCTCAGAAAAGGAGGGCAAGGATTCAACCGAGCCATCCGGCGTCTCTTACATGGCCAAAGGACTCCTGCACTTGGTAGCCAAGCGGAACTGGAAGCAGCATTTGCGAGGTATATGGCCCGACCTAACCCGGCTTGCATTCCTGGAATTCGAGCCGGCAGAGCCCTGGCAGCATTACCTGTGGCGATCCGAGTACGGTACCAACGTGAGTGAATATCCGCCGCTAACCAAACATTGGGAGGATCTTCGGAAAGAAGCATTTGATTGTCGGGACAATAGCCTGCCTACAATCCTGAGGCAGCATCCGGTTTTGATGCTTCTGTTCATTATGACGTATCCCCACCGTGCCACGCCAGAGGCTGTGAAATGGTTAGATAAGATGTTACGGAAGTTCTAAGCCTTCGGGCTTATCCTATGAGTTTTCCCTTGGGAATAGAATAGTTGGGAGGTGGGTTCGGCGTTGTCATCGGCTGGTACATACTACGCAACAACCGAGGGAATCAACCCCTCGGTTCGCATATTAATCAGGAGATAAGTCGTCATCAACTTGACAACGAGGAACCGGTCAAGGTGTTGACAAAGAACCATTACCTCCATGGCACCGTATGGCCAATCCACAAGGGTGATATAGATCCATGTCATAATGCTAACAGGGCAACGTCGAAATACGGTGTCCCCAAGGTGATATGTCAGCAAATAAACATGGCGATATGGAAACAAAGCATGCTTTTGAAATTGCCAGGTAGCGGCGTGATAGAAGCAACCACGGCCTTACGAAACCTTCCCCCCTGCGTCATCGACGCTCTTTTGAGCGGCGCGATTACAAGGATAATCCGAGAACAACTTCACGCCGCTCGAGAATGGTTGCAGCGGGGCGAGGGGTAACCTCAAAATAAAAGAATATCTTGGAACAAAATTACGCCGCCCCAAGCTAATAGCGGCACGAAAAGGTGTTAATCAACTAATTCTATTATGCTTTCAACAGCTACACATCT
>LSQX01393443.1_pt1 | contig 10352 bp, 9 predicted proteins | sample 654561 | NCBI WGS metagenome assembly LSQX01 (sample SAMN04489861, study PRJNA283612) | anaerobic digester metagenome | isolation source: 4 biogas reactors fed with cattle manure at either 37C or 55C with and... | place: Denmark: Kongens Lyngby | collected 2014
TCGGAGATCGAAGCTTCCTTCGACCTGTCCGAGGACGAGGCGATCGCCGTGATCAATAAGACCGCAGAGATGGCCGGAATCGTCGGCGAACGCCTGACGAAATCCTATCTCGAGATCCTGCTCGACTCCAGAACGACCAGAATATCCTGAAAACATGACTCCTCAGCCGTTTGAGATACCCGTCGATCCATCATCGGTGTACGTCGTGATGATCAGCGAAGCCGTCCCAAAAGATCCCAAAGAGGATTTTTATGGAGGACTCGGCGCCTCGTATGCTGAGTCGGCGGTCGCGCTGTTCCGTCAGGCGGACGTCGATGTTTCCTCTGTATCCGAACTTCTCGACCGCGGCATCTATCTCACGAACGCGGTCAAATATCCCAAAACCGGATACGCCGTGGAACTATCCGCGATCGAACACAGTCTGCCTCTGCTGGAAGAAGAGCTTTCCCGCTTCCCAAATCTCCGCGTTGTCATGCTCATGGGCGATACGGCAAAAAAGTCGTTCAACATGCTTGTAAAAAAGCAGACAGGCAAAAACTGCATCCCGTCCGGTGCGACCTACAAACTCAGGGCCGGGGAGTTCTATTTTGGAAGCGTGCGGGTGATCCCGTCATATATCATGACCGGCGGAAATCTTCTGATCGAAAAATCCAAGACGCAGATGATCGCCGAGGATATAAAAAAGATGATGGAGATTATTCTTCCGTGACTTCAAGTGGATCGCGGATATTTTTCAGCACGATTTTTGGTTCGTCCTCTTCCTCATCCAGCGTAATGAGCGCATAATTTCCTTCGTATGCCGGCCCGGGGTTCACGCATATCCGCTTTTCCAGTTCGCAGACGCCTTTCTGCTCGTGAATGTGTCCGCAGCAGATGATGTCGAAATCCTTTACGATTTTGGCGATCGGGAATGCACCGACATGTACTTCCGGCGCGACTTCGTCAAGAGCTCCAAAGGGCGGCGCATGGGTGATCAGGATGTTCCACCGGTTCTTTCCGGTTTTCGCGGCGACCTCTTTCACGATCGCCGTAAGCTCCTCTTCGGTGTGTTCGAACGGCGTGGAAAACGGCGTGGCGTTCGAGCCGCCAATACCAGAGATGGTCAGTTTCCCAAGATCGATGCTTTTTCTGTGGATAGGGATCGCGTCGGATGCCTCGAGAACGGTGAGGATATCGCGGTTGTCACAGTTCCCAGGGACGACGAACGTCGGAGCGGGAATATCTTCCATAAAGGGTATGACGCCGTCGAGCGGCTGGCCGAGATCGGTGATGTCTCCGCCGATGAAGACATAATCCGGGTTTTCTCTATTGAAGATCTCATAGACGGTATCGAACTTCCCGTGAATATCGGTGATGAATACAATCTCTGTCATTGATTGTATATATCCGCGTCATAGGATATCAACTTTGCAAATGGGGGTTACGGACCCGTTTGATGCGGGCTAAAAGATGCACGCCCATAAACGAAACTCCCGCGTTTTACCGCCGTCATAACAGCCCTGCCGTATTCTCTCTTTTATAGTACCCTCAGCTATATCATGGGTAAATTCCTATAATATAGGTCAATGCAGAGCCTTCGCGTTTGCTGGTATAAATGCGTGTATATGACCGTACGTTTCCTTGCCAGTCCGGTCATTGGACGGAAATTACAGTATACCTACGATATAGTCATTCCAAAGCATACTCCCTATATGGTCTTCTCCAACCACACGACCCTCTGGGATCACCTGATGATCGGCATGGCGGTCAAAGGGCACATGTTCTATGTGGCCGGTGAACATCTTTTCAGAAAAAAATCGACACGGTTTATCGGAGCTTTTCTTCTCGATCCGATCATCCGCAAAAAAGGAGCCCCGGCAGGCGAGGTCATCCGCGATATCAAAGAGCGGCTCAGTGCGGGAAATAACGTCTGGATGTCTCCCGAAGGAGTCAGATCGATCAACGGCGAAACAGCGTTCATCTCGCCAGGGACCGGAAAACTGGTCAAGGAGTGCGGGGAACTCGGCGCCGCTCTTATCACCTACCGGATGCACGGCGGATACCTGCGCCGCCCAAGATGGGGCAAGACGCCGCGTGACGGCAAAATGTGGGGAGAGTTCGTGCATGAATACTCGCCCGATGAACTGAAGGGCATGACGGTCGATCAGATCAACGAGGTGATCAACCGCGATCTGTATGTGAACACCTTCGACGACCAGAAACAGGACCCGCTTCCCTACACCGGCACGGATCTTGCAGAATCCTTGGAGACGATCCTCTACATCTGCCCGGAGTGTAAGCAGATGGGCAAACTTCACAGCAAAGGGGATATCCTTTCCTGCGAATGCGGCTACTCGGTGAAGTTCAACGAGTTCGGTCTGTTCGAGCCGGCCTCGGGTCATTCTCTGCACCATGACAATATCGTTTCCTGGGATCACTGGCAGCGGAATCTGATCAAGGAGAATCTGCCGGTGTATCTGGTGACCCCGAAAGATGTTCCGATCGAGTCGGACGAGGGGCAGATCCTTGGTAAGATCGGAGCGCTGAAGTCGGTGGAGGATCTCGGGACCGGAAGATTTTCGATCTATGTGGACAGACTCGAGTTCGACGGGGACAAGGGGAAGTTCGTGTTCCCGTTCGCGGATATCGAAGGGTTCGCATTTTCCCTGCAGATGAAGATCCTGTTCTCGCTGCACGACGGGACATATTACGAAGTCGAGTCGATGATCCCGCGATCAGCGGCAAAATACATGGTGCTTTACCGGTTTTTGATCGGAAAAGAGTATAAGTAATCTCAATTCACGATTGATGCCGGGATATGGATCCCGGAATCATTTTCTTTTTTTACCGAGGACGATGTTTTTTCCCACTGAACAAAGGGTTTTGCGATCGGTTCTTCCAGGAGATGGGGGTGGGTGAGGAAATGTTTGAGCATGTCGAAGGACTTCGCAAAGTAAAATCCATCGGCGATCCGTTCATCGATAGTGATCCCAAGTTCGACGAAGTTCTTTTCATGGACCGTTCCCGTTTTGTCCATAACGTACTCTTTTTTGATTTCACCGATCGTGATGACGATAGAGTTCGTGCCGTAGTTGTTCAGATGGTGATAACATGCCCCCCGCCCTATGGATCCCAGGTTGGATACGAGCACGGTGGTGAAGTTCTGATCGTTTCGCCAGAGGGATTCCGGGATCCAGCCGTGGGTGTCCATATGTCTGTAGGCCCATGCAACCAACGCAAAGACGGGCCGGGGGAGTCTGACGAGTTTGTCGATGATGTCGTTCGTGGAGTTGGTATTGGAAGCCCTAGTCTGATGAACTTCATCGTAGATCTTTTTGGAGATGTCGGAGAAGGTCAGATGATCTTCTCCTCTGAGGATGAGGATGCGTTCTTCAGCAGTGTCGGTGAAGGCATTTTTGATGAGGAAGGATATGGATATTTCTTTGCGGTCGTAATACCGTTTGCCGACAAGGAACCGGTTCATCAGGGGGCGGTTGTAGACGGTTTTGAACATTGAGGTGATGAGGGCATGAAAGAAGGTAGAGGTATAGTCAGTGTTCCCTGCATTTTTTTCGCTGATGAACTGCAGGAGATTGGTGACATCGATTATTTCCAGGGAGTAAACTTCGGCGTCGGTCCTTCGGGAAAAGAGATAGGCCATGACAATGTGGATGGAGTCTACGGGTTTTACGAAGTATCCGTCGGAACGGTCGCGAAAAGATTTCTTTCTGGACAGGGGGACACACCTAAGTATTCAGTATATTTCGGCGGGAGGTTAAATAAAGCATAGGGTGAAAGGTTGACCGCCCGCGATCAACCCTCACACAGAAAAAATGAATCAACACCCACAGTAATTCTATATGGCTGCAAAGCCCATAAATATCCAGATATCCCCATGGCAGAATATGAAGACACCTACGAAAAGGTCATCGAACTTGCACGCAGAAGAGGATTTGTCTGGCCCTCCTCTGAAATATACGGATCCGTAGCCGGCTTCATCGACTACGGTCCCCTCGGCGCGATGCTGAAACGCCGGATCGAAGCGACCTGGCGCCGCTTCTACGTTGTACAGGAAGGCTACTACGAAATCGAATGCCCGACCGTCGGCATCGAACCTATCTACGTCGCCTCGGGACATGTCGGCGGATTTTCCGATAAAATGTTCCAGTGCCCCCACTGTCAGGAGTTCCTGCGGGCCGACCACGTCGCCGAAGCATTCGGCATCCCGCATGCAGGAACCATGTCCAAAGAGGAACTGCACAATGTCCTCATCGACAAAGAATGCCCTGCCTGTAATAAAGTTCTCGGCGAAGTAGAAGTCTTCGACTTCAACCTCATGTTCACCACCTCGATAGGACCCGGGGGACAGAGAAAAGGCTACCTCCGCCCGGAAACCGCCCAGGGAATGTTCGTCGACTTCGCAAGACTTCTCAGATTCTACCGCGACCACCTCCCGTTCGGCGCTGTTCAGATCGGCAAATCCTACAGAAACGAGATCTCCCCTCGTCAGGGCATGATCCGCCTCAGAGAATTCACCCAGGCCGAAGCCGAGATCTTTGTCCACCCCGAAGAAAAAGACCACCCGAACTTCACCAGATACGCAGACTATAAAATGCCGCTGTGGGGCATCGCCCAGCAGGAAACCGAAGCGCCGGCAGTTATCAAATCCATGCGGGAAGCAGTCGACGAAGGCATCATCGCCAACGAATACGTCGCCTACTACGTCGCCATGACCCACGACATTCTCTGCACGGTCGGTTTCAATCCCGACAAGATCAGATTCAGACAGCACATGCCCGACGAGCGCGCCCACTACGCCACGGACTGCTGGGACGCTGAGGCGCTTTCAGACCGGTTCGGCTGGGTCGAGATCGTCGGCATCGCCGACCGGACAGACTACGACCTCAAGGCCCATGCACGGGTCTCGGGACAGAAAAACACCGTCTTCGTCCAGTACCCGGAGGCAAAGAAGGTCCACCACAAAGCCATCGTACCAAACTTCGGCAAGCTCGGACCCGCATTCAAAGGCAAGGCAAAGATCATCTCCGAACAGATGCTCACCGCGACTCCAGAAGCAGACGGGATCCGTCTGACGATCGAAGGCGAGGAGATCCTCATCACCCCTAACATGTACACCGTCAAAGACGAGATCGTCGATGTCTTCGGCGAAGAGGTCATGCCGCACGTCATCGAACCATCCTACGGTATCGACAGAATGTGCTACATGGTCCTCGAGCACGCCTACGCAGAAGACGTGGCCGACGGAGAAGCACGCACCGTGATGCGGTTCCAAAAGGGTGTCGCCCCGATCCAGACCGCCGTCCTTCCGCTGATGGCCCGCGACGGACTCGACGAGATCGCAAAACAGCTCGTCCTTGAACTGCAGAACGAAGGCATCCAGACCGAATACGATGATGCCGGCGCGATCGGACGCAGATACAGAAGACAGGATGAGATTGGAACGCCGTACTGTATTACGGTCGATTACGACACCAAGGAAGATTCCACCGTCACGCTGAGGGATCGCGATACGATGCAGCAGATCAGAGGACCGGCGGCATCCGTTCTCAAAGCTCTCCCTGATCTCCTCAAAGGAAAACTTCCCTTCGATTCATCCTCGTTATGAGTTATATCACTCGAAAAAACATCCCTGAAAACACGCTGGAAGAACGGGCATACCAGACGAATATTGCAAAACATGCCCTTTCGGGAAATACGCTCGTCGTTCTTCCGACCGGTATGGGGAAAACCGCTGTCGCTTTGCTTATCGCGGCAGAGCGGATCTCAGCCGGAAAGATCCTGATGCTTGCCCCGACCAAACCTCTGGTCGAGCAGCATCTCCGCTATTTTTCTAAAAATCTTCTGATTGACACAGATGAGATCATCATGTTCACCGGCACGACGCCGCCGGCAAAACGGATCGAACTGTGGAAAAAAGCACGGTTCTGCATCTCAACGCCGGAAGTTATCAAAAACGATCTGATCGCCGAGCGGTATGATCTCACCGACGTTTCTCTTTTGATCGTGGACGAATGCCACAGAACGGTCGGGAACTACGCCTACGTCTTCATCGCCGAACGCTACAATGCCGCTGCCCGCGACCCGCTTCTTCTCGGGATGACGGCATCGCCGGGTTCGGACCCTGAACAGGTCGCCGAGATCTGTCAGCATCTTTCGATCTCGGTCGTGGAGAGCCGGACCGAGTCGGACCCCGACGTTAGGCCGTATGTCCATGAACGCGAGATCGAGTACCGGACGGTCGATCTCCCCGAAGATCTCTGGCTTGCGGTCTCGGTTCTCAACTCGATGATCGATGACCGGCTGACGAGTCTTGGTGCTCTCAACTACCGCGTCCCAAAGCGGGAAGCCCTTTCCATGAAAGCACTGAACGCTCTCATGGCCCAGATCCAGACCAGGATGCAGGAAAAGGATCCTTCGGCCTACTCGGCGATTTCGATCCATGCCGAACTGATGAAGCTCCGGCATGGGATCACCCTTGCCGAGTCGCAGGGGACGACCGCGTTCAAAGCCTATCTTCTCCGGCTGGAGGCCGAGGGAGCAGGAGGCGCCGGCAGCAAAGCTGCAAAACGGATCTATGAGGATGAACGGTTCAAACGGCTGCTTGCGCTTTGCCAGAACTGGACGAAGGAACTCCATCCGAAAGCCGCGGAAGTCGTGAGAGTGATCCGGGAACAGCTGATCACGGAACCGGAGTCCCGGATCATCGTTTTTGCGACCTATCGGGACGGTGTGTCGATGCTCGTCGATCATCTGGCGCAGGACGGGATACCGGCGATACGGTTCGTCGGCCAGGCTTCCCGCGATACGGAAAAGGGTCTCTCGCAGAAGGAGCAGATCGAGGCGATCCGCCAGTTCCGCGAAGGCGAGTTTCCGGTTCTGGTCGCGACCTCGGTCGGCGAGGAGGGTCTCGACATCCCGTCGACGGATCTGGTGATCTTTTATGAGGCAGTTCCTTCAGAGGTCCGCAGTATCCAGAGGAAGGGGCGGACCGGCAGAAACGCGACCGGAAAGATCATTGTGCTGGTCACCCGCGGAACAACGGACGAGACCTACCGCTGGGTGAGCAGTACCCGCGAAAAGCAGATGCAGAAAGGCGTGAAGGCGATGCGTTCCGGCGGCGTGCCCGTTTCATCGGCACCGAGGATTCCGCCCGCAGGAGAAACGGCATATGCTCCGCCGGAGGGGCAGCTGACCCTCGCGGACGCAGTTATACGGGCGGTCTCGGAAGAGAATGACGACCGGCCGGCGGTTATGATCGACAACCGGGAGACCCATTCGCGTGTCGCCGAGTATCTCAGCAATCTCGGCGTGAAGATCACGCTTGCGCAGATGCCGGTCGGCGATTACGCAATCGGAGACCGGATCCTGATCGAACGAAAAACCGTGCAGGATTTCGTGGACACGCTGGTCGACCGGGATCTGTTTGGTCAGATGCGGGATCTCGCCGATTCGTCGATCCGCCCGGTGCTGATCATCGAAGGAGGGAGCATCGCCGATCTGTATGATCTGCGGAACCTTCACCCGAATGCGATCCGAAACGCGCTCGCGTCGATTTCGGCGGACTTCGATGTCTCGATCCTGTTTACGAAGGATGCGAACGAGACGGCGGAGATGATCCATGCGTTTGCGAGGCGGGAAGCAGGATCGACCGGCTCGCCGAGGAGCCTCCATAAAGCTAAGACGGGGCGAACTGGCAAAGCCGCCGTCGAATATATCCTGACGGCATTTCCGGATGTGGGGCCGAAAGCGGCACGCGATCTTCTGCGGGAGTTCGGGTCGCTTCGGGGAGTGATGAATGCTTCAAAGGAACAGCTGATCGCGGTGAAGGGGATTGGAGAAAAAACCGCGGCCGGTATTTTGCAGACGCCGGATATTGAGTGGCGGGAGAAGTAAACCGAGCCGGAACCTGTATCTTTCTCCGTCTTATAGAGAGAGGAGGGGATAATTTTCTATTTTTACCCCGTTCAATAGTTTGATTATTGAAAAAATCCACATGCTATTTTATTGCCTTATGGATAATCATGCATTGAGGGTCAAGATCCTGACATTTTATCCTAATCCCCCGCATCTCTTAACCTGACTTTGACAGTTGGCAACTCCCCCATTTAACGCTCTCGCTCCTCACCCTTCAAAAATGGGAAAAAGAGAATTTGACAGTTGCTGCTTATCCCCCTATCCAGCCTCACCCCACCCCGCATTTTCGCCCGAGTATCGCCGTATTCAGCGCATCAAAATTGGAAAAAAGACATCGACGAACTCCCTCTTTCCCCTTCATCATCGTACGCTCGCAAACCTTCGGTTTGCTCTCCGCTTCAGGGTTACAGCCCTCGCTTGTTCGCCAACCCGCTCCCGAAGATAGGCAAGCGCCTCGCTCGCAAACCTTCGGTTTGCTCGCAAGGCAAAGCCTTGCTCTGCTAAGGGCGAGCCTGTTCGCAAACCTTCGGTTTGCTCTCCGACTCGGGTCTGCGGCCCTCGCTTGACGGCTCACCCCGCCTCCGCTAAGACCGCCTAATCGTACCCTCAAACAATACTCCTAAAACCCGCTTCTCTCGAGCTCGTCGCCGATTCTTGCGAGCAGCAGTTTATCCCCGTCAATTCGTGCAAGCTCCTCCGCTGTCGTAAGATCGATGATCGCCCCCTCGACCTCCCCCTCCTCGAGCCGGATCAGACCCCGGCCGAGATAGGCAAGTGCCGACCAGTGGGGATCCTCCTTGCCGGCGGCACGTAAAATCTCCTCAAAATCCTCCCGTGCTTTTTCAAGATCGCCCGACTGCAGAAAAAGATCCGCCCGGTTATACCGGATCGGATATGCGGAAGGGCTGCGGGAAAGGGCATTCGTGTAATCCGCGATCGCCTCGTCTGCAGCGCCGGTCTCCTGATAACAGACCCCCCGGTAATAATAATAATTCACATTCTCCGGATTTTCCCGCAGCGCATCCGTAAAGCAGCCTGCCGCCCCGGAAAAATCCCGGGCCGCAAACAAAACCAGGCCCTGCCGGAAAAGATCTTTGTCGTTATTCATATCTTCCAGCCGGACAGCACCCCGGCAGCGATCCGCCGGACAAACGGATTTTCATCATTGAGCATCGGCGAAATCACCGGCTCGAGTTCCATTGTTCCGCAGCGTCCAAGCGACTTGACCGCCATATACCGGACATGATCCTTCTCATCGGAAAGAAGCGGCGTCAAAAGCGGGATCCCCGCCGGCTCGGCCGTAAATCCGATGATCTCCGCCGCACGATATCTGAGCCGCCATTCCGGATCGGTCAGAAGAGAACGGACAGCCTCGATCGCCGCCGGACCCGCCGCCCCGAGCTTTTCCGCCGCGAGACGCCGGTCCTCCTTATCCTTTGAGCGAAGAAGGATAAGATACTCGGGAAGTATTGATGTCATACGTAGATTGTACGAATCAAATTATATTTCATACTTTCGATATTTATCATACGAAGTTACAGCCGCAGACTTCACTAATATTACGAGTGGGGATGATTAGTCATACTAATTTATGAGGATACATAACCTATCAGAAACATATGAGTGCAAAAGGTCTCCTGCTGGTCGGTCATGGGAGCCGGCTTCAGTATAACAAGGAGCTGATCACGACCACCGCCGAGATGATGAAGGAATACGGCGGCGAATATCTGATCAAATCCTGTTTCCTCGAATACAGTAATCCGACCGTTGCCGAAGGTCTCGATATGATGCGCAGCGAGGATCTGGAGATTTTGATCGTCGTCCCGCTGTTTCTCGCAAAAGGGATCCATATCCTGCGCGACATTCCAAAGATCCTCGGGCTTGAACCCGGAAAAAAACGCGGGACCTTCACCCTATCTGACGGCCGGGTGATCCCTCTCGTCTATGCCGAGCCGATCGGGATCGACCCGCTATTAGCCGAGCTGATGCTCAAGAATGCGGCCAGCGCCCTGGAAATTCCGGAGGGAGTATGAAAGTCCTCGTTCTCGACACGATCCACGGCGGAACGATCCTCGCAGAAGCCCTTCTTCGAAACGGCGACGATGTGGACGCCTTGGATGTCTACCGAGGCGTCGGCCTCACGCCCGAAGAAGCCGCATCCCGTCATTATGATCTGATCACCTCCCCGATCCATCTCGACCCGGCATATCCTCTCCTCAATACAAAGACCCCGGTCATCTCTCACCATGAAATGACCCGCCGCCTCGCAGGCGGCCTTCCGCCGACGGTCATAGAAGTGACCGGCGCACGAGGAAAAACCACCACCTCGTTTGCGATCACTTCTCTTTTTACCACGAAAGGCGTGCTCCACACGAGCCGCGGCACGTATCTGTATCCGGACGGCACCTTTCTCTGGAAAAAGAGCATCACGCCCGCGT
>LSQX01023012.1_pt1 | contig 10351 bp, 8 predicted proteins | sample 654561 | NCBI WGS metagenome assembly LSQX01 (sample SAMN04489861, study PRJNA283612) | anaerobic digester metagenome | isolation source: 4 biogas reactors fed with cattle manure at either 37C or 55C with and... | place: Denmark: Kongens Lyngby | collected 2014
CCTCGTCGCCGGCCTGTGGGGCACCGTGGGCGTCGGCCTGCTGGCCTCCGGCGACGGCCTGCTCACCGGCGGCGGCCTCGACGGCCTGATGCTCTTCGCCATTCAGATCATCATCGCCGTCGTCGCCATGATCTTCTCCGGCCTGGTCACCTGGACCCTGGCCATGGGCCTGAAGTCCGCGATGGGCTGGCGCATCGACGAAACCGAGGAGCGCGCCGGCGTCGACAACGCCGAGCACCGCGAAACCGCCTACGACAGCTCCGGCGGCATCCCGGTCATCGTCCGGGGCTGAGACCCCCACGTCCACGAACCGCAACACCGCAGCGAGGAAAGCGAGAGCCCACGATCATGAAGCTCATCACCGCCATCATCAAGCCCACCACCCTGGAAAGCGTCCGGGCGGCCCTCGAGGAATCGGGGGTCTCGGGCCTGACCGTCTCCGAGGTCCGCGGCTTCGGCCGCCAGCAGGGCCACACCGAGGTTTACCGAGGCGCCGAATACGCCGTGGCCTTCGTCGAGAAGCTCCGGCTCGACGTCGTGGTCCCCGACGACATGGCCGAATCCACCCTGTCCGTCATCGCCGACGCCGCCCGCACCGGCACCATCGGCGACGGCAAGGCCTGGGCAACCGAAGTCACCGACGCCGTGCGCGTGCGCACCGGCGAAGTGGGCGACGCCGCCCTGCGCTGACCGCCCCGGCGGTTGGCGTGCCGGGCGGGGGCGCCGGGTATGGTGGTGAAGCTACATCCATGACATCGACACCATCAGGGAGATCGACCACCCGTGTTTGAATCACTCTCCGAACGGCTCACAGGGGCGCTGAAGGATCTTCGCGGCAAGGGACGTCTGTCCGAGGCGGACATCAACGCCACCGCCCGCGAGATCCGCCTCGCCCTTCTGGAGGCGGACGTCTCCCTGCCCGTGGTGCGCGCCTTCATCAAGCGCATCAAGGAGCGCGCCGCCGGCGCGGAGGTGTCGCAGGCGCTGAACCCGGCGCAGCAGGTCGTCAAGATCGTCAACGAGGAGCTCGTGCAGATCCTCGGCGGCGACACGCAGCGCATCCGCCTCGCGAAGACCCCGCCGACGGTGATCATGCTCGCCGGCCTGCAGGGCGCCGGCAAGACCACCCTGGCCGGCAAGCTGGCCAGCCACCTGGCCAAGCAGGGCCACACCCCGATGCTGGTGGCGTGCGACCTGCAGCGCCCGGGCGCCGTGCAGCAGCTGGAGATCGTCGGCCAGCGCGCCGGCGTGCCCACGTTCGCGCCGGACCCCGGCACGTCGATGGACTCCTACGAGCACGAGATGGGCACCTCCCACGGCGACCCCGTGGCCGTGGCCCAGGCCGGCATCGAGGAAGCCAAGCGCACCCAGCACGACGTCGTCATCGTGGACACCGCCGGCCGTCTCGGCATCGACGAGACGCTGATGACGCAGGCGCGCGACATCCGCGACGCCGTCAACCCCGACGAGGTCCTGTTCGTCATCGACGCGATGATCGGCCAGGACGCCGTCGTCACCGCCGAGGCCTTCCGCGACGGCGTCGATTTCACCGGCGTGGTGCTGACCAAGCTCGATGGCGACGCCCGCGGCGGAGCCGCGCTGTCAATGCGCCAAAGCAGCGGCAAGCCCATCAAATTCGTCACCGTCGGTGAAAGAGTGATGGACCTGGAGGCCTTCCACCCCGACCGCATGGCCTCCAGAATCCTGGGCATGGGCGACGTGGTCAGCCTGGTAGAAAAAGCCGCCGAGCAGATAAAAGAGGAGGAGGCTCAGGCTCTGCAGCAGAAAATCCTCGACAGCACATTCAGCTTCGACGATTTCCTCGATCAACTCAACCGCGTGCGCCGCATGGGCGGCCTGATGTCACTGCTCAAATTCATCCCAGGCATGAACCAGCTGCCGAAAGAGGCCTTGGACGAAAAGAACATGAAACGCTCCGAAGGCATGATCCACAGCATGACCCAGGCCGAGCGCAAACTGCCCGAGATCATCAACGCCTCGCGCAAACGCCGCATCGCCAAAGGCAGCGGCCATAGCGTCGATGAGGTCAATCAGACCATCAAGCAGTTTATGGAAATGCGCAAGATCATGGCCCAGGTCGCCTCCGGCAAAATGAATCCGGCCATGCTGGGACAGATGCTTAACCCCAGCGTACAAAATGCCGGCCCGGGCATGAGTCCAGGCTCCATGCCCATGCCCTATGCCGGCGCGGACAGCCCGGCCGGCATCAGCCCCGCCGAAGCCAAGCGCAAAGCCCTGGAAAAAGCCCGAAAAGACGCCCGTCGAAAAATGGCCAAAGCCTCAAAAAAGAAAAACCGGCGCAAGAAATAAAGTTTGACTCGATTTAATGCCCATCATACAAGCACAGGAGTTTTATCATGCCCCGCATTCCCATCGCCTTAGAGATGTATTCCGTACGCCATGATTTTTCTCAGGCGCCTCTGGCCACCATGCAGGCGGTTAAGGACATGGGCTATGACGGCGTCGAATTCGCCGGCGCGCCCAAGTACTGCCAGGAGTTCTACGCCGGCCTGCTCAAACAGACCGGGCTGACCTGCTGCGGCTGGCACACCCCCTGGGAACTGGTGCAGGATGACAAGCTGCAACAAACCATCGAACTCAACCGCTGCGTGAATAACCGCTATATTATCATACCCTGGCTCGACGCCAAAACGCAGCAGGACTGGATAAAACTGGCCGCGGAAATGAACCGCCTGGCGGATAAACTGGCACCTTATGGCATGCGCTGCGGATACCATAACCACGCGCATGACTTCAAATTGCTCGAAGACAAAAAACCCTGGGACTGCTTCGCGGAAAACACCTACAAAAAAGTCATACTGCAGCTGGATACCGGAAATGCCCTGGCCGCAGGCGCAGACCCAATGCAGGCACTGAAAAAATATCCAGGCAGAGCGGAAACCATACACCTGAAACCATACAGCAACAATCCAGAAATCGCCTTCAATAGCATTATCGGCGAAGACGATGTGCCCTGGGAACAAGTCTGGCAATATTGCCAGAATGAAGGCAATACGGAATGGGCCATCGTGGAATACGAATGCCCCGAAACCCCGGCACTGGAAGCCGTGGAAAAATGCATCAAAGCACTAAGAAAAATGGGCTTCTAAAAATATAGACAACCCAAAATCTTAGTGTGCCTTAGTGTGTTTTAGTGTGTCTTCGTGTCCTCCCCCCTTAGTGTCCAAAACATGCCGGAAGCCTCGGACTATAGAAAGACAGCCTCTGGCGAGGCGGAAAATGCGCGTTCCCCAGCGGAAACCGCCAGGGGTGCCGACCATATTGTCCACAACACCACTGAGATCATCAAGGCGGAATATAGCGGCAGCGAGATACTCGCCGTACCCGAGCGCACACTGAAAGAGCTGGGCATAGACCTGGGCAGCAATGCCCCGGACTTCAGCAACATGGGCGAGATTGGTCGCGGTGGCACCGCCCTGGTGATGGGAGCCACTGACGCCGCCCTGGGGCGCCTGGTGGCCGTCAAACTGCTGCGACCCGAATATAGATTCAGCCGCGAGCACATCGAGCGCATAGTGCGCGAAGCGCGCGCCACCGCCCAGCTCGAACACCCAAATATAGTGCCCATGCACTCCCTGGGAGTGGATAAAAAATACGGCGTCTATTTCACCATGAAAAAACAGCAGGGCGACACCCTGCGCAATATTATCAGACAGCTGCGCGACGGCAACCCGGAATACGTCCAGGAATATCCCTGGACGAAGATGCTGGCAATTTATCTTAAAACCTGCCAGGGGGTCTCCTACGCACACAGCAAGGGGGTCATACACCGCGACCTGAAGCCGGAAAATATCCTGGTGGGAAAATACGGCGAAGTCACCATTATTGACTGGGGTCTGGTGCGTAAAATGAAACCGCTGAAAACCTCCGTCGACATTAGCGATGACGGCGAGTTCACCCTTCAAAGCAGCAATGTCGAGGAGGAAATCGAGTTCGCCGCCAAAGGCCTGCAAAGCAATCTCACCCTGGACGACTTCATCAACGGCACACCCAGGTACATGGCTCCGGAACAAGCCGTGGGCTGGAACTCGAAGCTGGACCACAGATGCGACGTCTACGCCATGGGAGTCATCCTCTACGAGATCCTCACCTTCCACAACCCCTTCGACCAGTACAAGGCGGAGTCTGAAGTGCTCAACGCGGTCACCTCGGGCGCTTATCCCAATCCCCGGCAGACCAGGCCTAACGGCAAAAACATCTCTGCCGAGCTGGAGGCTATCTGCCTGAAGGCGATGGCCCTCGAACTCGAAGAGCGCTACCAGAGCATAACCGACCTCATCCACGATATCTACAACTACCAGAGCGAACGGGAAATCAGCGCCTACAAAGCGCCCTGGCACGCCAATGTGCTCAAATGGGCCAAGCGCAATCCGATCAAGACCACCTTTATGCTCAGCACCTGCATCGCCGTCCTCGCCAGCCTGGTCTCTATCCTGGTGCTAGACCAGCTCAGCTACACGAAAAACATCCACCGCGTGCAGGAGCTTCGAGAGGAGGGGCAGACCTGCCTGCTGCAACTGGGAAAAATGCTCGATGAACGCAGCGCCCTACTGCAAACCAGCTCCAGTTTCAGCAGCCTGGCTGGACGCGAAAGCGTGGTAAACATAAAAATCGAGGAAAAAGAGGCCGAGCTTATAAACATCTACGACCAGGCATATCTGCTGCTCAACGGACTCTCGTACATATCGCAAAAAAGAGGCATGGTGATTGCCGCCAAACAGCAGATCATCGTCGAAAGACTGCAGTTCGCCAAACAATATCAGCGCATCGCCGAAATCAACCGCTGGATCCTAATGGCGAAAAATGAGTTCGGCAGCAAATTTGAACTCTGTGCGCCAACCATGCGGGACTTCCTCAAGGACATGGAGAAATATCACCGCGGGGACTGTCAGCTGCACATCGTCAGCCAGCCCTTTGGAGCGGAAATCGAGTTCTTCCCCATACTGCAGGACCCTTTGGACAACTGCCTCAGACCCGACAGCGAGGCCATCAAGATGCCTATGATGTCAAGGCGAGCCGGCACCTATCCGCTGCCCAAGGGAAACTATCTGCTGAAATTCTTCCTGCCGGACCGCGGCGTAGTGCTATATCCGCTGTACCTGCAACACGGCGAAACCCTCGAGCTCTTTGTCCCCATACCCAAAGACATCCCTCCTGGCATGGTCTTTGTCCCCGGCGGGCGCTGCCTGCTGGGCGGGCGCACCTCGCAAAGCACGCAGTACCGCAATGCCAGCCTGCCGGGCTTCTTCATCCTCGAAAGAGAGGTCACATTCGCGGAGTACCTGCAGTTTTGGAACAGCCTCGAGGATGACGCCGACCGCGCCAGGCATCGCAGCATGCTCAGCCTCAGCGCCGACAGCCCTGCGGCCCTGCCAGCCTGGTCCAGCGAGGGCATACTCATCGAGGGCATCGAGCCGGACAGCCCCGTGGTCGGCATCAATGCCGAAAGCGCCATGGCCTATTGCCAGTGGCTGAGCACAAAAAACGGCGGCAACTATCGCCTGCCCAGCGCCGATGAATGGGAAAAAGCCGCCAGAGGCGTGGACGGCAGGCTCTTCCCCTGGGGAAACTACTTCGACCCCGCCCTGGCCTACACCAAGGAAAACCTGGCCGCCACACAAAAACACCCCCGCTTCGCCAGCGCAAAGCAATTCCCGCTGGACCAGTCCATATACGGAGTCTATGACATGGCCGGCAATGTGCGCGAGTGGACCGCCAGCCTGTTCAGCGACGGCAGCGGCCTGTATCAAATCAAAGGGGCCAGCGCCGTCAGCAGCAGAAGATACCTGCCCCTGGGCAGCGCGGACGACAAGCCATTCTCGCCATCAGACGTGGGCTTCAGATATGTCATGAGCTTCGAACTCGACAGCAGGGCCTTGGAGGAACCCGAGGAAAACCCGCTGCAAGACGAGGAATTCAGCGACAGCCCAGACTAGGCCTTGCTTAGTATGTCTTTGTGTCCCTTCGTGTCTCTTAGTGTCCCTTCGTGCCCCTTCGTGTCCTTTCCCCTTAGTGTGTCTTAGTGGTTCAAAATTTGAGCAACAACAATGAAAGCAATAGTAAAACATGAATCCGGCCCGGGGCTGAGGCTGAAAGAAGTACCCATGCCCGAATACGGCGTCAATGATGTGCTTATCAAAATCCTGAAAACATCCATCTGCGGCACCGATGTGCATATCTATGACTGGGATGAATGGGCCAGGAAAACCATCAGCACACCATGCGTCATCGGGCATGAATTCGTCGGCAGAGTCGAGAATATAGGGGCAAATGTACATGATGTGAAAATCGGCGACCTGGTCAGCGGCGAAGGGCACCTGGTCTGCGGCAGATGCCGAAACTGCCGGGCCGGAAGACGCCACCTCTGCCCAAACACACAGGGCATAGGCGTCAACCGTGACGGCGCCTTCGCCGAATACCTGGCCTTGCCAGTGACCAATATATGGCATTGCAGCAAAAAACTGCCGCTCGAACTGCTCAGCTGCTTCGACCCGCTGGGAAATGCAACCCATACCGCCTTGAGCTTCCCAGTGCTGGGAGAAGACGTCCTGGTGACCGGAGCCGGACCCATAGGAATCATGGCCGCGGCGATCGCCAAACACGCCGGCGCCAGACACGTGGTGATCACTGACATCATCGAGGCCAGACTCAAGCTGGCGGCAAAATTCAACCTGGCGAAAACCGTCAATGTCAGGCATGAAAACCTGGCAGAAGTGCAAAAACAGCTGGATATGAAGGAAGGCTTTGACGTGGGACTGGAAATGTCGGGAAGCCCGCAGGCATTTAATAGCATGCTGGAAAATATGTGCCACGGCGGAAAAATAGCCATGCTGGGCATACCGCCGGCAAATACCGCCGCAGACTGGCAGAAAATCGTCTTCAACGGACTCACTATCAAGGGTATCTATGGCAGAGAAATGTATGAAACCTGGTATCTGATGACCAGTATGCTGGAGTCCGGACTGCATATCGCCCCTATTATCACACATCGATTCAACTATAGGGAATTTGAGCTGGGCTTCCAAGCCATGAAATCAGGAAACTCCGGCAAGGTAATACTGGACTGGCAAGAATAAACGACAAAAACATCAGGCAAGCAAAAGAGCAGAGCATGAAATACGATATCTTCAAAGAATTGCAGGGCGAAATCGACGTCATACGCAGCCAGGGTCTCTATAAACAGGAAAGAGCGATCCGCTCGCCACAGGGAACCTGGATCAGCTTGGCCGGCGGGCGCAGGCTGCTTAACCTCTGCGCCAATAATTACCTGGGATATGCCTCCGACCCCAGAATCATCGCCGCCGCGCAGCAATGCCTGCAAGAATACGGTTTCGGCCTAAGCTCGGTCAGATTCATCTGCGGCTGCCAAAACATACACGAGGAGCTTGAACAAAAAGTCTCTGAATTCCTCGGCACCGAAGACAGCATTTTATACAGCTCCTGCTTCGACGCCAACGGCGGCCTGTTTGAACCGCTGTTCAATGCGCAGGACGCCATTATCAGCGATGAGCTTAACCATGCCAGCATCATTGACGGAATCAGACTCTCCAAGGCAGCAAGATACCGCTATAAAAACTGCGATATGAATGACCTGGAAAAACAACTGCAGCTGGCCCACAAGGCCAGACGCAAGATAATTGTCACCGACGGAGTGTTCTCCATGGACGGCATCATCGCCCCGCTGCCCGATATTTGCAGCCTGGCACAGCGCTACGACGCACTGCTCATGGTCGATGACTCGCACGCCACCGGACTGCTGGGAGAACAAGGCAAAGGCTCCATCGAACATTGCCAGGTCATGGGACGCGTAGACCTGATCACCAGCACCTTTGGCAAGGCGCTCGGAGGTGCCGGAGGTGGCTTCACATCGGGACGCAAAGAAATCATCGAGCTGCTCCGGCAACGCTCCAGGCCATACCTGTTCAGCAACTCGCTGTCGCCGGCCATCATCGGAGCCTCGCTGAAGGCGCTCGAACTGCTGCGCCAAGAACCGCAAAGAAGAAAAAAACTGCGCGAACTGGCGGCATTCTTCAGAAAAGGACTGCTCGAGGCCGGATTCGAACTCAAAGGCGCAGACCACCCGATAATACCGATTATGCTCGGGGAGGCCGACAAGGCGCAAAAAATGGCCGCCCTTATGCTCGAAGCCGGATTCTACCTCAGCGGATTCTTCTACCCGGTGGTGCCCCTGGGACAGGCCAGGATCAGAACACAGCTCTCTGCCGAACACAGCTTCGAGGACCTTGACCTGGCAATACAGGCCTTCAAAGAAAGCGCCGACAAGCTACAGCAAAAAAAACCATAGGCCTACATCTGACCCCGCCCAGAAAACCTCTGAACCAGCAAAACACAAGTTCTTGGCCGCAATGCCCATTTTAGACGAAGACGACTTGCTGTATCTTTGTGTGTCTTTGTGTGTTTTAGTGTGTCTTCGTGTCCAAATTCCTGCCTGACCCCCCTTTTCGGATGGGGCTAGGTTGGCGCCAATGAATAAAGCCCGAGCTTAGGCTCAATCCTGAAATCCGGCGCATTTTTTACTTGACTATTTCTTGAAAGCGCAAAAAATGACAAAAACCGCCCACACTCCTTTTGTCTGCGCCCTTGACAGCGGCGGCAGCAAGACCCTATGCTGGATTCTGGACGCCAAAGGCGAACTTTTGGCCTGGCAAAATGGCCTGGGAGCGGCAAATATACACGATGAGCAAATATTGCAGGGCATTATTGCCCCAATATTGCAGGCGGCACTTCAAAACGCCGGCCTGCAGGCCGAGCAAATCACCGCCGTCAATGTCAGCCTGGGAGGACTAAACGAACTGGAGCTGGCCAGGACCTTGACGAATTTGCTGCCGGCAAGCAAAGTCCAGGTGTTCCGCGAGTCCAGCGGCGAGGCGGTCTTTGTCGCCGCCCCGCACTGGGGCTTTGACATCGCCTTGATGGCCGGCACCGGCGTGGTGGCCCTGGGGATAAATCCCGCCGGACTGCGACGCAGCTGTGGCGGCTGGGGTGCCTTGATGCATGACTTGGGCGGCGGACATAGCGTCGGCCAAGCCGCCCTGCGAGGACTGGCCGAAGCAGTGGACTTCCGCCATCCCGAAACCATGCTGCTGCCCGCCCTGGCCGCCGAGCTACCCTTCAAACGCCATTTGCAGGACTGCCATTTCCTGCAGAAGCCCATCAAGCAAATGAGCTATGAGGAGCGACTCTGCCTGAAAAATGCCTTCAAGGCGGCGCTGCCGCAGCTGGACAGACGGGCAGTGGCCGGACTTTTCCCCGTGGTTTGCGCCTGTGCCGAAAAAAAAGATCCGTTTTCCAGGCAACTCTTGGAACAAGCCGCCCACAGCCTTGTCAAAATCTGCATCGCGTTAGCCTCCGATTTGCACTTGTCAGCCCCAAGGATTGCCTTGCTGGGCGGCGTTTTCAAGGCCGGTGAAACGATGCTCGGCGTCTTTCAACGACTTATGCAAAATGATTTCCCCGCCGCCCAGGCGCAACTCACTGACTTCAGCCAAATCAAAGGCAGCGCATTGCTGGCCTTGCAACTGGCCGGAATAAAAATGGACGCGGCGATAGTTGCAAAAATCCGCCGCCGCTAAAAAAAATCCGCCTAGTGCGGAGCTCTGCGAGAGGAGATAGATAATGAAAAAACGATTATTCACATTTTTGAGCGCTCTGGCTTTATTGGCAATGTTGCAATTGAGCGCCAAGGAAAGCCAGGCCGCCGCCTGCAAGGGAAAGACAGACAAATGTGAAACCAAGCAAACAAGCACCAAAAACTGTAATACTGAAACCAGGAGCAAGAAAATGAACACGAATTGTAAAACTGCTTGCGACAGCAAAAAAACCGCCTGTAACGAGAAAGCAAAGAAGGCTGAGTGCAGCGAGGCCAAAACTGCTTGCGACAGCAAAAAAACCGCCTGTAACGAGGAAGCAAAGAAGGCTGAATGCAGCGAAAAGGCCAGTAAGGCCGCCTGTGGCAGCGAAGCCAAAACGGCTTGCGCGCCGAAGAAGACCGCATGCCAAAGCGCCTGCACAAAAACCGACACGGCTGCTGATAAAAAATAATTGCACCGGCCTTTTAATCTAATTCCCACAGCTAACCAAGCCAGGGCCTGGGGTTTTCCCAGGCCCTGGCTTTTTATTATAGACCCAGTCTAAAAGCCGCGGCTGGCTTTAGTTTCTGCTTTGTTTTTATCTTGTATTGCTTGTATGCCGCCTGGAAGCCTATTGGCGCTAACTTAGACCGCATCCAAAAAGCCCATTAACCACAAAAGGCACAAAAGCCACAAAAAAAGGAAGCTGATTAAGCAGG
>LSQX01260183.1_pt1 | contig 10351 bp, 4 predicted proteins | sample 654561 | NCBI WGS metagenome assembly LSQX01 (sample SAMN04489861, study PRJNA283612) | anaerobic digester metagenome | isolation source: 4 biogas reactors fed with cattle manure at either 37C or 55C with and... | place: Denmark: Kongens Lyngby | collected 2014
GTACCTGCTTAGACCCGGGAGCTATCACTAAACTCACATTTGAATTAACAGTCTTTCCTTTTAATATTTTTGCAACCTTCATCATATCAACAAATGAAGAGTTGGTACAACTTCCTATTGCTACTTGGTCAACTTTTATCTTCCCTATATTTTTAACCTTATCCACATTATCGGGACTATGCGGCTGTGCAGCTAAAGGTACCAAATCATCAAGATTTATAACTATTTCCTCATCATATTTTGCATCATTATCAGGTAAAATTTCTACCCAATCGTTTTCTCTTCCTTGAGCTTTCATAAATTCGAGAGTTATTTCATCACTTGGGAATATTGATGTAGTTGCCCCAAGCTCAGCACCCATATTGGTTATAGTTGCTCTTTCAGGAACACTCAGGGTTTTAACACCTTCACCCGAATACTCAACTATTTTACCAACCCCACCTTTTACAGACATAATTCTTAAAACTTCAAGAATTATATCCTTTGCAGACACCCATGACTTTAAGCTTCCGTCAAGTCTAACCCTACATACCTTAGGCATAGTAAGATAATATGGACCGCCTCCCATAGCAACTGCCACATCAAGACCACCGGCACCGATTGCTAACATCCCCAAGCCTCCGCCTGTAGGGGTATGGCTGTCTGAGCCTAAGAGTGTCATTCCGGGAACCCCAAATCTCTCAAGATGAACTTGATGGCATATACCGTTACCCGGTTTTGAAAAACATACCCCGTGCTTCGATGCTACTGTTTGAATATATTTATGGTCATCAGCATTTTCAAAACCTGCCTGTAACGTATTGTGGTCAATATATGCAACAGATTTTTTAGTCTTAACTCTAGCCACGCCCATTGCTTCAAATTGTAAGTATGCCATTGTACCTGTAGAATCTTGAGTTAATGTCTGGTCAATTTTTATTGAAATCTCCTCACCTGCTACCATCTCACCTGTAATTAAATGATTTTTGATGATTTTTTGTGGTAAATTATATCCCAATTTTTCTCCTCCTCTATTTTAAAATCTATCAGGAGCATGCTCCTGTACTAAGCTTTCCAATTCTTCATCGCTTATCCCTATAACTCTTCCGTTTTCATATTCATTATCAACCCACTCTTTTATTTTAACAATCAACGGGTCTTTTTTATCAATCTTATCCTTTAGATTATAATGTCTGTTAATCCAATGTGCTATTCCGGCTAATCCTGATAAGTTTGTAATAACAACTTCTACAGGTCTGTTTAAAAATCTTTCTGTATCAAAAACATTATATACTTCCTCGTCCTTTAATAAACCATCCGCATGTATTCCTGCTCTGGTAACATTAAAGTTTTTTCCCACAAAGGGTGTCATTGGCGGTATTTCATATCCCATCTCTTTTTCAAAATATTCCGCAATCTCACTAATAACAGTTGTATCCATTCCATCTGTTGTTCCTCTTAGAGATGCATATTCAAATACCATTGCCTCCAAAGGACAATTGCCTGTACGCTCACCAATTCCCAATAATGAACAATTTGCTGCGGATGCCCCATATAACCAAGCAGTCGAAGCATTATTAACTGCCCTATAAAAATCATTATGCCCGTGCCATTCAAGTTGTTCGGAGGGTACGTCAGAATAATGCCTAAGTCCATAAATTATTCCTTGTACACTTCTGGGAAGTGCCACACCAGGATAGGTAACACCATAACCCATTGTATCACACGCCCTTATTTTAACCGGTATGCCCGATTGACGTGATAACTTCATAAGTTGATTTACAAAAGGTACAACAAAACCATAAAAATCTGCCCTTGTTATATCCTCAAGGTGACACCTCGGGCTTATACCCATATTTAAAGCATCTTCAACTACCTTTAAATACTTCTCTGCAGCTTGCTTTCTTGTTAAATTAAGCTTTTTAAATATATGGTAATCAGAACAGCTTACAAGTATTCCTGTTTCCTTAATCCCTATATCTTTTACTAATTTAAAATCATTCTTTGTCGCCCTTATCCATGTAGTAACTTCAGGGTACCTATATCCTCTCTCCAAAGCTTTATATACAGCATTCCTATCTTTCTCGCTATACACAAAAAATTCCGTCTGCCTGATAATCCCTTCCGGTCCGCTAAGTCTATGAAGCATATCATAGATATCAATAATTTGCTTTGTAGTATATGGGACTCTTGATTGTTGGCCATCTCTGAATGTAGTATCCGTTATCCATATTTTATCAGGCATATCAATCGGAACCATACGATGATTGAATGCAACCTTTGGTAAATCAGTATAAGGAAATAACCCTCTGTATAAATTCGGCTCTTCAATATCCTGTAAGCTAAACTTATACACTGCTTGTTCTATTGTATTTGTCCTATTACTAAACTTTAACATATATTCCCTCCCCTTTAATATATAATTGACAGTGCTTATCCGAAATAAGCTCGGCAAACAGATATTATTATTTGTTATAATAAATTAAATACCGACATACAATTATACATGTTTTAATGTTCTATTGTATACAATAGAACAATCTTTGTCAATATTTTCTGCATAAAAAAAATACCCCAGATTTAATCGGGGTTACTATTCAGGGGTATCACTATATTTAACATATAGCACTAATAATTTGTGCGACCTTTTTTAGTTGGTTAGTTGGTCAGTTGGTCAGGATGATTGGTAGTTTATTAAGTTTTTTGTTGTCATTCTGAGTGGAACGAAGAATCTCTAGCACCGTTCTATCAATTAAATCCTCTACTACCGTTAATGGTGCCGGTATAGAGCATGAGATTCTTAGCTTACGCTCAGAATGACAATTAAGTAGGGGGCGGTCTCCGTGCCGACCCGAAGCCCAATGGGCGGGCATGGAAACCCGCCCCTACACTTATTGATGGGACGCAGGTGGGACGTGGGGACAGGTACTCAGTCCCTCCAAATACAGTCGGGACAGTAGTACCTGTCCCCACGTCCCACCTGTCCCTATGTCCCATCCTTAGGTTTACCTATCCAATAATCTATAAATCATTACAGCTGCTTCGGCTCTTGTTGCATATTCCTTAGGTGCAAGTTTTATTTCATTAATCCCCTTAATCAAATCAAGCTCAATAGCCATTGCCATATATTCAACAGCCCATTGTGAAATATCATTTTTATCACTGTATTTTTCTAATCCCTTATAATTTATATTTTTTCTGTCTATTTCCCAGCCTTCAATAATTATTTTCACAATTTCTTCACGTGTAATATATTCTTCAGGTCTAAACTCCCCATCATATCCTGTTACAATATTTGCATCAACCGCTGCTTGAACTATATCCGCATACCATAATTCCGTGCCGATATCAATAAATGCATCTTTATATGTCACACTATTTATCTCCAACGCTCTAAGTACCAATGCTATGAATTCTGCTCTTTTAATATGTAAATCAGGTGCAAAATTGTTTTCATTAAAGCCTTTAATAATTCCTTCAGAAAACAAATGCATAACATCCTCTTTTGCCCAATGGTTCTCAATATCTTCAAATATATGATTATTAGCATTACTGTCAATAGAACCTATTTGCTCATTAATGATTTCTTGGTTCTCTTTTTCCTCTGCATCAGCCTTCTGTTCGTTTTCAGTTTCTACTTTTCTGTTGGGATTTCCTGAATACCTTTGGGTTATAGTCTTTCTTTGATTATCTTCTTGTTCTTCATTAATATCTTCATTTTCAATTTTAATAGTAAAGTCAACTTCGTCTCCTGCATTTACAGTATAAGAGTCAAATTCAGAACTGATTATACTAACTTCAGTAATTGTTATTACACTTATATCTGCAGAAAAATCATCCTTAATTTTAAATGCAATACTTGCCACAATATCATCATCTTTCAAGTGAATATCTTCTGATATGCTCACATAACTTAGGTTTAACTCATTGATTTCATCATTAAGAGTTGAATTAACTTTTAAATTAAAAGGAATGTATCCATCAGTAATATCTTGTTCTATATTATCTGTAGCAAGCTCAATTGCAGAGATATCATATCTTAACTTAATCATTAGACTATTGGTAGTCTCATCACTTACTCCATTAAATCTTAAATCAGCACTGACTATGTCACCTGTTTTATATATATCTTTATCAAAATCCATAACAAGAGATATTCCTTCCGCATACACTGTCATACTTATAAAAAGCATACATATCACCAAAAAGTATTTTATAATTGTTTTTAAACACATAAATATCTAACCTCACTAAAATATTTTTTATAATATATTCTCTTAAACAATCTTCTTACTCCTCTCATCAGTTGTAAATTGGATTAAATAATTATACTTTCGACTTATAATACACCCTTTTACAAATGCATCTCTCAAGTAAAACTAATATCTGTATATAACAATCTCTTTCACCCGAGAATTATCTATACGTATAAAAACCATATCTCCATTTTGAACTATATTACCATCTGTATCTGTTATGCGTTGACTGATTTCTCCTGCACGTACAATAGCTGCTCTATTAGAAGACCTTGAAAAATCATATCTATATACTTTTGCCCCTGATGTTGAAAATCTAACATTGTTAATTGTACCTTTGTTATCTAGAATATCAACACCTATTGAGCCCACACGTCTTGATGTCACTTCACCATAAGCTGTATAAAGTTCTGCATATGGATCTTCTTCATACTGATTATTCCATTTTTCAAAAGATTCCGAACCACCATTTGGATTAGGTGTAAATAATAAAGTTACATCATCAATTTCATTTTTTACGTTAGTCTCAAACAACATTGCATCACCATGTTTATATCCGTCTAATACTTCACCATCATCTATAGCATTAATCCAATCATTATCTTGTATTCCATACATACCATTCGCCGGATATCCATCACTATTAGTAGAATCGGTTATTCTGTCAACCAATACAAGTCCTGTATCATAATTCATTGCTCTGTTTGTAAGAAGTACTACAGCTACATGACCTGCCCGATTGACATCATAAAGTTCAACCCGATACTCGAGGTTATCGAGAAAAATACTACCGTCTCTTACGAAATACTTATTATAATCATCTTGATGTTCAGGTATGTCAAATACTAAAGTACTACTATCTACAAAATAATTTCTGTTAAATAAACCATTTCTAAACAACCTATTATCTAAAGGAGCCCAAATCGAAAAGTAATTATCAAGAGTATAAACACTTGCCTCTTCTATTCTTGTTATTTCATCATTTTCATTTAACCTTATAATTACTAATTGACCTACTTCTAATATATCAATCAATTCAGCATGATTATAATCCATACCTGTTTTCCTAAATGTTGTTTCATCGCCGTATTTATCTGCAAATCTTATAGTAATTGACCCATCATAAACTACTATATCTCCATCCATTGTTAATACTCTAAATTGTGCTGTTGAACTTCCAAATACAGTTTCAACTCCTGTCTCAATCAGATAAGCATAATTACGCGATGATTTCATACTATTGTCTGCATATACTATTCTACCGTCTAAGTCAAGGAAGAATATCCCCTCACTATCTAATCCAACACCATAATCAGCTAAATTGACAGCTCTATTTGCTTCATATTTTTGACCGTCAATAGAGTACTCAGAAATATTATCACTCACAAATACTTCTGTAACCCTTCCCTCTACAGTATCATTTAATACTTCTACTTGCATTAATTTTGCTCTATTACTGCCATATAATATATCACTATCTGCTGCTACAGCCAATACATCCCATTCTTGAATATCATTTAATTCAATTGTTTCGCCATCTTTTGTTATGCTGAATTTATAGTTTTCTTCATAAGGATTTAGTTCTATTATCTCACCATTTTTATCACATATTGTATGATATGCTGAATTTACAAAATCAACTATTAAATACTTGTACTCTCTTACATGAACTACATCATATATATCATCACCATTGTTGTCAACGAAAACCAATTCACCGGATATTGGTTGCAAGTCAAAAGGATGCAAGCTTCTAGCTTTTCCGTTATAAATTAAACTTGCATAATTATCAACAAAAACTCCTTCGGGCTCATAATCATTTTCCCTGTCAATCCAGTACTCCAATATATATTTATCATATCCCTCTTGAACATATTCAATATCTATAGCATTAACAAATAAAATTTTATTATTTGTAGGTTGCGTATCCATCAATACCTTTTTATTATTTATAACATCAACCGCTGCTTTAAATTCTATATTATAACCCAAAAGCTCATTTGCTTTCGTAGAACCAACATAATATTCATCATATTTTTCAAAACCACGTTCATCGATTGTTCTTATTGTAACCTTTCCCTCGCCATCCAAATCACGTGGACTTGTAAGCGTTGTATACTCATTTGCTACAATAATCCCTTCACCTTGCTCAAATTCATCTAGAAGATTAGACAATAACTTTTTATATGATGCAAACCATAAAGAAAAATCAACGTTATTAACTGTTCCGTCTCTTGTAAAATCAGCTTTTATAATTTCCTCCGGAGTTGCATTTCCTTCAAGGTGTTTTTTAAATATTTTTAACCATGCCGAAAAATCAATATTATCAATTTTTCCATCAGCTTCAAACACAAGCATACCATCTTTTATACTCCCAACATCTCCGGGATATAATATAAAAGGGATAGAATCATTTCCTACATAAAACGGTTTTCCTTGTTCCAAACTAATATATGTTTCTCTGTTATAAAAACCATTACCCCCAATAGTAAGAATCTTATTACTTAAATCTTCTACATTAATTTTAAAACTGCCCTTGACACAATTATCATTCCCCTTCACTACTATATTTCCATCATAATCACGATTAAATACTTGATAACCATTGTAAGCATGATTATCATCAGAAATATATCTACCTAAAACGAATTCTGTGTTTTCAAGTGCTTCATTTAGCACATCCTGTTCCAATCTATTTAATATGTAAGAATTAAGACCCGTACCTTCATCACCAAGATATAAACCTATACTACCTTCAACCACTGCATAATTCCCCAAAGAAGTTTTTGCAACAACAGATTGGCCATTATTAACATTATATATATTCGAATCCATATCTAACATATTAACAGGCATTAATTCAAATTCTTTTTCACCAAAAGAAGCGTCTTCTTTAACTTTAAATTTAATAATGAAAACACTCTTACCCTCTTGCAGATATGTATTGTCTTGCATATCTAACAAAGATAGTCTAATAAAACAATCAGAACCATCTATAATTAATTCTTTATCTGTAAAATCAATGTATTCTTCTACAATATCTCTATCTAAATCTCCACTTTCAAGTTCAAAAGCATTACTGTCAAATTTGATATCAAAATTCACACTATTTGTACAATCATTGGAAGCTATGTTTTTTAAAATTAGCGCTATTTGAACAACATCCCCATGAGTATATATTCCTTTATCCAAAATGATTTCAGGAATAATACTGCCTTCCTCTGCACTTACATTGGTATTCATCAGAAATACCACAAAGAACATACACAATAATAGACCACATATTAACTCCTTAATTAATAACTGTTTAATTTTTTCTGTCATAACTTTTGCCCCCTATATAATCAATTAATGCTATTCTGTTTAAATTTTACCATTTAATTTGCTTAAGTTCAAGGTGTTTTAAAAATTAGAGGCATAGCAAAAGCTACCCCAATTTTAATCGGGGTAGCTTTTATTAGGAATATAAGTCTATATAGCATTAATATTGTAACAATCTATAAATCACTACAGCTGCTTCTGCTCTTGTTGTAATACCTTTTGGATCCATAATATTACCTGGTCTTCCTGTAATATATCCTTTTTCTGTACAATATCCAACATGTCCTACCGCATATTCAGCTACTTGGTCTGCATCTGCAAAGTACAACCCACTTGCAGGTGAACCATCACGATAACCCATAGCTCTAGCAATTATAACAGCCATATCTTGACGAGATATCTGCGCATTCGGGTCAAATGAACCGTCAGGGTAACCTAGAATTATACCATTGTTAACCGCTGATGCGACATATCTATAATGCCATTGATTGCTTGAAACATCTGTAAAGTTCGCTGTAGCGTAACTATTATCTATTCCAAGTGCAACAGTTATTAATTTTGCAAATTCTGCCCTTGTAACCGGATCTTCAGGATAGAATTTCCCATCGTCTCTACCTTCAATTATACGTTCTTCAGCCATATATTCTATATATGGTTTAGCCCAATGACTTGAAGGTACATCATCAAAATCAGGAGCGGGATATCTATAAACACCACTTCCTGTTGTTGTTCTTCTAGAATAAGAAGTTCCTGTTCCAGGTGTTTTAGGTCTTTTTAATCCGTTGATAGCTGCTTGAAGATTATTTAAAGCCTCATTAAGCTCTTCTTTAGTAGCATCAGAATTGTCACTTGCATTTTTTGCATCTGTTAGTGCTGTTTCTAATGCTGCCCAGCTTGCTGTTGTATAGTTTGCTTGTGTTAATCTTTCTGCTTCTTCTATTTTCTTGATCAATTTTGCTCTAACAGCATATTCTAAATTATCTATTGCTGTTTGTAGTGCTTCTAACGCATTATTTATTTCCTCTTCGGTTGCTTCAGGATTTTCACTTACTGTTATTGCATCTTCTAATGCTGTTTCTAAATCTTCCCAGCTTTCAGATGTATAATCTGCTTCTGTTAAGGCTTGAGCTTCCTCTATCTTTGCTGCTAATCCAGCTTCCGGAGTATACTCCAAATTATCTATTGCTGTTTGCAACGCTGTTGCTGCATTATCTACTTCTCCTTGTGTTGCTGATGCATCATCATTTACAGCTATTGCTGCTGTTAATGCTGTTTGTAATGCTGTCCAGCTATCTGCTGTAAAATTAGTTTCACTTAATTCTTGTGCAAATGATATTTTTTCTGCTAATACTGTTTTGTCAGCAGGTATTATAATTGTAGCTAAATAAGGTCTTACGAATACTTGCTCAGGATTCGTCGCATCATTATAAGCTACAAGATCCTCGATAGAAATCTGATAACTACCCGGATCAGCCGTTTCTTTAACACTAAAATTAATAGTTAATAAATCAACTTCTTCTTCCAAAGAATATACGGTAGCAAAGTAGAAACCTACTTCACCTACTGTATTATCAACTAATTCATTAAATAAATCATCATCATTATAATCTAGGAATAAATATTGATTATCGGTAAGTTCTTCAAAACCATTATCAATACTATTATCATCTAGATTAACAGTTATATCTCCTTGAAGCACTTCAAAAACATTACTATCATATCTAACAAAAAACTGAATTCCTCCGATTTCATCTACACTATCAAGTGAAATAGTAACAGATGTTTTGGTCCCTGCTTGTGCTGTTTCAGAAGAAACTTTAACTTCTATTTTGTTTTCAGCAAAAACTTCAACATCTTCTCCGAGAAAATATTTGAATTGATCAATTTCAGTAGTTTCAGTGTTTACTATATCTTCTAAATATAATAAAACTTTTTCAAAACTGCTATCATTTTCATATTCACTAATTTCATCAGCTAAAATCCCAGTTTCATTCAATAATTCTGAAATATCTGATTTCAATTGACTAAAACCATCAAGTCTAAACTGAATTTTGTTCACATCTTCAGGATCATTAAAAGCAAGGTATTCTATGCCTGGTTTACTTGTAAGATAAACTAATGAAGCAACAACAAACTTAAAACCGTCATCATTTTCTTCGTCGCCTATTACTGCCTCATTCATCGCTTTCTTTATTTCAGTAAAACCATCATATTGGTCTATTGTTTCAGGGTAATCAACATTCCTAATGTAATCAATGGTAAGAGTTTTTAAGCTGGAAGTAAAATCATTAGCATATCTAGTTAATGCTTTTTGTATTGTTTCTTGTTCAATAGTTTCAGTACCCATTATACCATGAATAGCATCAATTATTCCCGGATTAATATCACCTGCTGTACTAACTTTCTCCAATTCAACTGCTAATAATTCTCTATCTGCCGAACTTAAACTTACGGCTTTAACGATAAACTCCTGAATAGAAGCCATAAGTTCTCCTTCTTCGTACACTGTCATATCTACCGCAAAAATAGCCGGAACTGATGCGAAGACAAGCAATAATGATAAAACTAAGCAAAAAACTGTCTTAATTTTTCTTGAAATACATCCTATAAAATTTTGCATAATAGTCCTCCCTTTCGTTAAATAAAATTTTTTATTATTCTAAAATGTTAAAACAAATGCCTCCCTTCATATATTTAAACATATAATTTAAAATGATTAAAAATACTGTAACAAAATATAAGCCCTAATCCTACAATAATTACCACGTATATGACTAATTATATACAAAATCTTC
>LSQX01292001.1_pt1 | contig 10351 bp, 8 predicted proteins | sample 654561 | NCBI WGS metagenome assembly LSQX01 (sample SAMN04489861, study PRJNA283612) | anaerobic digester metagenome | isolation source: 4 biogas reactors fed with cattle manure at either 37C or 55C with and... | place: Denmark: Kongens Lyngby | collected 2014
TCGTGAGCTACCAGAGCTATTCTTTTTTTCTTGGGAAGATTTACTATCTGGTGTTGTTCTTTCACCGGTTTACCCCCTTCTTTCGTTTCATACTTTACTATTAGCTACACTAAAGTATAACTTTATAGTTGCACCATGTCCAGACTTTATAGACCTTCATCTCTTTTTCTGAAGAGAGCAGCAAAGAATCTTATCTTTCTAAAAACTTGATTACTATATCCGGGAAATCTGTAAACAACCCATCTATATTGCATTCCCGGCAAAGCTGCTCCAGCTCCTTTTCATAAGAAGGATATTTTTCTGGAACAGCATCTTTTCTGAAAGTCCAGGCATGAACCAATAGCCCTTTTTCCCGCATCAAACTAACCAGTTCCGGGTTGTTTTCTATATAATCTTTTAAGATTCCTATGCCATCGGCATAGCTGGCTATTTCTTCTAAGCCTTCGCTGGTTAGCATCTGGGCATCTTTTTCTTCTCCGCTACCGATTAACTGGATTAGAGGAAGCTCAGTTCCCAGCTCAAAGCGCATTTTTTGAAGAGCTTCTGGTTCAAAACACTGGACAAAAACTCCGGATTTTTTTTCTGTATACCCATATTTCTGAAGTATATCGAGAAGGATTTTTTCTCCCCCCTCGAGTTTTTCTTTTTCGTGCCAGCTGGGTTGCTTGAATTCGGGATAAATTCCTATATTTTTACCCGTACTTTTGTTAAGCCCTTGAATCAATTGAATTGCTTCTTCAAAGGTAGGCACTTCAAACATAGAGTAATTTACCGGAAAGCGCTCAGGAAAATAGGGTGTGCCATCGGCTTTCGAACGTTCGTGTACTCGTAGTTTTTTAACCTCTTCCAGAGTGAAATCAGCAGCATACCAGTGTCCATCTTCTCTTTTGCGCTCCGGATATAATTCCTCAACGTTGGTAGTAGGTTCAAGATAAATATCGTGCAAGCAAATAAAGACTTTGTCTTTGGTCAGGACTACGTCTTGCTCTATGTAGTCTGCTCCTAAAGCATAAGCCATAGCATAAGATTCTAAGGTATGTTCTGGGAGATATCCACTGGCTCCCCGGTGAGCGATTACTAAAAGGGAAGAAAGCAATTCTGAGCTCTTATTTTTATCAAATTCACTGGCATAGCGCATCCAGGTTTCTATGGCTTGAGGAGTTCTTTCGTTAATTCTGAACACTCTGGCACCTCTCAGTCGGTCTTTGTCTTCTCCTTCTAAACCATAGGTTCCGAATCCTATGTTGGCATCATAGCCCAGTTTGATTCCGCAGTAATTGCCCACAAAATCATTAACGTGGTCATGACCTACAAAAATACCTTTGATATCTCCTCTCTGTAAGATGGCAGCAAACAGTCCACCGTTTATGGGAGAGTTACAAACATCCTCGTTTTTCTCTCCTATTATACCAGTTGGTTCTGGATTCATAACTATCAGTCTATGCTCGGGTAGAGGTATATGAGTAAAGAGAATGCCCGGGATTTTATAGCCCCATTTTTTCTCCATTTCTACCGAAGTGTCCCAATACCACCTAATCTGGGAGAACTTTATGAAATCGTAGTTATGGCTACCCTGTAATCCATTCTCTAAAATTGCATCATTTTCAAGCCTGCCACCATACCAGGAATTATTATCTTCAAGGTAAGCATTGGAATCTAACCCCCAAATTGCAAACACTTCTTTACTGCCATCTGAAGAATATACCGGTAAAACAAAGTTACCTACTCCTTCAACTTCTTCAGGACCACGCTGGCTCAAACAGTGAGGAAATGATTCGTAAATTCCTTGTTGCAACTCTTTGGTAAGGCCTGTTTTTTCTACATGGTCCTCGTCATGATTACCATAAACATGAGCCCAGGGAATTCCTCTTTTTTCCATAGGTTCTACCATTTGCTGTACATAAAGATTGAATTCTTCTGCGCTTCCGATAGCTCCAGTACAATTATCCCCCACCAGTATCACAAATTCCGGTTTTTCGAAGTCTAAAATATTGTTCATAGCTTCTATGGTCTGGGGATTAATGGGAAATTTGTCCTGCACATCTGAAAACATAACAATCTTAAAGGTACCCTGAGAATTAAATTTAAGCGTGGGCTTTGGGGGAAGAACAGCTTGTGCCTCCAATGAGCACATTGATAACAATGAGCCCACGCATATTCCAAAGAATGCCAAGATTAAAAGACTTCTTTTCATAAAACTACCTCCTTTTCATTTTCTCCAGTTTAAGAGAAGTTTTTTAAGAGCAAATTAAGCTAATGTTAAATTTATTTAAAAACGCGGTAATGAAAAAAGAGAGATTTTGCGTCATTTTGCCATCTTTCCTGTGCCAGAGCTTTGGCCATCTCTGGGGAATAGAGGTGGAAATCTGGCTCAAATGTGCTATATTACGATATGAGGAAATAATAAGGGGGGTTGATTTAGCCTACTAAGAGCTCTGAGCCGGGAAAGTCCCTTTTCTACTGCGGTTATTCAATCCGGAACTTAATTTATTATGTTATAGCCCTCATAGCACACTACACCATCATCGAAGAAAAAAGCTCGAGACCTGGTGGTTTTTTATAAAAAATCAGATGACCCCAGAAATATAAGCCTTTCTACCTGGGCTTTGACAACGTGAGTGGAGTAAGGGTAGAAGTAAGGAAGGAGGAAAAATATGATTGAGGCGGTAAAAGAAATAGGAGAAATCATCATTCAAAAAGAAAAAAAAGACCTGATGGAAATCATGGTAGAAGATCCTAATATTAGCGGAAAGTATACTCAGGTGGTTATCATAATTCTGGAAAAAAGAGACAATCAGGTTCTCTTTGGGGAGGTGGATATAGAAGAATATGACAGTTCTAAAAAAATGAAATATCTTTACCGCTCAGGGGCAGCAAATGGCCCGGACTTTTCTCCCACTGCCAAACTTACCGAACCGCAGAAAACCTTTACCAACAAAATTCTGGGCTGGGCAAACAGAGTCCTGCAAAGAAATTTAGATCTTCTTTCTCCAGAAGAAAAAGAGTTTATTCAGTCTTTAAAAAGAGAGCTGGAAACCAGTAAATACTTGATAACAGAACAAATCCAGAAAATTCGAGAAGAAATTCCTAGAAAAGAAGGTATTTTTATCACCTTAAAACTAAGAGATGGAAATGAAGAATATTATGTGGGAGACATTCCCCTGTTTAGAAAAATTTTTATCTCGTGGATTCAAGCAGATAATGAGAAAAGGGGGAAACAATTCGCTACCTGTTCTATCTGCAACCAGAAGAAAAATGTTATTCTGGGAGACGGAGTATACAGTTTTTTTACCATAGATAAACCGGGATTTATCACTGGTGGCTTCAGGGAAGAGGAAGCCTGGAAAAATTTCCCTATCTGCATAGACTGCAAACAGGCCTTAGAAGAAGGGAAAAAATATTTAGAAACCAATTTGACCTTTAATTTTGCTGGTCTCCGTTACCAGCTCATTCCCAAATTCATTGTGGGAAAAGAAAATGTGGCTCAGGACGTCTTGGACTTGTTCACCGATTCTCCTAAGTTGCTCAGCTTAAAAAAAGAAAGCCAGGATAGATTTTTAGGAGACGAAGAGGAAATCCTTTTTCTCCTTTCTCAAACTCAGGATAATCTTACTCTTAATTTCCTTTTTCTCCTCAAGCAGCAGAGCGCAGAAAGAATTTTAGCCTTTATAGAAGATGTTTTTCCTTCTCGCTTGAGGAAGATATTCGGCATAAAAGATGAAGTAGACCATACTTTTCAGCGAAGTTTCACTTTCCGTACCATACGCAACTTTTTTTCTAAATCTGACCCGGCCAAAAGAAATAATGATTTAGATGCCTACTTTCTTGACTTAGTAGACAGAGTGTTTAAGGGTAGACCGGTAGATTACAACTTTATATTGCGTTTCTTGATGAATAAGATTCGCAGCAATTTTGTAAACGACCAGTACTTTGGACCGACCACCATAGATGGAGTTATGGTGGTTAATTTTCTGGAAAGGATGGAATTAATCAAAATGGAGGTAATCGCAATGGATGAAAGACTTTTTGACCCTCTTTTTAAGAAGTATGGCTCTACTTTTGAGACTCCGCTCAAAAGAGGTCTCTTTCTCCTGGGTTCTTTAACCCAGCTTCTTCTTCGAGTGCAATACAGTAAAAGAGAGTCAACCCCACCTTTTCTAAAAAATCTCAAAGGGTTGAGGATGGATGAGCGAGACTTTTTAGGACTGCTTCCCCGGGTTCAGAATAAGCTGCAGGAATATGATTCTTTTGACTTGGGTAAACAAAAGTTAGCCAGAGAAGCAGCTCACTATCTTTTGGAAGCCGGAAACAACTGGAAGATGTCAACGGATGAAATGAATTTTTATTTTGCAGCAGGGATGAATCTTCTTCCTGAAGTCATTCCTTTTATTTATCCCGAAAAAAGCGGGGAAGAAAAAATTCTGGTAGAGGAGGATGTTTGAGATGAGTGTTATTCAAAACCGTTCGGAAATTCTTTTTCTTTACGATGTTACCAATGCTAACCCCAATGGTGACCCAGTAGACGAGAACAAACCAAGAATTGATGAAGAAACGGGGATTAACCTGGTCTCTGATGTCAGGTTAAAGAGAACCATCAGAGATTATCTTTATGATTATCTGGGAAAAGATATTTTTGTGCGGGAAATAAGGGACGACAATGGCAATCTGAAAACCAAGGAAGAGCGGCTTAAAGATTTTGACTCTTCTCAGGATTTGATAGAAAAATGTATTGATATCCGGCTTTTTGGAGCTACTACTGCGGTAAAAGACCAGACTATGGCTCTCACCGGTCCTGTTCAGTTCAAGTACGGGAGGTCTCTCCATCGAGTAGATTTAACCTATGTGAAAGGGACTACCGTGATGCCTTCTCAGGCTGATAGAAAGCAGGGCACCTTCACCGAGAGATATATCCTCCCTTATTCTTTAATCGCCTTCTGGGGGGTGGTTAACGAAAAAGCAGCTCAAGCTCAAAACCTTCCTTTAACTTGTGAGGATGTGGATTTAATGATGGAAGCCATCTGGAATGGCACTAAAAACCTCATCTCTGGCTCTAAGTTTGGACAAACTCCCCGTTTTCTCTTGCAGATAATCTATAAAGGAGGGAATTTTTATATCGGAGAGCTGGATAAACGAATAGCTATTCAGACTGCAAAAGAAGAAGAAAAAATCAGAGATATTTCTGAATTGCAAGTGGAAATCTCTCCTTTGATTAAAGCTCTGCAGGAAAACCAGGATAAAATTGAAGAGGTAAGAGTAAAAGCCGATAACCGGATTGTCCTGGCTAAAAATGGAGAGCCGATAGGGGTGGATGGTGCTTTCTCAGGGCTGCCGATTAAGTCTTTCCCTTTTTAAAAGGGGGAGTAGCTGATGAAAGTTCTGGTGTTTGATATTTATGGTGATTTAGCTCATTTTCGGAAATTTTATACTACTTCTTCTCCTTTGACTTTCCCTTTCCCCCCTCCTTCTACGATTAAGGGGATGCTGGGAGCTATAATCGGGGTGGACAAAAAAGATTACCTTCGGGTCTTCTCTAGCAACCATTGTAAAATTGGCCTTCAGATCCTGAGACCAGTCAAAAAAATTCGTCTGGGTCTTAACCATATAAATACCAAGCAAAACTACTGGATACCGACTAAAAGAGGGAGTCATGAAGCAAGAACCCAAATCCGGACAGAGTTTATAAAAGACCCCGGTTATCGATTATACGTTTCTCACGAGGATCGGGTAATTTTTGAAGACCTGGTGGAAAAAGTTAAAAACCACGAAGCAGTGTTCACCCCTGCTTTAGGCCTGAGCGAGCTCCTGGCTGATTTCCAATATCAAAAGGTAGTGGAGGTGGAAGAGAGTAAGGAAGGGGAAACGGATTTGGTTACCGTCATTCCCCTTCCTTACCTGGAGGGTTTGCGGATAATCTTTGAAGGAGGGAAGAAATATTTTAAAGAGAGAATTCCCATCCGGATGAATGAGGAGAGGATAGTAGAAGAATATCAAGAGGTTATCTTTGAATCAGGAGGTAAGACCATTCAGGCTGAAACAAAACGACACTGGAAAAGCGAAAGTGGCGAGAGCCTACTCTTTTTCTAATCTCTATTCTCATCCCGATAAATACTTGGAAGAGCATTTAAACCAGGTGGCTCAAATAGCAGTGGCCACCTGGGAGGCTACTCCGGTAACTACCCTGGGAGAATTTTCTAAAAACGATTTGACCAGATTAATCAAAATCTGTGGGTTAGCTCACGACCTGGGCAAATCTACTAATTCTTTTCAGGAGTATCTTTTTTCAGAAAACAAGGAAAAAGCCAATGAAACTCGTCACTCCCTTCTCTCGGCGATTGCTACCTTTTTTCTGGTTCAGGATGAATTCCGAGAAGCAACCCATCTATCAGAAGACCAAAAGAAGTTTCTATCTTTTGTGGGCTTCCTGGCAGTCAAGAGACACCACGGGAATCTGCAAGATGTTCTGGCTGAGGCTTTCTTTGATGCCAAAGAAAAAGAAGCTCTTTTAAAGCAAATAGGAGATATAGACGCAGACCGGCTTTCTGTGCTGGTAGAAAACCTCAAAAGCTCTGGCCTTCCATCAAATATTACCAGGGATTCCTGGTCTGGATGGGTGGAAGCTTTTTCCTTAGAAACAATCAAGTTGAGAAGAGAATTGCGCAACCTGAGTAGGGAGAAAAATCTCAACTGGTATTTCTTGACCAATTTAGTTTTTTCTCTTTTGATTGATGCAGACAAAAGCGAAGCAACGGGGGGAGAGGTTCCCAGAAAAGCAATAGATATTTCTCCTTCCATAGTAAGTGACTATAAATCCACTTTAAAGAAAGAAGAAACCTGCTTAAATCAGTTAAGGGAAGAAGCTTACCAGAAGGTGGTTAACCAAGAAATAGACTTAACCACCAGAATTTTTAGTCTGAATCTTCCCACGGGATTAGGGAAAACCTTTACCTCCTTCGCTTTTGTCTTGAGGCTTCGAGAAAAAATAAAAGAAGAGAAGGGTTATACTCCTCGTATTATATACTCTCTTCCTTTTTTAAGTATTATTGAACAAAATGCCGAACAGATAGAGAAAACTTTAATAAATAGTGGTCTTGCAGTAGATAGCTCTGTCATTTTAAAACATCACCATCTCTCAGATATTTACTATCAGGAAGGTACAAAAGAGTTTGAACCTGACCAGGCGAAAATTTTGATAGAAGGATGGAATGCAGAGATTGTCGTTACCACTTTTGTTCAGTTTTTTCATACTTTAATTTCTAATCGAAACTCCACCCTACGCAAGTTTCACCGATTAGCAGGCTCGATTGTAATTTTAGATGAAGTTCAATCTATACCTTTTAAGTACTGGCTTCTTCTAAAAGAGGTTTTTCGGCAACTGACCTCATCGTTTAACTCCTACATAATTTTGGTAACCGCTACACAGCCTTTAATATTAGAAAAAGAAGAAGTCTTTCCCTTGGTTGACCCTCAAAAATATTTTCCCCGAGTAAATCGAGTTACTATTCAGCCAAGTTTAGAGCAGGATATCACTATAGAAGAGTTAGTCGGTGATTTAGTAATAGAAGATGACAAAAGCTATCTCTTTGTTATGAATACTATAAGCGCTGCTCTTTTGCTTTATCAATTGATGAAAGAAAAAGTTGGAGACAAAATAGCCTACCTCTCCTCGCATGTTGTCCCCTGGGAACGTCTGAAACGAATAAAGGAAATACAAAATAAGAAGTTTCGCCTGGCTGTTACCACTCAATTAGTAGAGGCAGGAGTGGATATAGATTTTGATGTAATTTATCGAGACATTGCTCCTCTTGATTCTCTCATCCAGTCTGCCGGGAGATGTAATCGGAACTGGAGCAAGGAAGAAGGATTAATAAACGTAATACGCCTGAGAGATGATAAGCGCACCTACTCTTCTTATATTTACGACTCCTTGCTTCTTCGAGAAACGGAAAAAGTTCTGTTGAAAAGTAACTTTCTTCAGGAACAAGACTTTTTTGGGATGGTGGAGAATTATTTTCACCTGTTGCAAAATAAGAAATCGAGCGATGAATCCAGAGAGCTGTTAGAGGCTATCTATCGATTAAGATACAGCAGCACCGATCAACGAGCAGGGATAGCAGATTTTAAGTTGATTGAAGAAGATTATCCTAAACTGGAAGTTTTTTTGGAAATAAATCAAGAAGCACAGGAAATTTGGAATGCTTTTTTAGAAATCAAAGAGATTAAAGACCGGTGGGAGAGGCGTGCGGCATTCGATAAAATAAAGAGTGGTTTTTACCAATTCGTGGTTTCGGTACCACTAAGTGTGGAAAATCTTCCCCCTGAAGTTTCCGGTTTTCGCTATGTTAACAATGACAGCCTCTGTGACTTCTATGATTCAGAAACGGGTTTCAAATTGAAAGGAGGGCCAGCCATATGGTAGAAGACATATCAGGAACTCTGGTTCAAAGCTACTCCATTTGCAAAAGGCAATCCTGGCTTATGGCTCATCAAGTTACCCCTGACCAGGATTATTATTATCTGGAAATGGGCAGATTTTTAGACACGGAGAGCTATGACCGAGACAAGAAAAAAATTCACTTTGAAAACGTGGTTTTAGATTTAATTCGAACCAGACAGGGAAATTTAGTGGTAGGGGAAATAAAAAAGAGTTCTCGAGCGGAAGAAAGTGCCAGGCTACAGCTGTTGTTTTATCTTTACCGATTACGAGAGAGAGGGGTCTATTCGAAAGGAGTTTTGCTTTTCCCCAAAGAGAGGAAAAAAATAGAAGTAGACCTAACTCCCGAATTAGAAAAAGAAATAAAAAGCATCCTGGAAGATATAAGGGAGGTAATCGCCCTGCCTTCTGCCCCTCCTCCTCAAAAAATAAAATACTGCACTCATTGTGCGTATAGGGAGTTTTGCTGGTCATGAGTAAAAGCATTTATGTTTTTTCCAGTGGCAAACTCGAGCGGAAACACAACACTATCTACTTTGAAGATAGTGAAGGGAAGCGCAAATATATTCCTATCGAAAATACTCGAGAACTTCACATCTTCGGGGAAGTTTCTCTTAACAAAAAAATACTTGAATATCTTTCTCAAAAGGAAATATTGCTCCATTTTTACAACTATTACGGTTATTATTCGGGGAGCTTTTACCCTCGAGAGCACTACAATTCTGGCTATCTTATCTTAAAACAGGCAGAACATTATCTGGATGAAGAAAAACGATTAATTTTAGCTAAGAGCTTTGTTCGAGGTGCTCTTCAGAATATGGAAAAAGTTTTGAAATATTATGGGAACCGAGGAATTGAGTTATCACCATTAATAGAAAAGATAAATTCCTTTTCTCAATCGGCAGAGGAACAAAATACAATCGAGAGGTTGATGGCTATTGAGGGTAATGCCCGGCAGATATATTATTCTTCTTTCGACCTTATAGTCCAAAAGGAAGATTTTACAATGGAGGGCCGAACCAAAAGACCACCAGAAAACAGAATGAACGCTCTTATCAGTTTTGGCAATTCCCTGCTTTACACTACTGTGTTATCCGAAATTTATAAAACTCATCTGGACCCCCGTATTGGGTATCTGCACGCTACCAATTTTCGAAGGTTTACCTTGAACTTAGATGTAGCTGAAATCTTCAAACCCATATTGGTTGACCGGGTTATTTTTTACTTATTAAATAAGAAAGTGATAGGTCCAAAAAACTTTGATGAACGATTGGGTGGAATATATTTAGATGAATCGGGCCGACGAGCTTTCGTAGAAAGATTCGAAGAAAGATTAAAAACTACTATCAACCACAGTAAAATAGGAAAACAGGTCTCTTACCGGAGACTCATCCGGCTGGAATTATATAAGCTGGAAAAACACTTGATGGGGGAAGAGAATTACACTCCTTTTGGAGCTGAATGGTGAATGTTTGTTATTATGGTATATGACGTAAACCAGAAAAGAGTGGCTAAAGTTTTGAAAATTGCCCGAAAATATCTCAATTGGGTTCAAAATTCGGTTTTGGAGGGAGAAATAACCGACGCCAAATATGAAAAACTCAAAGTAGAAATCACCAAAACGATAGAGCTCGAAGAAGACTCAGTAATCTTCTATGTTTTACGTAGTACTCGTTATACCAAACGAGAAATAATAGGCCTTAGCAAAGGCGGGCACCAGGTAATCATTTAATTTTCTGTCGACCTCCGGTAGCGCAAAAACCCCCGGGGATCGACAGAAAGGGAAAAATCTATTATTTTCGTTTGACAAAATGATAATAATAGTTTTTAATAATTTCAGGCACGCACCTTGAAAACTAAATAGAAAATAAGGAATCCTTATTTTAAGCCCCTCGAACGGGTTTTTAGCCTACCTATAAG
>LSQX01216295.1_pt1 | contig 10350 bp, 12 predicted proteins | sample 654561 | NCBI WGS metagenome assembly LSQX01 (sample SAMN04489861, study PRJNA283612) | anaerobic digester metagenome | isolation source: 4 biogas reactors fed with cattle manure at either 37C or 55C with and... | place: Denmark: Kongens Lyngby | collected 2014
ACTAATACAATAATTAAAATATATGATAATTTTCGCATAAATACACCTCCCATGTCCTTGTTATTTATACCCATTATACCTTATATTAAATGAAAATATAATAATACTATGATATAATTCTAAATAGTAGATATTAAATCATGGAAAATTATTATAAGAAGGTGATTTAGATGGACAAAAGGTTAAAAATAGCTATATTAGTATTTTTTCTATTTTTATTAGGATTTATAGTATTAATGCTAGTAAGTGAATACAGAAATATGGAAGCTTTAGAATCCCAATATCCTAATTTACCAAAATCTTCTTATAATTACAGGAAGGATGGTCTAAAGGTATGGGCACTAAGACTTATTTTGACATTTACCATACCTCTATTATTTTTAACTAGTAGATTATCTCAAAGAATCAGTGTGTGGGCTACTAATGGTAGAGGATTATTCTTATCCGGATTAATTTATGGACTTATATTTTTCGGTATTATATTCTTAATAAATTTACCCTTAAATTATTATTCCTCTTTTTTATTGCCTCATAAGTATGGGCTTTCAAATCAAACTATTTTAAGATGGCTAGAAGTGAATTTAAAAGGATTTGCAGTCAATAATGTTCTTATATCACTTTTTCTTTGGATACCATATACCATATTGTTCAATAGTCCTAAAACTTGGTGGCTCCAATTAGGGCTTCTTGTAATACCGGTTATAATATTTATGACTTTTATTACACCTATGGTAATTGACCCTGTATTTAATACGTATACATCTATAAAGGATGAAAGCCTGGGAATAGAAATAGGCAAGTTATTAGATAAATCCAATATTTCAGATGCGGAAATATATATGGTGGATAAATCAAAGGATACTAAGAACATGAATGCTTACATGACAGGTATATCTAAATCAAAGAGAATAGTACTTTGGGATAACACTATTAATAATTTATCCCAAGATGAAGTCTTATCCATAACCGCACATGAAATAGGTCATTATGTACATGGACATATATGGAAGAGTATTATATTAAGCTCAATAGCTTCTATATTCCTTTTGTTTTTAATATATATTACCAGCAACTGGGTATTAGATTTATCCTATGGAACTTTTGGATTTAAAAACATATATAATTATGCTTCACTACCCCTATTACTATTGGTACTTAACCTGTTTACATTTTTAGGAAATCCTTTAGCTAATTATGTATCTAGATATATGGAAGTAGAAGCAGACCGATATGAAATTAATTTAACTCATGATAGAGAATCAGCCACAACAGCTATGGAAAAATTATATGAACAAAGCTTAGGTATTCCAAGACCTTCAAAATTTTATAAGTTATGGTACCATACCCATCCACCATTAGAAGAAAGAGTAGAATTCTATGAAAATGAACCCTTTAATTAATAAAAATCACATGTAAGCATTATAAAAACAAGAAGATTCACTATAACACTTGGTAATAGGAGGCAATTTTAATTGAAAAGAGATTATTTATATTGGACAATATTCTTTGTATTATTCGCTATATTATTTAAAGTATTGGAATGGGTTTGGGATAATATTCAAGCCTTGGATGAATTATCAATTATGGCATCAAGATTAATTATTATTATAATAGTATTTATTATTTCTATCATAAGTACAGAGAAAATAAATGGGCTTATAAAGAGAAAATAGTAATTTTGTATTTTCTTATGAACTATGCTAGAGTTTAAATGAGATTAATATGATGGGAGAGAGTAATTTGTATGAGAATAGTTCAGCACCTATGTATCAAAAGATAGCCCTTGATATTGCCAATGCTATATACAAAGGCCATTATATAGAAGGTGAAAGACTTCATGGGCGATCCACTTTAGCGGGTAGGTACAATGTTAGTTCAGAAACCATAAGAAGGTCTATAAAACTTTTAGAAGATGTTCAAGTGGTAAAATCAGTAAAAGGTAGTGGAATTACTGTTTTATCTAAAGAACAAGCTTTTAAATACATCAACAAGTTCAGAAATATTGAAAGTATTAATTCTTATAAATCTAAGCTTAAGGACTTATACCAGAAAAAAGATGATATTGAAGAAGAAATTTTAGGAACCATTGAATCAATCATTAAGTATACTAGTAGATTGAGTAATACTACTTCTATTACACCTTTTGAAATTGCCATTAAGGAAAACTCTAAGGTAATAGGGAAATCCATAGGAGAAGTTAGCTTTTGGCAGTATACAGGAGCTACAATAATTGGGATTAAACGAGGCAAAGAAACAATCCTATCTCCAGGGCCTTATGCAACCTTTCAAGAAGGGGATACCCTTTTAATAATTGGTGAAGAAAGTGTTTTTGATTCAGTCATGATGTTTCTAGAAGAAGAATAATTACACCTAAAAGCAGGCAACTTCCTAGGAGGTTGCCTTTTACAATGGAGAAAATATATTGACAAGTGACAACTTATAGAATATAATAAGGTTGTTGCATTTTCGTAAAAAATAAAAATCAAGAATGTTACAAGAGGAGGAAATAAATTAATGAGAGGTAAAAAAGGAATTATTAAAATAGTAGGAATTATTCTAGTAGCATCTTTAATGGTGATTACGGGATGTTCTTCTGATGGAGGATCTGCAGATGAAAAAACAATTATATTTGCTGATGCAGGTTGGGATAGTATAAAACTTCATAATGAAATAGCAGGCTATATTGTTGAGAATGGATACGGTTTTAAAACAGATGTATTAGCTGGTTCTTCATCTGCAACATTTGCAGGATTTAGAGGTGGAGATATAGATGTTTATATGGAGGCATGGACAGACAATCTTATAGGAATTTATGATGAAGCTGTTGAAAGTGGAGACATAGTAGAAGTTTCCATTAACTTTGATGATAATGCTCAGGGGCTATATGTACCAACAGTAATAATCGAAGGAGACCCTGCTAGAGGAATAGATCCAATAGCACCAGATTTGGAATATATGACAGATTTAGAAAAATATTGGGAATTGTTCCAAGACCCAGAAGTACCAACAAAAGGAAGAATATATGGAGCACCACCAGGATGGAATGTAGATACAATAATGCAAACAAAAGTAGAAACTTATGGATTAGATGATAGTTTTAATTACTTTAGTCCTGGATCAGACACAGCTTTAGCTACTTCATTAGCAGCAGCTGCTGAAAGAGATGAGGCTTGGGTAGGGTATTACTGGGAACCAACATGGGTTTTAGGTAAATACGATATGACACTTTTAAAAGAAGAACCCTATGATAAAGATAAATGGGAAAATGGATATGGATCATCATTTCCACCAATGCCAGTAACTGTTTGTGTTTATAAAAATTTAGAAGAAGAGGCACCTGAAGTGGTTGAATTCCTAAAAAATTATGAAACTAGTAGTGAGATAACTAATAATGCTTTAGCATTTATGCAAGATACAGATGCTGACCCAGAAGAAGCAGCCCTATGGTTCTTAGAAGAATATGAAGATCTTTGGACAACTTGGGTTCCAAATGATGTAGCGGAAAAAGTAAACACAGCCTTAAATAATTAGAATACTGTGTGTTCGAGGAGATAGAAAATATGAGTAATTTTCCAGAGTTTATAAATTTAAATTTAGGTATATATGTAGATAATTTAGTGAAGTGGTTAATAATTAACGCGGATTCTGTATTTAATGCAATCTCAAAGGGTATGCTTGGGTTTTTATTGAAAATCCAAGATTTCCTAATGTGGATACCTTGGTTTGCATTAATTTTAGCAATATTTTTACTTGGAATGTATGTAAAAAACTGGAAGTCAGGCTTATCTTTTGCAGTAATGTTAACTTTAATTGGGGCAATGGGATTATGGCAGGAAATGATGCTATCCCTTGCCATTATTATTACCTCTGTTATTATATCTATAATAATAGGTATTCCATTAGGGATTTTATCTGCTAAGAGTAAAAGAATTTCCATGATAATGAGCCCCTTGCTTGATGCTATGCAGACTATGCCCAGTTTTGTATACTTGATTCCAGCAGTTATGTTTTTTGGACTAGGAATGGTACCTGCAGTATTTGCAACAATTATATATGCAACACCTCCAGCTATTCGTTTAACAAACCTAGCAATAACAGGAGTAGATAAAGAAATGTTAGAAGCAGCTCACTCCTTTGGAGCATCATCAATGAATGTCTTATTTAAAGTTGAATTGCCACAAGCTTTTCCAACTATTATGACAGGTATAAACCAAACTATGATGATGGCTGTGTCTATGGTAGTTATAGCATCTATGATAGGTGCTAGAGGACTAGGATTAAATGTATTAGAATCTATTAATAGATTAGATATAGCAAAAGGTTTTGAAGCTGGTCTAAGTGTAGTATTTATAGCAATTATACTTGATAGATTGACACAAGGTATGGCAAATAAAATGAATTATCATAGTAATGATAATGAGAGAAATTAGGTGTTGGATATGAAAGCAAAAATAAAAGTTGAAAATTTAATTAAAATATTTGGAAACAAGCCGGGCAGTGCTGTAAAAAGACTTAAAGAAGGTCAAAGCAAGGCTCAGATACTGAAAGAAACTGGTCAGACTGTAGGAGTAAACGGAGTATCTTTTGATGTTTATGAAGGAGAAATGTTTGTTATAATGGGACTTTCAGGAAGTGGAAAGTCTACTCTCATTAGATGTTTAAATTTATTGAATAAACCTACTTCGGGAAATATATTCGTAGATGATGAGAATATTGTAAAATATGATAAAAATGAAATAAGAGAGTTTAGAAAAGAAAAAATGGCTATGGTGTTTCAGCACTTTGGTCTATTTACACATAGGACAGTACTTTCTAATGTAGAATATGGTATGGAAGTAAAAGGTATACCAAAAGCAGAACGACAAAAGATAGCTATGGATATGATCGAAACAGTTGGATTATCCGGATATGCAAATCAGTATCCTAAGGAATTAAGTGGTGGTATGCAACAAAGAGTCGGTTTGGCAAGAGCACTTGCAAATGACCCGGACATACTATTAATGGATGAACCATTTAGCGCTTTAGATCCACTTATAAGAAGAGAGATGCAATTAGAACTAATAAGTATACAATCAAAATTGCAAAAAACAATTATATTCATAACCCATGATATTAATGAAGCATTTAGGTTAGGGGATAGAGTAGCAGTTATGAAAGAAGGAAAAGTTGTTCAAATTGGTACTCCAGAAGAAATCCTTACAGAACCTTCAGATGAATATATTGAAGACTTTGTAAAAGATATAGATAGAACTAAAATAATGCAAGCAAAGAATATTATGTGGCAAAGCACAGCCTTAGGATTTATTAAGGATGGACCAAATGTTGCCTTAAAGGAAATGAGAAACAATGCTTTATCTAGCTTGTTTATAGTAGATAGAGACCTTAGGCTACAAGGGATTATTAAAGTAGATGAAACCATTGAAGCAATAAAAGAAAAGAAAAAATTAGTAGATATATTGAAACACGATTATTTAACCACTTCACCAGATACTTATATACAAGATCTATTAACAATGGCTACAGAAACAAATTATCCAATAGCCGTTGTAGATGACGAAAACAAACTATTAGGAATAATAGTTAGATCTACAATATTAGGTGGATTAGTACAAAGTAATAGTAATAATGGTGACTCAGAGTAGTCACCATTATTTTTAAATTTGCAAGATTGTAAAATCTATGCTATAATGGATAAGTTAGATTAATAGTTAGAAATTTGTTGAGGTAATATATAGGTTGTTGAAATACTCTTATCTTAGTTATACTCTTAAGCCCCTAGGGGATCAGATTTATTCAAAGCAGAATTATAAAATTTATTATAAATATTGAATTTTGACTAATTATTTACTGGCTAGCATACTTTTGTATGGTAGTTTCTTTAATGTGGGAAAACCCCGAAGGAGATGTTTTTATGGAATGGAATATTTTATTAGCAATTATAGGATTATTTTTAATCACAGCTTTTACAAATATACTAGCAACACTAAAGACCATTTTAATGGCAAAGAAGATAATGAATCCAGTGTACTTACTTGTATTTGCAGATGCTATGATTTTTGCAACAACTATAAGTAAAGTAACTAATGGAGATGGAATGCAATTTACCATAGCTTATGCACTAGGTAGAACAGTAGGTACTTACATAGGCGGTAAGATAGAAGAAAGACTAGCACTAGGAATCTTGGAAGTAGATTTGTTCTTAAATGATAAGGTAAAAGTCAATCAAATATCTAAGAGACTTAGAGATACAGGTTATACTGTTAACAACTTTTTAGTTGGAGGTAACAATGAAGAGAAAAGATATCAAATTGAAGTAGTTATTAAAAGAAAAGAATTTAAGATTCTAGAATCTATAATAGAAGAGTATGGAGTAATAAACCCTACTTTAAAAGTTAAAACTTTAAATAAAGTAGATGGAAAGATTACAAAAGGACAGATACTTAAAAGAGCATAATAATAAATAATTGTTTATTCATCTAATTTTAGGGAATATATAGATTAAGTACCAATTAACCTAAGGAGGATTATTAAATGAATACTAATAATCATAATGATGAAGAAAATGTAAACATTGATCGTACAAGTGTAGAAAGAAAAGAACAACCTAGTATGGTAGGAGCTACATTTATAAAGTATGCAGCTTATATTGTTATTTTACTAATAGTTTTGTATTTCTTAGTAAAATATATATTGCCAAGAATTTAATTTTAAAAGCCAGATTAGAAAATCTGGCTTTTTTTTCGCATATATATTAAACTTTGATATAATACTATTAATACTATAATATTTATTAACAGGAGTGGTTTAATGACAAGATTTAAAGTAGTAGTTATTGCAGTTCTATTGCTAGTGTTAGCAGTGGCTTTAGGACCAAAAGATTACCAAGTTGAACCAGCTGTAAAAACAGAAGCAGAAAAAGCTTTAGAAAATGAAATAGTCAAGTACTTAAAGGATAATTATAATAGTATAGATTTAGATAATGAAATTGAAAATTTTCATATTTTAGATGAAGACTTAGAAGGTAAAGAAATATTCTTTACTGGAGAAGTTCATGGGATAAAGACAAATGCTGATTTGCATATGAAATTTTTAAAATACTTCAAAGAAAAGGTAGATTTCAAATACTATTTAGCTGAATTCTCATATAGTAATGCTTATTTTTTAAATAAATATTTAAATACAGGTGACATCCGTATTTTGGAAGATGTCTTTGAAGAATTAAAAGGGTCATACTCTTGGAATAAAGACAGTTTTGAATTTTGGGTTAATTTTCAACAGTATAATAATAATTTAGAAGAAGAAAGAAAAATTCAGGTTATAGGTATTGATATAGAGCTTCAGCCTTCAACCTCATATAAATATTTTGTAGATATACTTCCTTCAGAAGATCCACCAATAGAAATTAAGAAGATGATAGACAATATAATAAATACTAACAATAGGTTAATAGAAACAGGATTTGGAGCATCTTATAGTACAGCAAAAGACTTGCAAAAAGACATTATAGCAAAAGAAAGTATCTATAGGGACTACTTAGGAGAACATTACTTTGGATTTAAAACTGTAAGCTCAAATTTATTAAAATATGAAAGAGCCTATAGAAATAAAAGAAATCAAGTGGATTGGAACAACCTGCGAGACAAAATGATATATGAAAATTTTGTGTTAATTGAAAGAAGAATGCCTAAAGGTAAGTATTTTGGGCAATGGGGCGTAAATCATGTATTCCAAAGCAAAGAAAAAAATATAAAGTGGTTAGCAACATATTTGAATGAAGAAGATTCAATTTATAAAGACAAAGTATTAAGTATTGCTTTTAATTATGAAAATAGCAGACAAATGGGCAAGATGGGCGATAAGCAATATATTATCAATGAAGTAGATTTCATATTTCCTTATATGAAAGTTGCTAATGACAGAATAGGTGGAGACATGAATATATATAAATTGAATGCTGCAGGCTCCCCATTTAAAGATATACGGATGTACTATACCTTTAATAGAGAACTATTAGAAGAACCTATGGTAAACTTTTTTCAATATATTGTTTACTTAAAAGACATCGGTCCTACAGATCCCTTAGGATATTAATCTGGTTTCAGTAAAATTTTATTTGTAAGAGGTGAATAGCTATGGATGAAATGAAGCTTATATTTACAAATTATGATATGGAAAGATTTGAAAGAAATGAACTATTAGATTTAGCTAGCCTAGTTCTACCTATGGATAATAGCGTAAAATGGCTTGAAGTTACCTCTCTAGATAATGTGGGCTTAATCGAAGAAATAGGACAAAAGTTTAATATACACCCTTTAGTTATAGAAGATATATTAAACCAAGACCATATGCCAAAAGTAGAAGATTATGAGAGCTATTTATTCCTTATTTTAGAAGGCTTAAAACTTCTCCCCAATGGTGAACTTGTAACTGAGCAATTCAGTTTTATATTATTTAAAGACTTGGTAATTTCATTTCAACCCTTAGAATCTAATCTTTTTTTAACAGTGTTGGCTAGAATGAGTGAAGGTTCTAATATTAGGAAAAATGGAGCAGATGATTTACTATATGCCCTTACAGATACCATAGTAGATAATTATTTCCTTGTAGTTGAAAAGATAGGAGAAAAAATAGATGAAGTAGAAGATGAAGTATTATCTAGTCCACAAAGAGAAATACTACAAGAAATATATAAACTAAAGAGAAATTTAATTTATATGAGAAAGACGCTATGGCCTATGAGAAATGTTATGAGTAATATTTCTAAAAATGAGTATGATTTAATTGATGATAAAACCTTATACTATTTTAGAGATGTATATGATCACATTATGCAAATGATAGATATTATAGAAACCTACAGAGAAATTTGTTCAGGCATGTTGGATACCTATTTATCTAGTATAAGTAACAAAACCAATGACATAATGAAGGTACTAACTATATTTTCCACAATATTTATACCCTTGACTTTTCTAGCAGGGGTATATGGAATGAACTTTAAGTACTTACCTGAATTAAATTGGAGATATGGATATGCAAGCTTTTGGGTTATTTCAGCAATACTAATTGGATTTATGCTAAGATATTTTAGAAAGAAAAATTGGTTATAGGTGAAGATATGAGACTATTTATAGCTATAAACTTTAAAAAGGGTGTTAGATATGAAATTCAAGATATTATAGAGGGTTTAAAACTTTCTTCTATTAAAGGCAAATTTGTAAAGAAAGATCATTTGCATTTAACTCTTGAATTCTTTGGAGATATTTCTGAAGATAGAGTAGGGGATATAATAAACATTATGAATAAAGTATCTACTAGAGCTTTTTCATTAAAACCATTTAATATTGGATATTTTAATAAAAGAAGGGGAAATATTTATTGGATTGGTTTTAAAAAAAGTAAAAGACTTTTAGAACTTCAGAAAGAATTACACAATATGCTTAGGGATAAGGGCTTTAAGCTAGAAGATAGACCATATACGCCACATATTACTATTGGGCGCAAGGTAGTACTAGAAGAAAGTGTAGATCTAGAAGAATATATAAAACCTTTAGGTAAAATTCGAATAAAAGTTTCTTCAATTGAATTAATGAAATCAGAACATATAAACGGGGATCTAATTTATACAGCTCTTCATTCTAAAAAATTATAAAAACCCATAAATATAATTTGTTTATTTATGGGTTTTATCCTTAAATCAAGTCTTGTAAAATACTTACTTCATTTTTAAACATGTCTCAATCCTCCTTTAAAATACTATCTACGGCTTCTCTTACATCTTTCCATGCATCTTCAAATTCCTTTAAGAATTTTTCTCCAATAGAAGTTAAAAAGTAATATTTTGTCTTTGGGCTCAGTGGAGATTCTTTGTAAATAGATGATATTATTTTTGGCTTCTCTAATCTTACTAGAATAGGATAAGTAGAGCCCTCTTTTACATCAGAGAAACCAAATTCTTGCAGTCTGGTCACTATCTCATATCCATATGTTTCTTCTTTGCTAATTATTTTAACTATACATCCCTCAAGTGTTCCTCGCATTAATTGTGATTTATCAATCATTTCAACACCTACCTTGCACCACCTATTAGCAACTACATTGCACTACCTAGTAGTAAAGGTGTCAAGTATAATTGCATATAAAATGATTTTTGATTTGTACAATTAATAACAAAATGTAATATCATAACATTTATGTTATGATATAGACTATAGGGATGGTTTAATACTAGTCTATTAATTACTCGGTTTAGGTATAAATTATTGGAGGCATTAAAATGGAAAATGAAATAAAAAATAATTCATGTTGAAAAAATGAAAATGAATCTACTGGTACAGTAGATAAAAATAT